>Ga0214872_100347_pt1 | contig 12788 bp, 14 predicted proteins | sample Stichaenrichm18X_FD_168614 | JGI IMG/M metagenome (GOLD analysis project Ga0214872, IMG submission 168614) | Xylose enriched microbial communities from anaerobic bioreactor in Madison, Wisconsin, United States - 18X | ecosystem: Engineered > Bioreactor > Anaerobic > Unclassified | place: USA... | reverse complement strand
CGCACGTACCGCTGTGAGGCCTGCGGTCTCGTCATCGACCGCGACCTGAACGCCGCGATCAACATCATGGTCGCCGGGAGTGCCCCGGAGACCCTAAACGCGCGTGGAGGGGACGTGAGACCGGAGGGCCCCATGGTCCCGAGGCAGACCCCAGCGAAGCGCGAACCGGGCGGGCGCACAAGTGCCGCAAGGCCCGGAGCTGGCGGAGGCAACCCCGCCATGCAAGCTGGAACAAACTAGTTTGCAACGGATGCGGATGTAGTTCATGAGCTGTGTCACCATCATGATGCCGCCGATTGTGATGGCATGCTCTGAGACGCAGAGCCAGGCACCGAAGAAGAGGACTGTGATCTGCGAGATGGAGCCTGCGGCTTCTGCGATGACGGAGATGCCCTTCTCGCAGCGGCGCTTCGCCTGCTTGGCATCCTCGAGCTCCGTATTGGAGGCGAGGAAGCGCCTCTCTGCAGGCCCTTCTGCCTTGAAGCTCTTGATCTGGGCAAACCCTGCGATTATGTCATGCACTGCGGCGACGAAGTGCCCCATCTCGTCCGAGACGGCCTGCTGGCGGGGAGCCAGACGCTTGCCGGATACGACAGAGACCCAAAGCGACAGCAGGGCGCAGACGATGGCCCAGGTGGCCAGAGGCACGCTCTCTACGAAGAGCAGGACCACCGCAGAGAGGAACATCGGGATGTCTCTTGCCAGGGTCTCTATCTTCTCGAGGCAGGTCGTCTCGATCGTCGTGATGTCGTTCGTGAAGGCAGATTCGTAGACAGAGGCACCTCCCCGATCGAAGGCGCCGATGCCCTTGTCGAGGAGCTTTGCGAAGGCATGCATCCGGTAGTTCGTGACAGCACGCCTCAGGAATGCGGGTGTGGCCTCTCTGAGGAGGAGGCAGATCGCTGCCTCGAAGACGATTGCGAAGGCTGCGAGTGCGGCTGAGAACCTCAAGCCCTCTATGGAAGCGGTGGCGATAGCGTCGAGGATGAGCTTCACGACCCAGGAGAAGAAGATTCCCAAGAGTCCTTCGAGGATGCAGAGGATGGTGACAGCGGCAAGGAGCAGACGGTTGTGCTCGAGCATGGATGCCCAGAGCTCATCTTCGAGCCTGCTGCCTGCCGCAGAGGCTGCATGTTTCATGGCTATGTCTTTCTGATGAGAGCGAAGGGAATCTGGCTAATCGATCCAGATGCGGACGCGGTCTCCGCCATCTTCCACATCGACGAGCGTGCCTGCCTCGGAGAAGTCCATGGAGGAGGCGGCGCTCGAAAGGTCGACGCCGAGGCCTTCAAGGCCAGAGATGCTCGAGATGCCGCTCTTGAGGAATCCCTTTGCCAGGAAGAGCGGGATATTGAGGTTCACGGTCTCGTCTGAATCGTCGTCGATGCACTGGATGTGCATGGTCTTGGGTCCCTTGCCAGATGTCTTCATCTCGCTGTCCTCGACTTGGTCCCTGCCGGAGAGGATGAGGGAGATGGGATGCTTGTGCTTCTTCGGGACAGCCTGGACCTCCACATGCTGGGGATCCTCTTCGGATGATGCCTCTTCTGGAGCAGACTCTGCCTGTGCTTCCTCCTTCTCTTCCTCTGCCGGCTTGGCAGGAGCTGTCTTGGAAGGGGTGGTGCTGGCACCAAGGAGCTCATCTGTCGTCGTGCCGAGGAATGTTGCCAGAGGCACAAGCAGGCTGATATCGGGATAGTTCTGGTCATGCTCCCACTTGCTCACAGCCTGGGCGCTCACGCCCATCTCGCGTGCAAGCTTCTCCTGTGTCATGCCCCGCTCGATGCGCAGCCTTGCGATGCGCCTTCCCATAGTCTCTTCTGCGTCCATCGTTCCTTCTCTGCATGAAGGCCTGAGATTTCATTGTCAGGCCGGATGAATGGTCTTTCGGGCGACGTCCTTTACGCTTTCCATTCTGCCTGCTTGGGAAGGCGAAACAATGACGGAAGAGTTGAGATGGGTGGAGATGTGCTCAACTGCGTCTCAACTCCAGGTTGAATCTGCAGGTCAGAGGCTTGATATGCCGAATCTTCCGCATATCGGTGAATGCTGCATGCGGCAGGGGATGCCCTTGTGCCGCATGCAATTGCACAGCAGTTCCAGGGGCTCTGATCGAATGGGGCTCGGCAGCGCCGGCTCGGGTGGAACAAGGCTGGGGCCTTGAATGAGAGCGGGCCGAATGGCTCAGAATTCCCTTGCTTCTGAGGCCGTTGCGCTGCCAATAGATCTTTCAGTGATCCTGCGCTCCCCTCGAATGCTCCAAGGCATGCATAAATGGCCTTTCGAGGCGGCGTTCCAAAGCATATTGCGCATGTTTGTTCTTATGTGTGCTACCAGTTTCTGCAAAGCGGTAGTACCCTTAAGAGTGTTCCGGATTCCCTCTGAGAGGCTATATCCAGGCAGACGAGCTTATGCGCAAGGAGGCACTGAGGCCTTGAATCCCGCTATTGTCATCCCCTCATACTGGGCTGCAGATGACAGGCCCCGCTCCATCGGCGAGGTGGGCACCTATGACCATGCGACGCCGGTCGGAAAGCCCATGCCCGAGCTCGAGACATGCCTCGAATCGCTCGAGAAGGTGCGAGGGGTCCTGCGTGTCATCGTCCTTCTTGTTGCAGAGCCGGAATGCGAGGAGTCGGCACGTGCCCGCGTTACAGCCATCTGCCGCACGCATCCGAACCTCTCTCCTGTCATCGTAGGCGAGCCTGAAGCCCAGCACATCGAGGATACGGTGAATGCGATTGCGCCCGATGTGGAGGGAGACCCCGTGGCGCTCCGGGGCTATGGCGCCATCAGGAACATGGGCCTTGCGGTCGCAGCCGTCCTGGGGCATGACATCGTGGTCTTTCTCGACGACGACGAAGTGGCGCTCGACGAGAACTTCCTGATCGATGCGGTATATGGCCTGGGGAACGTGAACCGCCAGGACATTGCGATCGACGCGAAGAGCGGCTTTTTCATCGACCGTGCCGATTCCTGCTTTGCAGACGAGGACCATCCGCGCTGGTCAGACCGCTTTTGGGCAAAAAGGAGCGAGTTCAACCAGTGGATGCGTGCTGCGCAGCAGGCAACACGGATTTCCCGCTCGAACTATGTCTGCGGCGGCTGCTTTGCCGTGCATGCCAATGCGTTCACGCAGGTGGGATTCGACCCCTATATCACGCGCGGCGAGGATATGGACTACCTCATCAACATGCGCATGCATGGACGCGAGGTATGGTTCGACAACCAGTGGTACGTGCGGCATCTGCCGCCCGAGATCCCTTCCCATGCCTCGAGGTTCCTCCAGGATGTCTACAGGTGGACCTATGAGTACGAGAAGGTGCGCTTCACGAATACGCAGCACGACCTGCGCGTGATCACGCGGCAGTCTCTCGAGCCCTATCCGGCACCCTGGCTTTCCCGTGAGGTCTTCGACCGTATCAGGAAGACGTCCTTCCGGCGTGCTCTTGCCGAGCCTGAGCACCTTGCGTATCTGCGCATCTGGCTCAAGGGCAGAAACGATGCCCAGAGATGGGCAAAGGACCATGCGAAGGCCTATCTCGAGTTCCAGACCTTCTGGCCGAGGATCATGGCATCGCTCTGGGATGATGAGGGCCTCGCAGAGAAGGTCCTGTCAACAGGCACTCCAGCATCAAGGAAGGACAGGCAGGATGGACGAACAGAACACTAGCAGGCGCTTCGTCCTGCTCTTTGCCCTGATCCTCCTCTTTGTCGTTATCACCCTGATGGTCGTGCTCGGCTGGGGCATCACGATCCAGAGCACCGTGGCGACAGGCCTGGTGGGGGCCGCCCTCGCTATCGTCGTGGTGCTGGCAAGCCTTTCCTTCGTCTATCCGGATAGCCTGCGTTCGCGTGCGACCGAGCGTACCCTGCGCGTTGCCTCGAACACGCTTGACCACATGCGCTACGGCCTTACCCCGGACTCCTGCCAGGCTGTCTGCAAGCTGCTGCTCCCGGAGACGGCCGCCCAGGCCATCTCCATGTGCGACACGAAGAAGGTCCTGGCCTATGTCGGCGAGGATGCCGCAGCCTACCCGTCGGGAAGCGAGAATTCGGCCCGCGTCGCAGAGACCCTGAAGTCGAGGAGACTCCAGACCTTCCAGTACACGCGCACCGAGATCCGCCGGCTCGAGGAGGAGGGGCGCATCAAGGAGGGCGAGGTCCTCCCTGCCGGCGTCATTGCCCCTCTCGTCGTGCAGGGAAAGACGGTAGGCGCCATCACGTTCTACTACCGCTACGGAAGGACGATCGACCGCACGCAGATCGCGATTGCCCGAGGACTTGCCAACCTTCTCTCGACGCAGCTCACGTCCTATGAGCTGGATCTTCAGGCAGAGCTTACGGCACGTGCCGAGGTCAAGGCCCTCCAGGCCCAGATCAATCCGCACTTCCTCTTCAATACGCTCAACACGATCGCCTCGCTCATCAGGACCGACCCTGCAAAGGCCCGTGTGCTGCTGCGCGATTTTGCGGCCTTCTACCGCCAGACGCTCGAAGGATCCGAGCAGATGCTGCCGCTTTCCCGCGAGCTCGAGCAGACGAGGCGCTACCTCACGTTCGAGCATGCCCGCTTCGGCGAGGACCGCATTGTCGAGACCGAGCATATCGAGCCAGGACTCGAGCGCATGCTTGTCCCTTCCTTCATCATCCAGCCCATTGTCGAGAATGCCGTCCGCCACGCTATGCGCGACGAAGGTGCCCTTCACATCGATGTGCATGCCGTGAGGGATGGAGACGATGTCCTTATCGCCGTCACGGACGACGGTGTCGGTATGGACAAGGAGACGCTCGAGAAGCTCATAGAGACGGTCGAGAAGCCCCACACGATCGAGCATGGGCCATCATCCAAGGGAACCGGCATCGCGCTCCACAATGTGGCAGAGCGCGTCAAGCGCTTCTATGGGACCGATTCGGGTATAGAGATTGTGAGCAAGGTCGACCAGGGCACCCAGATAGCGCTCCGGCTCGGGGGAGCCGCAGCGATGCTGGAGTCATGACAGGGGAGCCGCGAAGGACGCTTGATGGGGAATGCGCATCCTCTCGGGGCGAATATTTGCTATGGTTGATGCGGAATTGAGGATGTGGGAGGTTTCATGCCGATGCTCAAGGCAATGATTGTAGATGACGAGGCTCCGGCACGCTCGGAGCTCAGGTACCTGCTCGAAGAGACCGGAAGGGTCGATGGGATCAGTGAGGCTTCGAGCGCACGCGAGGCGGTCGAGAAGCTCATGGAGGGACGTCCTGACGTGATGTTCCTGGACATCTCGATGCCGAAGACCTCGGGCATGCAGCTTGCAGAGGCCCTGCACAAGCTCAAGAATCCTCCTGCCGTCGTCTTCGTGACGGCCTACAGCGAGTATGCCCTCGAGGCATTCGACGTGAACGCGGTCGACTATCTGATGAAGCCGGTCGAGACCGACAGGCTCAACCAGGCGCTCGACAAGGTGCAGTCGATGGCAAAGCCGCAGGTGCAGAGCCACGCTTCCGTGGAGCGCATTCCGGTTGAGAAGGGCGGCCGCAAGGTCCTCGTGCCGATTGACCAGATTCGCTACATCGAGGCCAAGGACGACTACTCCTGCATCTATACGGATACGGAGCGCTATCTCTCGACGATCTCCCTTGCCCGCCTCGAGAACGAGCTCACGCCCCATGGCTTCTTCCGCGTGCACCGTGGCTACATCGTGAACCTCCAGTACGTCGAGGATGTCGAGGTGCTTCCGAGCGGGATCCTGCAGCTCGGCGTCAATGGCATCGAAGGCAAGAAGATCTCCGTCTCGAGGCGCCGCGTCGTGCAGCTCAAGCGCGCTCTCGGACTGTAGGAGAGCGGGGCCATGGCAAAGAGGGTCGCGGTCATATCCGATACGCATGGCTATCTCTCTGAAGAGCTCGCCCATGCTCTCAGAGGGGCAGACCTCATCGTCCATGCAGGAGATATCTGCTCCGCAAGCGACTTCCGCACCCTCTCTGGCATGGCGCCTCTGAAGCTCTGCCTCGGCAACAACGACTGGGGCTATGATTACGGTCCCGGCGTCGAGCGCCACATCCATTTCCTCTATGAGGGGGCGCTCTGGCAGGTCTGCCACTACCGCGAGAAGCTTGACATGTCCTGGGGCAAGATTGCCATCTGCGGACACACCCACAAGCCTATCTGCGAGCTCTCGAAATCGGGCCATCTCCTCATGAATCCAGGATCGCCGACCTACCCAAGGACTCAGGAAGGCCCGACCATGGGATGGATCGAGATCGAGGATGGCAAGATCCTCGATGCCCATATCCAGCGTCTCGAGCCTGAAGACAAGGAAGAGCGCCGGCACTTCTTCAGGCGATAAGAGACAAGATAATCAGCTGCAGCAGTACAAGTCCAGGCGGCTAATCCATATGGAACTGGCCTTAGTTGCTGTCGTTCAGGCTCATTCCATATCCGTCCGAAACTAGCTGTATGATTCTCTCTGCCCTATTTTGTAATGGCATACCTGCGGGTGCTGCCGTACCGTTTCTCAAAATACGAAAAATCGTGACATACTCTGAGAACTAATACCTTTATGATATTAGGCTCCAACAGATTCGTTGGTACACGTTTCATTGGGGTTTGCACAGCTGTTGTCACAGCTGCGACTTACGTTCCCTCCACGTGCGTTTAGAGTGTCCTCCGCACGAGAGTCCACTTTGCTCATACCGTAACGGTCGAGGTTCATCGCCGCATTCAGGTCACGGTCGATCGTCAAGCCGCATTCGGGACAGACATACGTCCTGTCCGACAGGGTAAGCTCGGCGTTCACGCAGCCGCAGGCAGAACACGTCTTGGACGACGGAAACCATCTGTCCGCAACGACAAGGGCGACACCCCTGTCACGACACTTGTATTCGAGCATGTGCCGAAACACGCCGAATCCCTCGTCGGATATTGCCCGTGCGAGCCTGTGGTTGCGAGCCATGCCTGACACGTTCAGGTCTTCGATGGCCACAAGCGAGTATCGCTCCGAGATGTTCGTCGTAAGCTGGTCCAGTTGGTTTCTTCGCAGTCCGCGAACGCGCGCATAAATGCGATTGACGCATCTCTTCTGGCGCTCGTAGCGCTTGCTGCCTCTTGTCTTTCGAGACAGCGAGCGCTGCGCTCGTGCCAGCTTGCGCATCGCATTCCTGTATGGTTTAAGGCCACGGACGACTGTGCCGTCGGAGAAGGTGGCGAGGTTCTTCACGCCGAGGTCGATGCCAACGTGTTTCCTGCTTTGCGATGGCATGGCATTCTCTGGCACCTCGATGAGGAGGACCACGTACCATCGTCCGCCTTGGAGCCTGATGTTCATGCGATGGATGACTTGGCTGGTGATGCGTTTGTATATGTTCTCCATCACGCGTACGCGCCCGATGCGGGGAATCTTGATGTGGTGGGCGTCCGCGACGCAATGGTCGATGCCAGTCGTGATTGCGTACCTGTGATTGCGCTCCTGTCTGCGGCTCTTGTACCGAGGGAAGCCGACGCGCCTGCCATGGCGCCTGCCCCGCTTCGAGTCCATGAAGTTCTTCCATGCAGCTGCGGCACATGCGCAGCCGTAGGAGAACGCCTCCTTGGACACATCATGCCACCACGGGGCAATATCGTCTTTCACATGATTGAACCGCCTGCGCAGTTCGTAGTGCGTGCAGCCCATCCTGCGAGACTTGTCGTTCTCCCACAGCGCATACTCGCCCCTGATTTCGTCGAGCGCCCAGTTGTAGGCAAATCGTGCGGCACCTGCATTCGATTCGAGCAGGTTGCGCTGCGTCGCATTGGGACTCAAGGCGAATTCGACCCCTCGGTATGCCAATTCGTTCACCTCCTCTGGCGTCTTGTCGGCCATCTGCGCCTTGGGCGTCTAGCGTTCGACTATCGCTTTGATTTCTTTTGCGGACCTGCCGTCCTCGACGGCCGCTGCGACCTCATCGAACCTGTCGGCCTTCGCCTTCATGAGCATGGCATATTCAATGAGCATTCGTTCTACCCCGTTCTTGCCAACCTGCTCGGCAAGTTCATCGAGCGTCATTGCTCGTCTCCCTTCCTGTTCCTGCGGGACCTCAGGCCATAGAGCTTTCCGGAAAATGATGCTATGAGGGACATCATGTCCTCGACAAGCTCCTCTTGCACCGTCTCGTCCTGATTCTCGTCTCGCACAACGATGATATTGGTGCCATGCTCTGCAAACGCCGTCTCCAGATACTCGAAGCCGAATCGGGTGATCCGATCCTTGCACGTCACGTAGACGTTGCGTATCTCGTTGCGCATGACCATCTTGATGAGCTGTTGGAGCTTCGGCCGTTTGGCATCCATGCCGCTGCCGCATTCTTCGAGAATGAGCGGATTGCGCATATCTTTGCCTTCATGATCTATCAGAAACAGCGCCTGCCTGTCCAGGGCGCCATGCGACTTCTGGTCTTGGGAGCTGACCCGGGCATATACCAGATCCCTGCGTCCGGCCTCTTCGTCGTCATAAAGCATGTTGCACTTGTCGAGATAGGCAAGCAGGCTGTCTCGCGAGAGGATGCGCCTGCCGGTGTCAGTGTGTTCGAACGGCAGCTCGCCACGCATGTCTTTCAGCTGAACCGCTCGGGGAGTGATTCCGAGAAAAGAAGCGACCTCTCCCGTCTTGTAGTACGCCTTTGTCAGGTCGCTTTTCTTATACATTCAGAAACGGCCTCCAAACCAAGCGGTCGTTGTTTCATGCAAGAAAAGTGTAGCACGCTTCTTAAGAAGCGTGCTACACAATGTTTAATTTTTCGTATTATTCATTAACAGTTAAGAACCCTTCTGCCTCAACGAGCCCCTTCTCCATCAATTTATGAAGGATGTTTCTTGTTGCGCGTGTAGTAAGGTCAAGCTTTTTGGCAATTTGGGCTGAACTGGCCTCCCCTTCGCCTTTGATGTATTCGTACGCGGCAAATTCATTTGAACGCAGAATATCGTAAAGATTGTTGGCTTCCTGTTTATGGGCATCGTCTCCAGACCCCCGACTGTTCTTTGTGTGGCTTCGAGTCATACGCAACCGATGCGGAAGTCTGGACCGGCGATGCGGAAGTGTTTTGGGCCGATGCGGAAGTCTGGACCGGCGATGCGGAAGTGTTTTGGGCCGATGCGGAAGTCTGGACCGGCGATGCGGAAGCGTCCATGGGTGCCCCAAATGGACCGAACCGCCGTTCGTCGTTGAGCGCTTCTTGGCGGGTGAATCGAATGTGGACACACCTTCCACGTTCAAAGACGGATACGGGGGTGCTTTGGGCATCGCAGGCTTGCTTTATGCGTTGCAGGCCTGTGCCGTAGACCTCAATATCGCCGGAACGATACAGCGTGCGTGCAATGAGTGGGTTTCTGGGTCTGGACTCTTTTGCCTTTCCTGATAGATAGTCTTCTGGAGAGGCATTGTTTGCAAAAGTGCCAGGGCTGTATATGTCGACACTGTCCCAGAAGATATCTACCTGTACAGCACCGAGATCAAGATAATCTCGATGACAGAAGGCATTGAAGAGAGCTTCCCTGATTGCCGAGATCGGAATCTCAGGAACTTCCTTGCGATGGAGCGAGGAGCCACCGATGATGAAGGCGCGGCGTATATTGTTGACTATGTAGTATTCACCACGATCGACCATAGAGAAAAGACTGCCATCGACCTGTTGATTGTCGAGAATGTTCACGCGATGGCTATCGGCCAGGACACCCATCCTGAGGCCTATCTCCGGGCGGTTGGTGAAGCAGACCATAGCGGCATTGGTGAGCGTGCCATCCTCGCAGAGAAGTCCAAGCCTAGCGAGAACGTCTTGGGCATCGGTTTATTCGAAGGGGATTCGGCGTACCTTGACGCCGCGCTGTACGTATTTGCGAAGTGTCTCTTCATCGACATCTTTGATGGTTTTCCCAGAGCTCCAACTGTCCCATGGGTACTCTGCTGCGGCGCTGTCAATCATCATCTGCCTGAGTTCCGCCGAGCTCATGGGGCTGTCTTCATCGGCACTCCTGATGCGGTAGCGTCCATCGCAGGAGTAGGGCTGTCTGCTGCCCGAAAACTGAACTTTGATATAGGGCTTGCCATCCTCTGTCATGAGCTTCTCGATCCGGGGATGAATCTTCGGCTCTATATGGTTTCCGACTGCCTGGCTTACGGCTCTGAGCGTCTTCTCGCTGGCCTCCTGTCCAATGACCTCTCCGTCATTTCGAACGCCGAAATAGAGAGTCCCGTGGCCGTGTTTGTTGAGAATGGAGGCAATGGACTCCATGCCTTCCCGCATCTCGCCAGCGCTTTTCTTGTATTCGACAGTCTCAGTCTCCATGCCGAGGTTCATATGCTGCCCCTATCGCGGAAGGCGCTCCCGCATCAAGGCAATTATAGCTCATGCTAGATAAGAATAGAACGTATGTACTAAGCATGCTAATTAAGCCATGGCTCGCTTAAACTGATGGCGTCATCACTGCGTATCAGGAGGAAGCATGTCCGCTCCGTGCTTGGAATGGGATGGCTGCTTTCCATAGATAATTTCGCTGCGGTTCTCCCAGCCCTGCAGCCATTTGTCTCTGTCGAGCGCCTCGTACCAGCTGCCAATCATGTCTCTGGTCACTGCGAGATATCCATCCAGCGCTTCATGCTGCTTGTCATGCTTTTCCTTGTCCTGCATCCATCCACTCCTTTCCGCCGTGCACTGCATCCATGAAGAGCGGGACGATGGTCTTCGTGTAGAAGGCAAGCCAGAGAAGAGAGACAGCAAAGCCTGCCAGGACATCCGATGCATAGTGGACGCCCAGATAGATGCGGCTCACGCCGACCATGACGATGACAAGGGCAAAGAGGACACAGAGCACGTAGCGCAGGACCTTGTCCTTCCCGTAGCGCCAGATCATCCAGAGCATGAGCCCATAGAATGCCATGCTCACCATCGAATGGCCCGAAGGGAAGCTGTAACCTGTCTCCGCGATAAGGCGGAAGCCCTCGGGACGGGGGCGCTGGATGAGGTTCTTGAGAAGGACATTCAGCACAAGCGTGAGCGCCAGATTCAGAAGGGCGCATCTGCCTGGCTGCTTTCCGGGTGCGAAGGCTGTGATCACAAGGCACATGACAAAGAGAACGACCGGAGAGGCAAGGCTCGAGAACTGCTCCATGTAGGGCGTGAGCCAGTCTGCACGCATGCCTTCGACGATCGTGCGGTAGGCAACAACATCGATTTTCAGGACCTCGCCTGTGAAGAGGTCCTCGACGATGGCAAAAAGGACAAGGAGCGCCATGATGACAATGGTCATGCGCTTGTGTGCGCATACCTCACGTCCGAATGCCTTGATCCACCTCATGACATGCCCTCCTCAAGAAAAATGTGCGTGCATCTGCATGCACGCACATCATAGCCCCTGCTCTCTGTGTCTTACAGGTTCGCTTCGAGTTCGCTCTCGAGCGATGCCTTAGGCATGTTTCCTACAAGCGTATGGACCGGCTTGCCATCCTTGAAGAGGATGAGCGTCGGGATGCTCACGATGTGGAACCTCGTTGCCAGGCTCTCCTCCTCGTCCACATTGCACTTGTAGACACTCATGCGGTCCTCGAGGTCCTTGCCGACCGCCTCGACCGTAGGTCCAAGAGCACGGCAGGGGCCGCACCAGCTGGCCCAGAAATCAACGAGGACAGGCTTGGCAGAATCTGCCAGAACCTTGTCGAATGTCTCAGCTGTGATAGCTTCTGCCATCAGCTTCCTCCTTCATTGTGGATGCATTCTATGCGGCCCAGAGCCTTCCTGCCGCGGTGCATTCGCGAGTCTTTGCAGCGCTTATACCCCGAACGTCTTCTTTTCTGTCAGGAACCAGACAGCGCATAAGGGGTAAGCTAGGGACATATGCAAGAAGGCAGGAGGTGTATCCGTGGAGCGGGAAGACGTAAGGAAGCGCTACATAGCGAAATCGCAGGCAGAGATTGCAAGCCTCTCCGAGCGCGGGCTTCAGATGTCCGGCAATGCCTTCTCGTCCCTCCTGATACTCAAAGGCGAGCTTGGACCGGGCGACCAGGGCGGTCGCACGCTTCTGGCAGGCCCTGACGGCAAGGCCCTTGCTGCAGCATTCGCGCGCCTTGGCTATGCGCCGGAAGACTGGTGTGCGCTTTCCACAAAGACCATAACCGGCGAAGATGTGGAGCCAGACCTTCTGAGGGAAGCCATCGCCGTGCTCGATCCCGCCACTCTTGTCATTTCCGATGAGGCGGCATCGGCCTGCGTGAAGGAGGCCTATGCAGAGGAGCTCTCGCATGTCGAGGACTTTGCCTCTGCCATGCTCGAGCCAGGACACATCGCCGAGGTCTGCGGCATGCGTGTCATGGATCTGGGCGGCTTCGAGGCAGCGCTTTCCGATCCCAAGAAGAAGCAGATTGTCTGGGCCTATCTCAAGAAGCTCCCTCCCCTGGGAGAGCCGTACTAGGCCTTCTGCCGCACTGCCTAAAAGTTGGTATGAAATCTCTTGAACCTGCTTAGCAGAAAGCAGGCAAATGCGCAGGTGCCCTATGCTTTTCTGAAGCTTGATGCCAGCAGATGTTGGCTGCGGTAATCTGTATGTATAACTGTCAGGTCCGCATTGCGGGCAGACAAGGAGGTATTCCGTGGCCAACGTAGCAGCACCGATTGATCCTACCCAGACTCCTGAGTGGAAGAAGCTCGCTCAGGACTTCAAGCAGATGCACGATGAGGGCATCTCTCTCAAGAAGTGGTTCGCAGACGATCCTGAGCGTGTGAACAAGCTCAGCTTCGACGTGAACGATCTTCACTTCGACCTTTCCAAGAACCTTGTG
>Ga0214872_100342_pt1 | contig 12915 bp, 13 predicted proteins | sample Stichaenrichm18X_FD_168614 | JGI IMG/M metagenome (GOLD analysis project Ga0214872, IMG submission 168614) | Xylose enriched microbial communities from anaerobic bioreactor in Madison, Wisconsin, United States - 18X | ecosystem: Engineered > Bioreactor > Anaerobic > Unclassified | place: USA... | reverse complement strand
CGACGTACCTGATAGTGAGCGCATGAAGGCCGGCCTGCTGGTAGGTGCCTTCGTCGGAAGAAGCCGCCGGCGACGTACTCGACGCGGCCATCGAAGCGGAAGCGGTTGCGGAAGCAGAAGCGTTTGCGGCGTCGCTCGAAGCGGCCTCCTGCGCCTGCGCTTCGCGCGCGTCCTGGCCAAGCTGCGCCTGATCGGCGCTCCCGCTGCTCGCGACCGCCTGTACGGTAGCGCTCGATTCCGCCGTCGCAACAGAAGCAGCCGATTCGGCCGCCCACGCGGCGTTCGGGACCGTGGCCAGCCCCGCAGAAAGGACGATAGCCGCCCAAACGGCCCGCCGCCCCCTGTTTACATACGGCTGAGATTCAGTGTGCCCATCCATATCTGCATATCCCCTTGTTCGATCTTTCGAAGATTACCTTCGAAAGCCCCATGACCAGGGATTGCGTCGCACACACATGACGGAGGGGATTATACCGCACGCACGTGCGGTTGGAGCGCGTATGCCCGAACGACAGTCGAGGCCGTATATTGGACTCAACCCGCATCTATCTTGCCCGGCGCGTGAAACGGTCCCTTTCGGGGCCGTTCGCATTCGCGGCCCTACCCTACAGTCGCGCCGCGCCTAATCGGTCGCCGCCGGCTGCGACCCATCCTTGGGCGCATCCGCCGGCACAACCGGATCGACGTCCACAACGTCGGCGGCGACTTCTACAACCGTGTCTGCCTCAGGCGAATCCCCGGCCGAATCAGCCGCCTGCCTCGCGGGATCCGCCAGCGGAAGCCCCGCCAGGTAATCGCGCAGCTTCGCCGACATAGGGCGAAACGTTGCGAACGTAAGACTCCCCGACACGGCGCCGCCGATAATGGGAACGGCCTCGCTCACTTCCTTGGAGAAGGTCTGCTTCGACATCTGCACGCCAAGGTACCCGGCCACTTTCTTCACTATCGGGTATACGGTGCCTTTCGTCAGGGCCTTCTGGGGAAGCTTCTTCGCGACGCCGGCGGCGAGGCCTTTCGCCAAGTTGTTCACGCCCTGCCCCGCCATCTCTGCCCCACTCATGATCCCAAGGAACAGCGTAAGCATGCTCTTCGTGCCTTCGTCTATCTCGCCGTTCTCATCGAAGAGGCCAGGCCAGCTATAGAGATAGGCGATCTTCTGCACCACACGTAGCACATGCGCATAGTGCGCCACCTTCTCGACCTTACGGGTACTCACGCCGTTGGTCACCATCTCCGGCACTGCGGGAATCGCCACCCGGCCCATTCGCAAGCGCTCCGCCGGAAGGTCGCCAAGGCGGTAAGGCCACATCCTAAGCTTGGGTATGCACAGCTCGATGGGGACACGCTCGTCATGAGAGAGCGGCGATGGTAGCCGTTTCAGCCGTTGCTGTTTCGGCCTGCGTGACCATGTCTCGTTGACGAGCGATTCGGCCATGAGCCTAATGCGCTCTTGGAGGTTCGCCATCCCGTCGGCGAGAGGAATCTCGGGCACAGAGGCCTTCCTGCCCTAAACTTTCTACTGCGGCCATTGCTTTTCTTCCGAATCTGCCAAATTGGACTCTGAACGATTCTAGGCGATGGCCGTTTTCACTGCGGAGAGCCTCCACGCAGAATGGCCTTACACCAACCTTCGGGACGCGATCACCCTCAACGCCATCCAGACTCTGTAGCATTATGCAGCGTAACGGTACTGCGCAAACACGCGCTCTCCCAACACGAGAACGGCCCCTTTGCGGGGGCCGTTCAACGCCTGTAGGCAAAATAAATGTTAGGACTTTACGACTCGGTCCAAATGACTACCAATGAGACCTAAATGACGGAATAAAAGGCAAAACGCGCAACCATCACACCGATAAACACAAGCGCGCAGACAACAACCGTAAAGTCAAACTTCTCGCATTTTCCAGCAATAAGCATGCATACCGCACCCGCAAGGACCACAATTGTCGCGATGACAAAAGGAGCAACGCTCAATTGGTTCGCCTCAAAAACCGGAACCAATGCGCAAAACGTCAAGGCAGCAATAACAGTCACTACAAAGTCAGACCACTTAAATGCACTCTTGTCGAAAGGGCGCGCCATAAACAAAGAATACAGAGCAGCACCAGTAGCAAGATTTCCAAAAATGAACATGGGTACCACTACCGGATTAGAAGCACAAGGTTTACCCAGCATTTGGAAGTAGGCATTCGCCATCACGCAAGAAAGAAGGAGGCCAAATACTCCGCCAACTATTTTTAGCCAACGAATATCCCTATCTTTGACCGCGCACATCACGAAATCGACAAGAACAATCACGCCAAAGCAAATCATGACCACCCCCTCCTGAGTAATGCCAGCAGAAGGATTACCAAACGCATTAAACATTCGTTCAGGATGCCCCAGATGGGTAAGCAATGTAAGCCCAGAAACAGCCAACAGAATTAACGCCACAAGAGGTAGGGCAACTTTCCGTGTCCTTTGCGGCTTTTCAAGCGGAAACAATGCGGCAAATACGTAAGAACAGCCCGCAGCACCGCCAAGTAAAGTGAATATGAACAAAGGGAATTCTTGAATCATTCTCGTTTTCCTTCTTTCAAGGACATGGCACCAGCATCCAATTGCCAGCAAGACAATGGGCACTATCACGATCGCCTACACAGCCTTTGCTTGGCTTGCGATGCGTAGCGAAACCAGCAAATGCCGGACCCGGACAATTCACAGCAAATCGATGTTCTCTGAATCGCCATAAAGCTAAGCAGCCGATGACGAGTGCCTATGCAAGCAGACTAACTGACCAACATCGGAAGTACATAGCTGCAATCGGCAAGAACGAGCTCCTTGCAGAGATTCGCCGAAGAGGAATAGAAATCAGAATAGAAATCAGTGGAAGCCAAGCGCTGTGCGAATACATCGATCCAACGACCAATATGCAAGCTGATAAACTCCTTCTGAGCGCATAAATATACTTTCATTTTCTCAGAATCGCCCAAAGAAAAAGCATCTAGAGCAGCTTTCGACTGAGCAGCGAGAAAAGACAATTCTGTCGCGATAAAGTCATCGGGCACATGAGGATAGCCGTTGGGAATATAGCCCGCTTTCCGATATTCATTTCGAACAGAGAGCGTTGTTTGAGTGAACAGCAGATTCTCTTTGTCCACATAGACAGACTCCCAAAGCGGAACCGGTAATTTATTTGGCCCAATGAACAGAACTGTATATTCATTCGAAAGAGTATCTAGAGCATTCACGTCGTGAGCCAAGCAAGACATTTTCTGCGCAAGCTCAGATCCATGCTCGAGAAAAGAGCAAGCGGAGACAAAATCATCGCCGCCGACCAATTGAAGGATTTCCTCATCAGGCTCATGGTCGAAGATGCGACTCATAATCGTGTACAAAGCAAACCTTGTACTCAGTATCGAATAAACTTCGTGAGAATTAGTCATATCAATTTAGTGCTCTCGAATAGAAATATCTCAACAGCATAGAAGTACGGGACGAAGAAACCAGCCAGCACAGTAGCTGTACGAGGAGTTAAACCGCCAGCAAAAAAGAACCGACTACATCATTAGCTGTCTGTATTCATCTGACCCCGCACAATCTCGTGGGTCAATTACTAACGATGGATGTGTCTTACTGGAATCGACGAGCACCGCAATAGAATCAACGGCCTGCGGATGAGCGGACCTCAATTCCTCAATATCGCCAAATTCAAGGGCTCTCATTACGCAAGAGGCGACACAGCTAGGTTGTTCACCCTCGGCACGCAATTGAATGCACGCATCGCATTTATGAACGGTTCGCGTTGCTTCGTTATACTTCGGATGCCCATAGGGACAGGCCATTACGCAGCTCCTGCAGCCAATGCATACATCATCATTGTGCTGCACGGTGCCATCTTCTGCGTCAATATACATAGCTCCTGTGGGACAGACCTTAACGCACGCCGGATCCAAACAGTGGTTGCAAGAAATTGAAAGATGGTAGACGCCAGTATCCGGATAATTGCCAACCTCAAAGCTCAATACGTGCCTGAACAACATACCTACATCTAAATCATTTTTATCCTTGCAGGCAATCTGGCAAGTACGGCAACCTATGCAGGCCTCTTGATTAAAGTAGAAGCCCTTACGGCTTTCGCTTTCGCCCATTATCACTCACCATCCTTGAGGGGAATACGAAGTGCTTGCTGAACATCGTCAGCCAACTGCTCACCATCGTATTTTTCAATCTTTACAATATTTGAGTTGAATCCCGATACTCCACATCCAGTAGGAATAGCGTGAGTCAGAGTATTATCACAGCCTGCTACATCAATACCCGTAGCTTCGTCAAACTTGGGCCATGCTCCATGCGGAACGCCCACAACGCCCGGACGAAGACGACCAGTAACACAAGCTTTCCGAATAACCTTGCCACCATACGGAGATGAAACAAGCACCGTGTCACCATCGGAAATGTTCGACTCTTGTGCATCCTGCTGAGACAAGAACACGGGATTCGCCCATGCCTCTCGCAGCCAGGGAACGTTATCGAACACGGTATGAGCTCTACGGGGATACTTTAAGCAAATCATCTGCTTATCGAATTCGCCCTTTACTTGGCTGTCCCAATCATCGAATGTCTTTGTGTAACCATCTTCCACCTCGATGTATGAGGGGATTGGAAGGATTTTCGAGAAGCCCATCCCGTTAATTTTATCGGCAAGTGTTTGGCAATAAATTTCCAATTTGCCGGATGGCGTATCGAGAGGGTTCGCATCTGGATCATCTCTGAAATCCTTAAATGCGATGTATCCATAGTTGTCGCCCTGCTGGCGTTTTACCTGATACACACCAGCCTTCTCGAGCTCAGTCCACTCCAGAGCGCCGTCCTGAGGATTGCCTTCAGCGCCAAGATTCTGAATATCCTGCTTGGTAAGCTTAACGGCATTAACTAAAGTCTTGCCGTCCGAATCGATCTTTTTCATACTGGCCAGCTTATTGAAAAATGCCTGGTCTTCGCTAATCGGAGCCAAGTCACTCTCAGCTAGACCCAGACGCTTGCCCAGCTCGACTGCGATCCACCCCTCTGATTTAGCTTCATATAGAGGAGCGACGATATTCTGGTACACAACCATCATTTCGCGATTTGAAGAATGAACCAGAGTTCCGCCAGTCATCGCGGCATGATTCTCCCATTCAGTTGTAATAGGGAGAACGATGTCCGAATAGCAAGCATTGGCCGTAAAAAATTGGGCATGGGCAACAATCATATCGGGCTTTTTTGCCGCCTCGATTTGAAGAGGTGTCTCATCGACCGTTTGCATACCTGCAGAACGACCGTGGTAAACAACCTTTATATCAATATCTCGCTCTTGCCCTGGCTGCATCTGGGTGTCGAAATAAATCGCGCCCTTACCAGTCCACGTATATTTTCCTTCAATGATTGCCTTTGGAAGCTCTTGTCCGTTAATGGAGTCATCGACAAGGTTCGGAACCGCATCTACCCCATCTTTACCAGCTTGAATGAGCGCCGGACCGCCATTGCCAGAAGTCGCATGCATTGTGGACCCGGTCATATGTCCAGATTTTCCCATATGCCCACCCATAGCACCGATAGTCATAATCAGCTGAGGAAGACTATCCGAATTATGGGTTCGCGCAGAAGCCATGCCACAAATGAATGCAACTTTATGGTCTTTACCCATCTGGGTTGCCAGTTGGCGAATGTCAGCTGCAGGAATTCCGCAAATCTTCTCCGCCCATTCAGGAGTCTTAGCTACGCCATCATAAGCACCGAGCACATAGTCCTTGAAATTAATATTTTCCTTTGCATCGGCCGGCATATGCTCGGAATCGAACCCGACAGTACAACGGTTCAAAAAATCCCAATCAATGAGGTGCTGATCGCCATCCTGGTCAAGCATCGAATAAGCTAGGCCGAGAAGGAATGCAGTGTCAGTAGCAGGACGAACAGGAAGCCATTTCGCATCAAGCAGTGCATACGTATCGTTATAAAATGGGTCGATACAAATAAAGTTTGCCCCAGCTTTTTTTGCCTCCCAGTAATTCAAAGTTTGACTGCCAAGCGCAGACCAACTTGGATTCATAGAAAGCATAACAATAGTTTCGCAGTTTCTAAGGTCGAAACGATCGTTTACGGTTTGGTCCCACTTACCTCCATGATGAAAGCCAATGATAAACGGGGTCCTAATCCATCCACCAAAAGAATTTGTGTTCCATGTTTCGGTATAACCGCCGAAAAGACCAAGAGTCCTTGCGATTACCGCATTATCAGACTCATCAGCACCGTCCAAAACGATTGATCGATTACCACTCGATGCTTTTGCGCTCTGCAAGCCATCTGCAATGTAATCGAGGGCTTCATCCCAAGAGATTCGTTCCCAATCATCTGAGCCCCGAAGCTCCCCATTGGGCTGATCAGGTTGCCAATGCTTCCTCTTCATGGGATATTTCAATCTATCTGCAGCAAATACTTGTTTACGCTGAGACCTGCCACGTAGACAACCACGCTGCTGAGGCCAATCCGGCGAATCTTCATGATTGTCATCCGTCTTTTGGCGAATTACTACACCGTCCTGAACGAACACTTTGTTCAGACAGCGTCCGCCACAATTATGCCAGCAAGCACCAGTCTTCCACTCGCCCGTAGGAACTTCAGTTGAACTGCTGGTTTCAACCACAGCATTACTGCAGCCTGTCAATAAATCACCAGCAGCTACCGCACTCGCCAAAGATAAACTTGCGCCCACAAAGCTGCGCCTGGAAAGCGAACTTGGCTTTGTTAGCCAACTGCGATTACTCAAGAACCTCATCCCCCTGATTCAATAACGAAACTTCCGAAATGAGCCGCTACCGCACAGTCACGATAGCTGGCTGTCCTCAATCAACGAGAGCCGCAAAATGAAAGCAGCTGTTGAATCCAAGAAACCGGCCGAGTTCTTGCAAAAACAATGTATCCGATTGTCATATGATAATCAATGTATTGAATTATTCTATGTCATAGATAAGCAGATATACCCAGGGCACTCATATGATTAATAAGGTAGAAACTGATATTCAGAGAGTTACGTAAGGAGGTGTCCATTAGGGATTGTCATACGACATAGGTAAGGGTTTCCATTACTTTGCCGGCTTATCAGAAAAGATATCGCCAAACCCCTCGCTAAACGAGCTGGGCACGACTACCGTGCCTCCTGAGTCCTTTATACTCTCGTAGAGTAAGTGCATCGTTCTGAGCTTCAAAGCCTCGGGGTTGTCCTTATATCCAGTCCCGACTTCTTCGAGAATATCGAATATTGAACGTTCGGATTCAGCTAGTGCAATACGCGCCTTGCTCCTCTGCTCAGCCTGAGCCTCAGAAGACATCGTATCCTGTAACGATTTCGGGACAACAATATCGATAAGGGAAACCAATATTATTGTGACACCCCATTGATCTACTTGATTCTCGAGCTTTTCTTGAAGCTGACTATCAAGTTGTTCCCGGCGCAGCACAATTTCGGCAGCAGTTGACCTACCTATTGCATCGCGAAGCGCAGCCTGACCAGCATTCTCAACCGCCAGATTGAAATCTAGAACCTCGAAGCAAGCCTCTCGCACGCCCCAAACCATCCAGTACATCACTGCATTGACATCAACAGGCACCAAATCGGCAGTTAACGTTTCTTCGGCCTTCAGGCTTGTAATTCGTATACGTTGATCAACGCGAATTGCACAGCTCTCGATAAACGGAATAGTCAGAAATAAGCCAGGACCCGCGATTCGGTTAAATTTACCAAGACGCAAGACCACAATACGCTCCCATTCCTGCGCAATGTGAATGCTAGAAGCTACCAAAGCGCTGAAAAGTACAGCCAGTAGAGCAAATAAAAGGTGAACCGCTCCCAGGACGGCATACAAGATACCGAAGCTAGCTGCAACGAGCAGAACGAATACGGTGAGCGGAATTACGTACACACTGGCTTCGGACGATTTTTCACTCGACCCCGCAACTTGACCTTTAACGCCACTTGTCTCACGGGTGTCTTGGCAATTGTTCTGTGACATCATAATGATAATCGTCCTAATTTATCTTCTTCTCTTGTCCAATATCATTAATGTTGATGATGTTCCAATCTTTTGATGATGTATTTTCGGAACGTTTCATTCTCTTAGCAATATCCTCGAAAGCCCTGGTGGTCTCATCAATAGAGAGCCCGAGCTCCCTGCAGGACTTTATACAATCGGTGATCAACTTCTCAACTTCAGCGAAATTGTTTCTAGTCGCGTCGGGCATCCTGTTTAATACAAAACAGCCCTTTCCCCTTGTAGATTTGATATAGCCTTGCGAAGCTAAGCTCGTGTACGCCTTATTAACGGTGTTGTAATTGATGGAGATGTCTGCAGCAAGACCGCGAACTGTTGGCAGCTGATCACCCGGCCGGTAGTATCCCGTGTCAATAAGATAGGCTATCCTCTGAGCGAGCTGAACCCACAGAGCCAAATCTGATTGTGGATTAGGTTTGAATGGAAATGCCATACATACCCCTTTATTGGAAGAGCATAAAGCGAGTAACGCAGTAACTATTATAACTAGGTTCCCATTAAGGCAATCAGGGGCTCAGGAACGCCCGAGAGAGCAATAATTGCCCGCAATGCAGCACCACCCGAAACAACTAACAGTGCGGAAATTAATTCAACGAGCGAGCTTTTGAAACGGTCGCGCTCTCTAGTAAGCAAAACATATAAATCAGCAAGAACTGGAGCTACGATTCCTGCGCCAATGTATAAGGGCCAGCATCGCCAAACGGATTCGTATACCAATGAAGGATTCGACGAGACCTGGAATGCAGCAATCAGCGAGACAACAAGCTCGAGCAACAACAATGCTATCTCCGCAATTAAAATTCCGAGGAACAGTTCTCCCGAATCCCAGCGAATCCCGTTAACGCCTAAAGCAGTCGTTGTTACCGCAGCACCACAAGAGAGCGCTGACGCTGAAAAAAGGACGGGGATAAACCATGATCCCCAAAATGGAGTCGATAAACTTGCACCTAAGAAAAAACCTATGTACACAACGACAATTGCCGCAGATACAACACAACAAATCTGGCTTATCCTAAGCAACGAAATAGAGAACATATTGTGAGTACCATAAAGTAACAGACAGATGAACCCGCTCATAATGCATGCGCCTATCGAGAGGGCACCGATTGAGATAAGCGAGAATGTTGGGCTGGCCAACATTGCTACTGCTTTTTCAGGGCAGCCAAGATCGAAATATAAGCAAAGGGCGCCAACAGATAGAGAGGCGAGTCCAACAAGTGATGCTGTGCAAAGCAGCGAATTGTATGGGGAATGTAGATTAATTAACCGCGAACCTCTGCGACTCGATAGGCCTGAAGAAACATTGCTCGCAGCGTAGATCCCAACTAAAGAAGAGATCAGCAAAGTTCCAGCTCCCGCTCCCCCAAAAAATAGATAAGCAATTACCAAATCTGAAATCAATGAACTTCACTTTCACCACAGCTGAGAATGGCAATCGGCTCAAACCACAAGTGAAGCTGAATGATTCACGGAAGACCGAAATTCCCCCTGAACACAGCCGCACCAATCTTGAGAGGTAGATAACTGTATTGGATAAGTATATAGCCTGAGGGTAGCGTATCGAGCGCGAATCAAAAATGCCCATCCGAACTGAGCCAGCAGCTGGAAGCGAGAGCCGATTATGAAAGTGCTCATGTCGTCCTACCAGTCGGTCAAACGCCACTGCTAATACACCAGTGTCTTTATCCTCGCAGTATATCCTGAGTCGCCCATTACAGTTTCCCGCAGCATCCCACCGGGATGCCTGAGTCGGTCGGCTGCCTTAGAGTGAGAGAAGCCCCGAGGGGCCGCCGATCGACCGCCTCCGGATGGCCGTCCCTCCCCTGCCCCGTAGAGGGCCCGGGGAGGTGTTGCCACCGGAGGCGGTCGCCGTTCCGGACGACTGATAGGAAACTGCCGGGCGCACACAAGGCCACGGCTAGGCAATACAGGTGTCGCGCGGACGAGCTCCGATCGGTCGACGATTAGAAGGATGCCATCATGGAAACGCCGTTGCGCACCAGGCCCGTGCTCGGAATCGACGTCGGCAAGAGGTCCCATTGGGCCTGCCTCGTGACCGCCGAGGGGGGGGAATCGCCCTGAACGCCCCGGTCGCGAACAGGGAGCGCGACCTCGACGAGCTCTTCCCCAGAGCGCCGAACGACGCCCTCGTGGTGGTGGAACAGGTCCACAACATCGGGTCGTTAGCGTTCAGGAGGACTGCGGGCTGGCGCCCCGCAACAGGCAGTCGGGGACCTCCATTTCGTCGGCCACGGCGTCCCGCCAGGGGAACAAGAGGCTGAAGAACCTGCTCATTTTCTCGTGCAACTCCCTGGTCAGGAGCGACAACCGGTTCGACGACTTCTATCGGAAGTGCCGGGACCGGGGGCGCCGCACGGCAAGGCGCTCAAGGCAGTCGCGAGGAGGAGATTGAAGGTGATCTACGCGATCATGCGGGACAAGGTGCCCTACGTGGCCTAGCGCGCCGCTGGAGAAACGGGCTTTCCGTAAGCCCCCCCCGGCGATGGGGGCCAAGCGAAGCCCGCACTGCCTGCAACCGGACGTGATACGAAAGTGGTTGACAAAACTATAGGAACACCCTTCAACGAGGGCCTCTCCCACGACTTCCGCGCCGACGCGCCCAGCAAGAAGTGGGCGTCCGACATAATCGAGTTCAAGCTCCCCGACGCGCCCAAGGTCTACCTCTCGCCGGTCATCGACCTGTTCGACGGCAAGCCCGTGGGCTGGGCGATCTCGGGGAGCCCGGACGCCGAGCTCGCGAACTCCTCGCTGCTGGCCGCGTGCGCGCAGCTGAGGCCCGGGCAGCACGCCTTCTGCCACACCGACGGCGGCTGCCATTACCGCTGGTCGGGCTGGAAGGGGATCTGCGCGTCGCACGGCATCGCCCGCTCGATGTCGCGGAAGGGCCACTCGCCCGACAACGCGGCCTGCGAGGGCTTCTTCGGCAACCTGAAGAACGAGTTCTTCTACGGCCGCGACTGGCGCGGCGTCTCCCAGGCCGAGTTCATCGAGATGCTCGACGGGTGGCTCAGGCGGTACAGCACCGACACGATCAAGCACTTCAAGGAGGAAGGCGGGACGGTGTGCGATACGATTGACGGCAGGCGCCGGCGGCTCGGGTACGCCGCATAGAACGCACGGAAAAACGTCCGCACCCCCTTTTGACATGGCACATTTCGACGACATATACGACATCTCAGCCGACGGGTACGGGATAATCACCGCCGCGCAGGCTCCAGAAGCCGGCGCGGCGCCCAGCGAGTTCAACCGCCGTTGCGCAGACGGCAGACTCCTGCGGCACGGCCACGGCGTGTACAAGCTCGCGCGCTGGGTGCCCACGCCCTACGACGCCTACGCCGAGGCCGTGGCGCTCGTGGGCGGCGGGGCCTACCTGCATGGCGAGTCCTTGCTCGCCACCAAGTAATTCAGGTGACCGCAAACTAGCCGTAGCTAACTGCAAGCCGACCGCCCCAACCGCAAACCACGCGAGAAACGAGGGCAATTCATGGAGTCAAAATACGAGGAGATGGCCCGGCAGATGAGAGCCGACGGCGTAAGCGAGGAGACGATCGCCAGGTTCGTCGCCGAAGAGATGGCGGAAGACGAGTTCCGCCGCGGCAAGGGCGTCACGGAGATTGAGGCGTTGCGGGAGTGGAAGAAGATTCCCGAGCACATCCGCAAGCTGTTGCTCGCCAACGCGTTCTGCCATAACTGCGGCAAGACGGAGTTCACACCGGGCTACACACTGCACATGCGCCACGGCTGCGCGCTCATCGAGGGCCGCTGCGCAAAATGCAGCGCTGAAGTCGCAAGGCTCTGCGATTGATGTCGAAAGGTATCCCGCGACACCAATCATTTGACATCTTCGGATTTTCTTTCTAGAACGAATGTACCCTTTGTCTGCGGTTCCCGATTCGTGAAGTACTGGCCTTTCATCGTATTTCCCTCGCATCGAATCCTGTTGAATCCGAGGTGGGACTCTTGCCAGGTACCAACCCTCACTGCGTTTTCCCCAGCCTCATTTTCGTACGAGAATTCAAGCCGACAGCTATCCCTCTCTGCGTTGCAGGCGCTTATCCCAACGCAGCTACTTTCAGACTCGGAGGCCGCGAAGCAAGCCGTACACTGTATCTTCGTGAATGTATGGGTGATTCTCAGCTTCATATCGCACGAATAAGGATTGCCATCTTCGTCTTTGAAAGACGACGTCGCATGGCCAATCCATTCTCCATTAAGATCAGGAATCCCATGAAAACGCCTAAAAACGCCACGTTTCCAGAGTACGTTGTCAAAGAGCGACCAGAGTATGCCGTACGATGCAAAGGCGGATGCGCTACCGATAATCCCAACCCCCGACAGTGTTCGATAGACCGCCTCTGCATTCGTGTTAAAAACAATGGCCTCTAATGTGGGAAATAGACTCAGATTCGCTAAGACGGTACAAGCAATGGAGAGTGTTGCAACAAATAGCACAATCTTTGTGCGCACATTGCTATCGATTGAGTACCTCGTCATACCGGCCATTTTGCTCTCCTCTCCTCGATAAAGCCATTGGGATTAGCCGCCGTTGTCATCCCGACGAAAATCTCATCTGAGTTCCCCGCAATAAGCATGAAGATTCGCCCAAAGGGAATCGAGCCATCGACCACCAAGTCGCCGATTAGGTTTTGGTCCACAGACGAAGGGCAAGGTGATTTCTCATTATGCGTATGCCATTCTCCAAGATAGTTAACGGTTCCGCCAGATGCCCTCCAAGCGCGCTCTATAGCCCGATTCGCACTGTTCTTCGAGCGAACGAAGGCAAACCTTTTTCTCACATCCAGGGACGAGGGCAACGTTAGCTCCT
>Ga0214872_100339_pt1 | contig 13006 bp, 9 predicted proteins | sample Stichaenrichm18X_FD_168614 | JGI IMG/M metagenome (GOLD analysis project Ga0214872, IMG submission 168614) | Xylose enriched microbial communities from anaerobic bioreactor in Madison, Wisconsin, United States - 18X | ecosystem: Engineered > Bioreactor > Anaerobic > Unclassified | place: USA... | reverse complement strand
ACGAGGACGGACATGAGCCACAGAAGGTCGTTGCCGATAGGCGCGCCCACCGACCCGTAGACGCTTTGCAGGTAGGGCAGCACCGAGCAGTCGCTGACAACCGGCAGCAGGGCGCAGAGCACCACGATCAGACCGGCCATGGCGTAGAGGGCGATCCATTCGCTCTTATGCACCGTAAGCTCGACGTCTTCCTGTTCGGCGGCGATGCCCGAAAGCTTCCCGAGCCACTTGGCCCAGAACATGAAGGTCGCGGCCGACCCGAAGGCCAGAAGCACGATGAGCGCCACCTGTTGGGCGTCGATGATCGACACGAGCGTGGCCCACTTGGATACGAGCATGCCGAACGGGGCGATGAACATCGTCATGATGCCGAGCATCATGAGACGGGCGAGCTTGGGCATGCGCTCGAAAAGCAGGTCCATGTCCTCGATGTTGCGCGACCCGATGTGATGTTCGGCGGTGCCCACGCACAGGAAGAGCAGGGACTTGGCCACGGCGTGGAAGATCACGAGGAAAATCGCGGCCCAGACGGCCTCCGGCGTGCCGACGCCGGCGCAGGAGACGATCAGGCCCAGGTTGGCGATCGTCGAGTAGGCAAGGACGCGCTTGGCGTTGCTTTGGCTGATGGCCATGAAGGACGCCAGGCAGAAGGTGATCCCGCCCACCAGGATGGCGAGCATCGAGGGGATGACCGAAAGCGCGTAGAGGGGCGCGAGCTTGATGAGCAGGAAGACGCCCGCCTTCACCATCGTGGAGCTGTGGAGCAAGGCGCTCGTGGGCGTCGGCGCGACCATGGCGCCCAGCAGCCAGGTGTGGAAGGGCATCTGGGCGGCCTTGGTGAGGCCGGCGAAGGTGAGACAGGTGACCGGCAGGACCACGAGGGCGGGCGCGATCATGCCCATCTGCAGGAACTGGCTGAAGTCGAGCGTGCCCATGACGCCTGCGCTGAAGTAGAGGGCCGCCAAAAAGCCCAGGCCGCCGGCGATGTTCATGATGATCTGGCGGAAGGCGTTGCGGATGGCCTCGTCGGTCTTGGTGTAGCCGATCAAGAGGAAAGAGCACAGGGTGGTGACTTCCCAGCCGGTGAAGGCCCAGACCATGTTGTTGCTGAACACGATCACGTACATGGCCGAAAGGAAGAGGAACATGATGGCGAAGAAGGTCGGGCGACGGTCTTTCTCGCCCTCATGTTCCTTCTGGAAGTCTTCCATATAGCCGATTGCGTAGACGCAGATGCCCGTGCCGATGATGCCGATAATGAAGGCCATGATCAGCGACAGGGAGTCGAAGTAGAGCCCCTGCTCGACGTATGCCGCATGCGCGAGCGTGAAATCGAACACAAGCGAGCCCACCAGCTGCACGACGGCGAGGATGCCGGCCCAGACGTTCTTGTAGCGCACGGCGTAGGCGATGATGCAAGCGCCGATCGCGATGCTCGCGAGCGTGCAGACGGCGTCGACGGCAGACGACGAGAACGTGAAGTACACGCCCTGCGTGCCCATCTGCGAGAAACACAGCCACAGCGAGTCGGCGGCGATAAGGGCCGCTGACACGTACACGATGGCGTTGCGTGCCTTGTTGGCGCGCACGAGCGACAGCAACACGGCTGCGACGAGCGGCAGGCACACGAGGAACCCAATGTGGACCACGCGATCAACTCCTTGCACAATATGAAGCGTGAACATGACGAAGAGTCATGTTCCTAACATAGGGGTTTCGATTCGAAGACGGCTGAGACAACAGTCTGCGGGAGAACCCGTTCGGTGGACGGAGGGTCTCCCCTCCCCCTTCACCATGAGGAATCCACAAATGCAACGTGAGTGGACCCATATCAATTGGTGTACACGATACGAACGACGAATGCGACGGGGATTTCCCGTTACGTGGCCGAAGATGGGCACATTCGCACGTCGTGTGCACGAACGTAAGGAAAGGAGCCGCCACATAGAACGGCGCACGGGATAGCGAAGAGGCGGTGGGGCATCGCTTCTGCAACAGGATGGCCCGCGGCATCGAGGACTCGGTCGAAGATATTGAGTCGATTCGATAGCGAAGGCCCCTGTTCGGAGCCCTGCGCGCATGCGGCGGCGGCGCCTACCGAACATCGGTGCCCCTGTGGAGACAATCGTCGTCCCTCAGGGGCATACAACCGAAGAAGGCCCGGTTGCACGAAAAAGCGGCTCAGATGAACATTCATCTGAGCCGCAGTGCTAATGGTGGGCGTTAGAAGATTTGAACTTCTGACCTCTTCCGTGTCAGGGAAGCGCTCTCCCCCTGAGCTAAACGCCCGAATATGTTGTGCGCAACTGCAAGCGAGGGATGCTTGCCTGTCCAAGTAGTTGGAGGCGACGCCCGGATTCGAACCGGGGGTGAAGGCTTTGCAGGCCTCTGCCTTACCACTTGGCCACGTCGCCATTTTACAAAAGAGCCGATGCAAACCGCTTTCCATCGGCTCATCTTGAACAATGGAGCGGAGTACGGGATTCGAACCCGCGACCCCCACCTTGGCAAGGTGGTGCTCTACCAACTGAGCCAACTCCGCGTGCGCAAGGAAGTATTATACGGAAACGAGCGACGCTGACAAGGCCTAATTTCAACTTTTTTCAAAAGGGCGAAAGCTTCGTGCAAATGCCCAGGTCAGAGCATCGCTCATGCTTCATACGCGCCGCAAATGGCCCCAGATGCAAAGGCGCCCCTCCCCCGTCGAGGGGAAAGGGCGCCGAAAAAAATTATCCGAAGCCGAACGAGCTAGTCGAACTTCTTCTTCAGATAGTCGGACAGGATGCCCAGGCCCGTGCGCAGAGTCTCTTCCTTTGCGCAGTAGCCCAGGCGCGCGCCCTTGGGCAAGTCGAAGCGGCTGCCCGGGACCAGAAGCACGCCTTCGTCTTTCAGGATGTCGAGGCAGAACTTCTCGTCGTCTTCGGGAATGTCGAGACGGATGTAGCTCACCGACACGCCCTTGGGCGGGATCCACGACACGCGCGGCTCATGGTCGATCCACTCCTGCACGATGGCGCGATTCTTCTGGATAATCGCACGGTTGCGGTCGAGAATGGCGTCGCGGTTGCGCAGCACCAACGTGGCCAGGGCGTCATTGAACACGCCGGCGCAGATCATCGTGTAGTCGCGCAAATGGCGCATCTGGTCGGCCAGCTCGGCGTTCGACACGGTCCAGCCCACGCGGGCCGCCGGCACCGAATAGCGTTTGGAAATCGAATTGGTCGCCACGCCCTTGTCATAGAGGTCGACGACGCTCACGTACTGGTCGGTATCCTCCACCGGGAAGAAGACCTCGTCGGCCAGGATCCAGGCGCCCACCGACTTGGCCACTTCCACGATCTCTTCGAGCAAATCGCGCGGAATGCAGGTGCCCAACGGGTTGCTCGCGTTATTGATACAGATGAGCTTGGTGTCCTTGCGGATGAGTTTCTTCAGCTCGTCGATGCGGGGTTGCCAGTCGTCCTCTTCGTGAATGACCCAATGGTCCACATCGGCGCCCAGTGCCTCGGGAAGGTCGTAGAGGGGCTGGTAAGTGGGATATTCGGCAATCACATGGTCACCGGGTTCCACGAGGGCCATGATGGCGTTCAGATTGGCGCCCGTGCCGCCGTTCATCTGCAGGACGTTGGCCGGGTCGACGTGCTGGTAGAGCGAGGCCACTTCTTCGCGGAACTCCTGCGACCCGTCGATCCAGCCGTAGTTCATCTTCTCTTTGTTGAGGCGGTCGTAGAAATGCGCGCCCTCCTCGTCGCTGATCGCCAGGATCTCCTCCATCGTGAGGCTATCGATGGTCGACTGGGCGATGTCCCATTTCGCGTCGTGCTCCCACACGTTCAGGTAATCCTCGACGCCGATGGTCTTGATTTTCATGAAATCCTCCTCTTACGAAAAAAAGGGGAAGCAGCCCGCGCAAGCCGCCTCCCCTTTCAGATTGCGTACAACCGTTTAGAACACCGGGATGATGCCCACAGCGGTCAGTGGGATAGAGATGATGCCCAAGATGGTGATGACCACGCAGGCAACCTTCTCGCCCTGGGACAGACCCTTGGCGCCACCTTCCTTGCGGCCCTTCAGGTAGAAGAAGAAGCCGGGGACGTAGCCCAAGCAGGCCAACAGCAGGAAGCCCCAACCGGTGAACAGCACGCCCACGACCTGGAAGACGAGGGCGATGACGCCGAAGACCATGTTCTTCACGTCATGCTGTTCGGCCGAGTACTTCACCTGGTATGCCGCAGCGAAGGCCCACGTGATCACGATGGTCACGGTGCACATGCTGATGGCGAAGGTGTAGGCGTCGGCAGCGGTGAAGGCGACGATCAGGAAGACCTGGGTGCAGGCGCCGACGATGATCAGAGCCATCTGCGGAGCGTTCTTGGCGTTCATCTTGTTCCAAGAGGCAGGCAGCAGGTGGTCGTCAGACATGCCCGAAGAGGTTTCGGCCGGCAGCATGGTAAAGGACAGCCAAGAACCGAGCACCGAGATGATGATTGCAATCGAGATGAAGGTGCCGCCCCAGCCGGGAGCCATAGCCTCGAAGACCGTGATCGTGGCGGGCTTGGGAGCCGCTACGAGGTCAGCGTAGTCCATAACGCCGTAGGGCAGAATCGAAGCGCCGATGTAGAGCACGAGCAGAACCACAAGGCCCAGGATCGTAGCGGTACCGACTTCGGACTTCTTGGCGGCGCGCTTGGACATAACCGTCGCGCCCTCAATGCCGATGAAGACCCACATCATGATCAGGATGCAGTTGGTAACCTGCGTGGGCACGTCGCCCAGATCAACGCCGTTGGCCGCCATGACCACCGCGTTGCGCTCCATCGTGCCCCAGAAGTCGGCGGTGAACACGCCGGCGTTGAAGCTGATGATGCAGAACAGGATGAACAGCAGAATGGACACGACCTTGACGACCATGACCACAGCGTTCAGGAAGGCTGCCGATTCCACGCCGTTGATGACGAGGAAGGTGATCAGCCACAGGAACACCGACACGCACACGATGGCGGCGATGTTGGGATCGCCCGTTTCGGTAGCGAAGACGCCCGGCATCAGGCTGCCGAACACCTGGGCCACCATCGTGGCGAAACCGACGTTGCCCAACCAAGCGGACAGCCAGTAGCCCCAGCCGGAAAGGAAACCGGCGAACGGGCCGAAGCCTTCGGTCGCGTACTGGTAGATGCCGTCGATGTCAGAGCGCTTGGCACCCAGGTTCGCAAGCGAGAGCGCCAGGAACAGGAAGCCCAGACCGCAGACGACCCACGCGATGAGCGCGGAGCCGGGAGCGGCGACGTTGGCCAGCTGACCGGTAAGGGCGAAGACGCCGGAACCGATACAGGAGCTGACCACCAGGCCGATGAGGCCGAACAGGCCTACACCCTTAGCTTTTTCTCCCATGAGAGAATCCTCCTTGTAATAGGTATAAAGAGCCGCCCGAGTTCCCATCTGACTGCGTCACGCAATGCAGGTGCATGTTCCGTAGCGCAGACAGCTCGGGCGGCCTATGAGGTCTCCCCCGCTTGCGCGAGCGAAGGAGACCGCATAGACGAAAGTGAGCGGACGCGTGAACGTCCCGGGAAGAAGGTGACCCTAGAGGTCCTCGCGCCAGGCCGGCATGCTCATGCAGCGCGGGCCGCCGCGGCCGCGCGAGAGCTCGGCGGACGGGATGACCTTGAGGTCGAGGCCCTCCTTGTAGAGGTAGTCGTTGGTGACGTTGTTGCGCTGGTAGACCACGATGGTGCCGGGGCGCACGCACAGGGTGTTCGAGCCGTCGTTCCACTGCTCGCGCTCGGCGGCGATGCGGTCGCCCGCGCCGCACTGGAGCAGCTTCACCGGCTGGCCGACGTACTCGGTCAGGATCGACTCGAGGTCGGAGTCGAGGCGCTTGACGTTGACCTTGCCGTCGGCGCCCGGGGTGAGCTCGAAGACGGTCAGCGGCCCCAGGATGCCCGGATGGATCGTGAACTTGTCGTAGTCGATCTGCGTGAACACCGTGTCGAGGTGCATGAAGGCGCGGCTGTTGGGGATGTCGAAGGCCAGGATCGTGTCGATCGTGGAGGTCTCGTCGGCGAAGATGCCGTTGGCCAGCGTGTCGATGGCGTCGGGCTCGGTGCGCTGGGAGATGCCGATGGCGAGCACGTGGTCGTTGATGTTGAGCACGTCGCCGCCCTCGATGTGGAAGGCGTAGTCGCGGTGGTAGTACTGCGGGGTGCCCTTGAAGTCGGGGTGGTTGTCGAAGATGTACTGGCCGTAGATGGTCTCGCGGTTGCGGGTGACCGAGTACATGCGGTGGATGGTGACGCCGTTGCCCACCATCGCGAACGGGTCGCGGGTGAAGTAGAGGTTGGGCATGGGGTCGATGACCATCTTGGTCGGCGAGCTCACGAGGTCGATCAGGCTGTTGGAGCGGTCGACGTCGAGCTCGGAGAGGTTGATGCCCGTCATGGTCTTCTCGACGAGGGCCTTGGGGTCGGCGAACTCGGAGTCGAGGTAGTCGGCGATGATCCTGTGCCACTTCTGGGTGTGGACGCCGCCCTCCTCGATCCACTGCTCGATGAACTTGGCGCGCAGCGCCGGGTCCTTCACGACGTCGGCCATGAGGTCCTCGAGGTAGACGACCTCGACGCCCTCGTCGCGCAGGGTCTGCGCGAAGGCGTCGTGCTCCTGCTGGGCGACCTCGAGGAACGGGATGTCGTCGAACAGCAGGCGCTCGAGGGTGTCGGGCGTGAGGTTCAGAAGCTCGTTTCCGGGACGGTGGAGGATGACCTTCTTGAGCGGTCCGATCTCGCTCTTGACGTTGACTCCGGTCATGTAAACTCCCCTTTCTTTGCAAAAATATGCAAGTCTCCAGGTAGTGGATGTCGACCGCGCTCGCACGGTCGAACTTCCGATACCGCACACTTTACTCTGCGCGCCGGTAAAAGCAATTATGAACATTCTGTTAAACGCTAATGTCGGTGAACGGCATTGTTGTGTACGTGGGTGGTACTTGTATTCAAAATCGCTTTCTGTATATCCCGATTTTTCAAGAATATGCAACGTATCGTTTGTGTTCTGACCTGGGGTTTTTCGCAACAATGCATATTCTATTCATTGTCAATATGCAAATTCTATCCAATTCATTGCATAAACCGTGCGCTGTATCCTGCCCCATGGGCGCTTCGGCCCCGCTCCATGCAAAAGTTTGGTGCATATCGAAACACAGGATATGCAAGCTTTCATCATGTTTATGCAAAGTGCGGCACAATGCGCGGACAGTTGTGTGTCGGCGAGCCAGTTCTCTTGGAAACACAGAAGCGTGCAGCAGAGAGCCGTGCCCCTCTCCCGCCTGTAGGATCTTGACGCCACAGGCCGAGAAACGGACGACTCGCCTTATTGTCCGCGCCAAGCAACAACATCTACGGGAACCGAGGCACGCCCCGCGCACAGGCCCGAGAACCGACACGGTTATATCAATGCGTAGCTGACATCGAGAGACACTGGCAGAGATGGGCCGTTGTGCAGTCGATTTCGAGGGTCGCTGGCAGAGATGTGCCGTTATGTAGCATCCAATCGGGGCGAATAGTGCGAATCCAGCCCGTTGATGGCGTTTGCCTTTGCAAAGCACCAGGTCAGAGCTTGGCTCACAATCTCTGCCCCGTGAGAAGTCGGTCTGCGCATACTACACAACGCCCGATTCGTGCCAGCGAGAGGCGAAATATACCGCACAACGCCCGATTCGTGCCAGCGAGCGGCGAAACCTTCTGCCCCATTACAGTTTTCCGTAGCATCCCACTGGGATGCCAGAGTCGGTAGGCTGCCTTAAAGTGAGAGAAGCCCCAAGGGGCCGCCGATGAGTCGCCTCCGGATGGCCGTCTGCCCCTGCCCCGTAGAGCCCCCGGCACAAGCACAGCCGCAACTGCGGAGGCAGCGGCAGACGAAGGTGGGACGATTCCGTCGGAAGGCGAAGCACCAGGGGCGTTGGAAATTTCCGGAGGATTTTCCTGGATTCATCAGGCGCGATGCATGCTTTTGGGGTACACATTTTGGCCTATAACCCCCTCCGAGGAGAGCAGCGAAGATCATGAACGCACGAGCGAAGGATTCAGGGAAACAAAAAGGTCCTCCGAAGAGGACCTTTCTTTGGGCTATGGTGTCGGAGACGGGACTTGAACCCGTATGCCCGTTTAAGTTAGGCACTAGCACCTCAAGCTAGCGCGTCTGCCAATTCCGCCACTCCGACGTGTTGAATGACAACGAAGAATACTTTAACAGAACCTTCCCCGTTTGCAAAGGGAAATTTTTAATTAATTGTTCCCTGGGGATAAATAATCATGAGCACGATCAGAGACACGAGGAAAATGATCGCGAAGGCGATCGTGAAACGGTCGAGGTTCTTCTCGACGATGCTCGTGCCGTTGCTCGAGTTGTAGAGCGAGCTGGCGATGGCATCGGAGATGCCGGTGCCCTTGCCGGAATGCAGCATGATGAACACGATCAAGCCGGCGCCGGACACGACGAGCAGGATCAGGAAGATGATGAGCAAAGGAGTCACGATAGTTCTCTTTCTAGAATTGTCATTCGCGTGCGACCTGTGCGCACGAAGCACATATTATAGCGGATTGCCCCTCAATCGCAATTATTTGCGCAGAAGCGATGGAGCGGTCATCTCCGCCGGCACACGCAGGCCCGCCATGTCGAGCAGCGTGGGCGCCAGGTTGCTGAGCGCCGGTACCTCTCCTTCCGGCACGTCGGCGAACGTGCAGTCCTGGCCCGAAAAGTCGATCATGACAAGCGGCACCGGATTGGTGGTGTGCTGCGTGAAGGGCTCGCCCGCATCGGACACCATAACGTCGGCGTTTCCGTGGTCGGCCGTGAGCAGCGCCAGGCCGTGCTTGCGCTCCAGAGCCGCAACGACCTTGCCCACGCCTTCGTCGACCGCTTCAACGGCCTTGATGGCGGCGGAAATCGACCCCGTGTGTCCTACCATGTCGCAGTTGGCGAAGTTGACGATGTAGAAATCCGCCTCGTCGTTATCGATCGCGGCCGCCAGAGCATCGGCCACCGCGGGCTCGCTCATCTCCGGCTGCAAGTCGTAGGTGGCAACTTTGGGGCTGGGAATGAGCTTGCGCACCTCGCCTTGCTTGGGCTCTTCCCTGCCGCCGTTGATGAAGAAGGTGACGTGCGCGTACTTTTCGGTTTCGGCGATGTGGTACTGGCGCAGGCCCGCCTGGGCGATGACATCGGCCAGCACGTGTTCGGGAAACTCCTTGGGGAAAGCCACCGTTGCGTCGATGGAGGGGTCGTATTCGGTGCAGCACACGAAATGCGGGAAGACATCGGGGCGCTCGAAGCCGGCGAAGTCGCGGTCGGTGAGGGCGCGCGCCATCTGACGGGCCCGGTCGGGACGGAAGTTGAAGAAGATGGCCGCGTCGCGGCTTTCGATGCCGCGGTCGACGAAGGATGCCGGCACGACGAACTCGTCGGTCACGTCGTTGTCGTAAGACGCCTGCATGAAGGCTACCGGATCGCAGCCAGCCTGAGGCGCGCACCGCACCATGGCGTCGTAGGCCTTCTGCACGCGGTCCCAGTTGGTGTCGCGGTCCATGGAGTAGTAGCGACCCGAAATGGACGCGATGCGGATGCGGCAGTCGTCGCTTGAAAGTGCGGCTATCTTGCCTTCGAGCTCTTCGACGAAGCCCTTGCCGCTCGTGGGCGACACGTCGCGGCCGTCCATGAAGCAGTGCACGAACACCTGGGGCACCTTGCGCTTGGCAGCCATCGCGAGCAGGGCGTAAAGGTGCTCGTTGCTCGAATGCACGCCGCCGTCGGACAGCAGGCCCATGATGTGCAGGACCGCGCCCGGCGCGCTCGCCGCGTCCATGGCCTCGACGAAGGCCGGATTATCCTCGATGCTCCCGTCGCGGCAGGCGTTGTTGATGCGGGTGAGCTCCTGGAAGACCACGCGGCCGGCGCCGATATTAAGGTGCCCTACTTCGGAATTGCCCATCTGGCCCGCAGGCAGGCCCACCGGCTCGCAGGAAGCCTGGATCTGCATGTGGGGGAACCGCTGCCAGAGAGCGTCGATATGAGGCGTGCGCGCCTGGGAGATCGCGTTGCCGGGACCGGCCGGCGCGATACCGAACCCGTCCATGATGATGAGAGCCGCCGGCAGATGATAGTGCTTGTCGCTCATCGGAAGAACAACTCGCTTTCTATGAGATACGTTCGGTGAAATAAAAAGCGGGCGCCGGAGCGCCCGCCAGATGCATTATACGCATGCTTTGATGAGCTGGACGAAGGATTCGGCCTTGAGCGCCGCCCCTCCGATCAGGCCGCCGTCTATGTCGGGTTCGGCGATGAGGCCCTCGACGTTTTCGGGCTTCATCGAGCCGCCGTAGAGAACGCGGACGGCATCGGCGGCGTCGGCGCCGAAATCGGCAGCAATCTGGTTGCGAATGCCGAGGCACACCTCCTGCGCCTCTTCGGGCGTGGCGGTGCGACCGGTGCCGATGGCCCAGATGGGCTCGTAGGCCACCACGCAGCGGGCCACCTGTTCGGGATCGAGCCCGGCGAATGCGGCGTGCACCTGCTTGGTGACGAAATCGAGGTAGGTTCCGGCGTCGCGGACGGCAAGGCTCTCCCCCACGCAGACGATCGGCACGAGGCCGCCGGCGATGAGGGCGGACACCTTCTTGTTGACCATTTCGTCGGTTTCGGCGAAATACGTGCGGCGCTCGGAATGGCCCACGATGCAGTGGCTGACGCCCACCTCGTCGAGCATGGCCACGCTCGTCTCGCCCGTGTAGGAGCCCGAAGGCTCCCAGAACACGTTCTGCGCGCCCACGTGAATGGGGCTGCGGTCGAATTCGAGCACCGAATGAACCGCCTTCAGGTCGACCGTGGGCGGGCAGAGCACGACGTCGACGCCGTCCCACTGGCTCTTGTAGCGGTTGCTGATGCCCTGGGCGAGCACCACGGCCTCCGACCAGGTCTTGTTCATCTTCCAGTTGCCGGCGATCATAGGTTTACGCATGCTAATCCTCCTCGAGAGCGACCACACCGGGCAGGGACAGCCCCTGCACGAGTTCCATCGAGGCGCCGCCGCCGGTGGAGATGAAGGTCATCTGGTCGGCCAAGCCGAACTTGTTGACCGCGGCGACCGAATCGCCGCCGCCGATGATCGTGGCGGCGTCCTTGTTGGCGGCCACGGCTTCGGCCACGGCCTTGGTGCCGTGCGCGAAAGCGTCCATTTCGAAGACGCCCATAGGGCCGTTCCAGAAGACCGTCTTGCCCCGGGCGATGGCCGCGGCGTAGATCTTTTCGGTTTCGGGGCCGATGTCGAGGCCCATCATGTCGGCGGGAATGGCGTCGCAGGACACCGTTTCGGTGCGGGCGTCGGGCGCGAAGGCGTCGGCCACCACCGTGTCGACGGGCAGCAGGATCTTGACGCCCTTGCTTTCGGCTTTGGAAAGCATCTGCGCGGCGCGGTCGACCCAGTCCTCTTCCTTCAGGCTGGTGCCGACCTGCTTGCCCTGGGCGAGCAGGAAGGTGTAGCACATGCCGCCGCCGATGATGATCGTGTCGGCCTTGTCGATGAGTGCATCGATCACGCCCACCTTGTCGGAGACCTTCGAACCGCCCAAGATGGCGACGAAGGGACGGCGCGGATGATCAAGCATACCCGAAAGGGTCTCGACTTCCTTCTGCATGAGGAAGCCGGCAAAGGCGGGCAGAAGGGCCGCCACGCCCGCCGTGGAGGCATGGGCGCGGTGCGCGGTACCGAAGGCGTCGTTGACGTAGAGGTCACCCAGCTCGGCGAGCTTCTTGCAGAATTCGGGGTCGTTCTTCTTCTCGCCCTTGTCAAAGCGGAGGTTCTCGAGCAGGACGATTTCGCCGTCGCCCAAGGCGTCGACGAGCTTGTGGGCTTCGGGACCCACCGTATCGGCGGCGAAGGCCACGGGCGCGTCGACGAGCTCGGCCAGGCGCGCGGCTGCGGGCGCGAGCGAGAACTTTTCCTCGAAGCCCTCCCCCGCCGGACGGCCCAGATGGCTCATGAGCACGACCTTGGCCTTATGGTCGACGAGATACTGAATGGTGGGCAGCGCGGCGCGAATGCGGGTGTCGTCGGTAACCGTGTCACCGTCGAGCGGCACGTTGAAATCGACGCGCACGAGCACGCGCTTACCTTCTACGGGTGCATCCTGAAGTTTCTTCACGGAAGCCAAAAGAACTCCTTCCACGCAAAGCCGCCCGCATCGATCGATACGGGCGGCCGAGCGAAACGGTTGCTAGAACAGGATCTTGGCGAGGTCGGCTACACGGTTGGAATAGCCCCACTCGTTGTCGTACCAGGCGAGGACCTTGCACAGGGTGCCTTCGCCGCCGAGGACCATCGTGGTGCCGGCGTCGAAGATCGACGAATGCGGGTTGCCCACGATGTCGCAGGAGACGATCGGGTCGGTTTCGTACTGGATGTAGCGGGCCATGTCGCCTTCGGCGGCGGCCTTCATCGCGGCGTTGATCTCTTCGGCCGTGACGGGGCGCTCGGTTTCGAAGGTGAGGTCGACCATCGAGCCGTCGGGCACGGGCACGCGGGTGGACATGCCGTCGAGCTTGCCCTTCAGTTCGGGCAGGACCAGCGCCACGGCCTTAGCGGCGCCCGTGGTGGTGGGGATGATCGAGGAAGTGGCCGTGCGGGCGCGACGGTAGTCCTTGTGGGAGGCGTCGAGCACGCGCTGGTCGTTGGTGAAGGCGTGCACGGTGTTCATCATGCCGCGCACGATGCCGAAGTTGGCGAGCAGCACCTTGCTGACGGGAGCCAGGCAGTTGGTGGTGCAGGAGGCGTTGGAGACGATGTTATCGGTAGCGGGGTCGTAGTCCTGCTCGTTGACGCCCATGACGATCGTCTTGACGTTGCCGCCCTTGGCGGGAGCCGTGATGATGACCTTCTTGGCGCCGGCCTTAAGATGTTTGGCCGCGCCCTCTTCGGTGCGGAAGACGCCCGTGGACTCGACGACGACGTCGACGCCGA
>Ga0214872_100337_pt1 | contig 13044 bp, 12 predicted proteins | sample Stichaenrichm18X_FD_168614 | JGI IMG/M metagenome (GOLD analysis project Ga0214872, IMG submission 168614) | Xylose enriched microbial communities from anaerobic bioreactor in Madison, Wisconsin, United States - 18X | ecosystem: Engineered > Bioreactor > Anaerobic > Unclassified | place: USA... | reverse complement strand
CGATCATGCTCAAGTCCGAAGGCCAGGACTCTTCCGACACGACCGCCTGCGCCGCCCGCTTCGTGCAAGCCATGAACGACAAGGCTTCCGAACTGGGCATGACCAACACGGTCTACGCCAACCCGCACGGCCTCGACGACGCCGCCAAGTATCCCGGCGAGATGCACAGCACGGCCCGCGACGTAGCGACGTTGGTGGCCTATGCGGCGCAGAAGTCGGCCATCACCGACATCACGGGCACCGACGGCGGCACCTGCACGGTGACGCGCAGCGGCCAGACGACCGAGCTCAAGCTCGAGAGCACCGACCAGTTGCTCGGCTCCTACGAAGGGGCCTTCGGCATCAAGACCGGGTTCACCGATTCGGCCGGCGAGTGCTTCGCCGGCGCCGTGAACAAGAACGGCGTCACGCTCTATTCGGTGGTTCTGCACAGCTCGTCCGAAAAATCGCGCTTCACCGATACGAGCACCCTGTGGGATTGGGTCTACAACCATCGCATCGACTACGCGCTCGCGCAGACGGACCAGACGACGACCGATGAGAACGGCAACGAGGTGCCGCTCGTGGCGGAGGTGTCCGACGGCGCCTGGACCGACAAGACGGTCAAGGCCACGCTCGCCGACCCGAGCGCCACGGTCAACGTGTTCGACCTGCACGGCAACATCAGCCAGTCGGTGGAGTACCGCGACCTTTCCGGCACGGTCAACGCCGGCGACGTGGTGGGCACGATCACCTACTACCAGCACAACGAAGTCGTGGCCACCCAGGACCTCGTCGCCACCGAAACCGTGCAGGGGCCCGGCGTGCTCGACACGATCGGCATCTGGTGGACGCGTCTGACCGCCGGCATCACGGGCGCCCAGACCGAAGCGCAATCCGAGCTGTACAATGAAACGCCGCTCATCAACGACCGGACGCAAGCGTAGACGTTCTACGCTATGCTGTAGATACACAGGAGGACCAACATGAACAGATGCCCCGTTTGCAACGGAGAACTGAAGCCCACCGACACCGTGTGCCCGGCGTGCGGCTTCAAACTCGTGGGCTCGACTCAGGAGATCGAGCCCATTTCGCTCGACACGCCCCAGACTGCGCCCGCGGCCACCGCGCCCAAGGAAGCGACCATGCGGATCGTGCGCGGCCCGCAGAACATGGACACCACCTACCATCTCGACCATCGCGAGATGACGGTGGGCCGCTCGCCCCAGTGCGACCTCTTCTTGAACGATATGACGGTCTCGCGTTCCCATGCGGTGATCCTGCCGGTGGGGCAGGGCTTCGCCATCAAGGACGAGGGCAGCTTCAACGGGGTGTGGATCAACAACGAGAACGTCTCCCAGCAGACCCTGCACAACGGCGACATCGTGCAGATCGGGGCGTTCTGCCTGCTGTACAGCGAATAATTGCGGCTAGGGCGCAGGCGGCGTTCCTGCGCGCATCGAGAAGGAGACCGTATGCAGCTTTTGTCGGGCAACGAAGCGATTGCTCAAGGCGCGTGGGAAGCGGGCGCCAACATCGGCGTCGGGTATCCGGGCACGCCGAGCACCGAAACGCTCGAGAACTTCGCGAAGAAAGACGGCGTCTACGCCGAATGGTGCCCTAACGAAAAGGTGGCCGTGGAAGTGGGCGTCGGCGCGAGCGCCGCGGGCGCGCGCGTGCTCGCGACAATGAAGCACGTCGGCGTCAACGTCGCCGCCGACCCGCTGTTCACGGTGGCCTACACGGGCGTGAACGGCGGCTTGGTGGTCCTCGCCGCCGACGACCCGGGCATGCATTCGAGCCAGAACGAGCAGGACACGCGCTTCTACGCCCTTGCCGCCCACATCCCCCTGCTCGAGCCTTCGGATTCGGCCGAAGCGCTCGCCTTCACCAAGGCCGCCTTCGAGCTGTCCGAACGCTTCGACATGCCCTTCTTTATCCGTAGCACCGTGCGCGTGAGCCACGCCAAGTCGCCGGTCGAGGTAGGGGAGCGCACCGAGCACGAGGTCGACCCCGCCGCCTATCAGAAGGACCCGGGCAAGTGGGTCATGATGCCGGCCTTCGCCAAGCCCCGCCGCCTTTCCCTCAACGAGCGCGAGGCCGCGATTTCCGCCTGGGTCGACACCTGCCCCTTCAACCGCATCGAGCCGGGCTCGAAGGAGATCGGCATCGTGTGCTCGGGCGCGGCCTACCAGTACGTGCGCGACGCGATGCCCGAAGCTTCCATTTTGAAGATCGGCCTGTCCTGGCCACTGCCGCAGGGCTTGCTGCGCACATTCGCCGATTCGGTCGATGCGGTCTACGTCGTCGACGAGGCCTCGAACTATCTGTCCCTCAACGTGAAGGCCGCCGGCATCCCGGTTGCCAGCTTCCCGCACCCGCTTCCCGCCGCCGGCGAGCTCTCGCCGCGCGCGATCGCGGTCGCCTTTGGCAAAGAGGTGCCCGCCTCGCTCGAAGCCCCCTCCGACCTGCCCGGCCGTCCTCCGGCGCTCTGCCCGGGCTGCCCGCACCGCACCGTGTTCAAGGAGCTCGCGCGCGCCAAGTGCATCGTGACGGGCGACATCGGCTGCTACACGTTGGGCGCGCTGCCGCCGCTTTCCGGGATGGACACGACAATCGACATGGGCGCTTCGGTTTCTATGGCGCACGGCTTCGAGCTGGCCTGGAAGGGCAAGAAGCATCGCCCGGTCGTCGGCATCATCGGCGACAGCACCTTCGCGCATTCCGGCTTTTCGAGCCTGCTCGACATCGCCTACAACAAGGGCGTGGCGACCATCTGCGTGCTCGACAACCGCACGACGGCCATGACGGGCCACCAGGGCAACCCCTTCAACGGAATCACCTTGCAGAACCGCCCCTCGCGCGAGATGGACATCGCCACGATGGTGCGCGCGATTGGCATCGAAGACGTCGTCGAGGTCGACCCCAACGACGTCGCGGCCACGCGCGCGGCGATCAAGCACGCGACGCAGAACACCGACGACGTGTCGGTCATCGTCTTCCGCAGCCCCTGCGTGCTGCTTAAGGGCTCCTTCACGCCCCAGGCGCCCTACTACGTGAACGCCGACTGCACGGCCTGCGGCGTGTGCGTGTCGATCGGCTGCCCGGCGCTCGCGCGCGACGAGGCCACGGGCCAAGCCATAATCGACCCCGACATGTGCGTGGGATGCGGCCAGTGCGCCCAGTACTGCGCCTTCGACGCAATCGAACAGCTTCCGGGAGGTGCGCGCTAATGAGCGGCCAGGTTTCGGTGAACAGCGACAACGCCACGACGGTCCTTCTGGTGGGCGTGGGCGGCCAGGGAACGATTCTCGCCGCCGACGTGCTCGCGAAGACGGCCATCGCCAACGGACTGCAGGTCAAGCTTTCCGAGATTCATGGAATGGCCCAGCGCGGCGGTTCGGTGTCGACGATCGTGCGCCTGGGCAAGCGGGTGAACTCGATGGTCTGCGATTTGGGCAGTGCCGACTACCTGCTGTCCTTCGAGACGACCGAGGCCCTGCGCAACATCTCCTACCTGCGCGAAGGCGGCATGCTGCTCGTCAACGACGAGGCGATCAAGTCGCAGCCGGTGCTCACGGGCCGGGCCCATATGCCCGCGCATGCCCGCGAACGCCTCGTTGCCTACGGCGCCCACCTGGTGCCTGCGACCGAGCTCGCGGTGAAGGCCGGCAGTCCCAAATGCGCCAACGTTGTGCTGCTCGGGGCACTTGCTGCCGGCATGAGCTTCCCCTTGGAATCCTGGGAGGAACAGATTCGCCTCAAGGTGCCGCCCAAGACGATCGATATGAATATCACGGCCTTCCGATCGGGTGTGGCGAGCGTGCCCCATGGCCAACGCTAGCGCTGCACAACCCCCGCGCGGTCGATTCGCCCCGTCTCCGACGGGGCGTCTTCATGCGGGCAACATCTTCTCCTATTTGGTGGCCTATATCGTGGCCCATCGGGCGGGTGGCACGATAGCCCTGCGCATCGAGGACCTCGACCCTCAGCGGTCGAAGCCGGCCTTCGCCCAATCGTGCCTGCGCGACCTCGACTATTTGGGGCTGGGTTGGGACGTGGGGCCCCTCTATCAGAGCGAACGCACCGAGGTCTATCGCGAGGCCTTCCACGAGCTCGAGTCGAAGGGGCTCGTGTACCCCTGCTTCTGCACCCGGGCCGACGTGCATGCGGCTTCGGCCCCGCATCGGGGCGAGAAGTTCGTCTATGCGGGCACATGCCGCAACCTGACGGCGGAACAACGGAAGGAACGCGCGCGGGACATAGCCGCCGAAGGGCGCGCCCCTTCGATGCGCCTTATCGTGCCCGATAGGACCTACGCGATCGACGACTTCTTTCAGGGCCGTTACGAGCAGAACCTCGCTTGCGACTGCGGGGACTTCCTCATCCGCCGCAGCGACGGGGCCTTCGCCTATCAGCTCGCCGTCGTCGTCGACGATGCGGCCCAGCAGGTGACCCAGGTCGTGCGCGGGGTAGACCTCTTGTCGAGCTCGCCCCAACAGGCCTATGTGCAGGACCTGCTGGGGTTCGGCCGCGTGACCTACGGGCACGTGCCCTTGCTCGTGTCGCGCACCGACCGCCGTCTTTCCAAGCGCGACCATGATGCTTCGATCGATCAGATGCGGGTCTTCTACGGTTCCGCCGCGGGTATTCTGGGACACATCGCCTACGTGGCTGGCATGGTGCCCGACGACGCGCCCGCGACGGTCGACGAGCTGGTGGCAGGCGCCGACCTCGCGCCGCTTGCGGGCTGCATCCAGAAAGTGTGGAAGGCTTAGCGTCACCGGTTGGTTTCGTTTCGCCGCTTCATAAAAAGCGCCCGTCCCCTCGGCGAGGGGACGGGCGCTCGTGTTTCGTTTGCGAAAGGCACCGCTAGATCATGAAGACGGTCGGAACGATGCTCAACGCGATCGCCGCTCCGTAGAAGGCGCCCAGGGTCACGTTCATCGTCGTGCACAGGGCGAAGGCTCCGGCGCGCGAAGCCGGCGTAAGCGGGTTGGCCAGAAGCTTGCGCCCGAAGGGGTGGGCGGCCAGGAGCATGAAGGGCAGGGCGATCCACCCATCGAAGAAGAAGAGAAGCACGAGCACGCAGATCGCCGCCATCCAGATGTAGATGATCGCATGGTAGAGCGTGCGCGTGCGCTCGTGGCCGAGCAACACGGGCAGGGTCTTGCGGTCGGCTTCGATGTCCTTGTCGATGTCGCAGCCGTTGTTGGTGAGCATGATGAGCGCGATTCCCAGCATGAGCGGCAGCGACCAGAGCAGGACGAGCCAGCTGAAGGTGCCCGTGAGGGCCTGGTAGCTTGCGAGTGGGATGAGGCCGCCCATCACGAACCCGCTTACGACCTCGCCCAAGGGCAGATAGGAAATCGGCGTTTTCCCGCCCGAGTAGAGGAAGATCACGAGCACGCCCACAAGCGCGATGACGAGCGGGATCCACCCCGTGCAGATGATCACGTAGAGGCCGAGGGCGAAGGCGACGGCGATGAGTGCTATGAAGTAGGCGCGCACCGATTTCGGGTTCACGTTGTTGTAGACGAGGACGGCATCGGTGGGGTCGGGCTGGTTGTCGACGCTGTCGGTGCCCTTCACGTAGTCGAAGTAGTCGTTGATCGTGTTGACGGCGCTCTGCAGCAGCACGCAGATGGCGAGCAGGACGAGGACCATGAACCCGTTCACGATGCCGGTGCCGCAATAGCCGCCCGTGGCTACGGTGAGCGCGGTGGCGACGAAGACGGGAAAGATGGACGCCGGCCAGGTGTGGGGAGCGGCGAGCTCGGCCATGAGCGTGGGCGTGAGGCGGTCGTATGCGGGCTGGGTGCTGGTCTGCGGGGTGGGTTGGGACACGCTGGAGTCTCGATTCTATTTCACGATGAGGACGGGGATGGGGGCGGAGCGCAGGACGGTGAAGCTCACGCTGCCCAGCAGGCCGCGCAGGGCGCCCAGACCGCGGTTGCCCATGACGATGATGTCGCTGTCCTTCTTCTCCGCGTAGGACAGCACGCCCGCAGCCGGGCTCGGGGCGAATTCGATGTCGACGGTGACCTGGTCTTTCTGGTCGGCGGGCACTATCGTGCCGATCTCCTTCGTCAGCTCGTCCTTCTGGCGTGTGGCGACGGTTTCCTCGATCGCGGCGATCGTTTCGTAGTCGAGCGCCGCCGAACCGGTTTCGCTCGAAAGGCCGCTGCCGAAGCCGGTGAAGGAATAGGCTTCCTCCATGCTCGTGAGCACGGACACGACGTTGACCTTCGCTTCGGGGTCGCCTTCGACCAGCTCGAGGGCGGCCTCGAGGGCGTGGTTGGCCGGTTCGGATTTGTCGTAGGCAACGAGGATGTTCTTGTAGACCATGGTTCCACCTTTCGTTTCGGGGATGTATCCATAATAGCCGAACGTGCGGAAGGCGCAGGCCTTCTTGGGCGCGGTGGGCGAGCGACGGATCGGCGTGTGGGCCGGATCTTGGCTTAAGCATAAAGAAAGCCCGCCGAAGCGGGCTTTCCGAATCGCGTGTCTGCGCGTGCGGCGCTAGAGGATGCGGTACTGGACCGTGCGCACGCCCCAGGCCTGGCAGGACGAATAGCCTAAGGCCTTGAAGACGCCCGGCTGCAGGTCGAGCGAGCGCGAGCCGCCGCCCATGTTGCCGCAGTCGTTGATCGTAGCGATGACGGTCTTGCCGTTGTACTTGATCTCAACCGAGCGACCGAGCAGGCTGCGGTAGCCGGGCAGGGACATGGGAACGGCCACGCCCATCGAGCTGTCGTTGCAGATCGCGCCCGTGGCCGTGTAGCCGGGGTTGGGAGTCGTGGGGTCGGTCGAGCCGCCGTAGGCGGAGGCGAGCCCTTTCTTCCAGCCGGTAGAGCTTTCGGAGGACGAGCTGTCGTTCTTCGAGCTGTTGGAAGAACCGCTGTTCGATCCGCTCGACCCGGAGTTGGCGTTCGAATTGGAATTCGAGCCGGAGTTGGCGTTGGAATTGGCATTGGCGTTCGAGCTGCCGCCGTTCGACGAGCCCTGGTCGCCTGCCTGCGACGAGGATCCCGACGAGCTGCCGGAGTCGTCGCTCCCGGCTTCGTCGTGGTCGCCCGTGTTCCAGTTCGACGAGATGGCGACGTTGGACGAACCGTCGGTCGAGGCGTCGGCCACGCTTTCGGCCTGCTTCTGCAGGGCGGCAAGGCGGGCGGCTTCCTCGCCCTGGGCGTTCTGCAAGTTGGCGGTTGCCGTATCGACCACCGATTGGGCTTCGCTGCGCTGGTTGTCGAGCGTGTCGAGCTGGGACTGGAGCTGGTCGCGCTGGGAGTTCAGCTCGTCGAGGGCGTCGTTGTAGGCTTCGACGCGAGTTTTCTGCTCGCTGATCTTGTCGGCCGTGTCCTGCATGATCGACTCGATGTAGTGCATGTTCTCGAACAGCTCGTTGACGCTGTCCGCCGATAGCAGGAGAGTGAGCAGCTGCGACGATTCATTGCTGCGGTAGTGGGCCACCGCGTCCTTGGAAAGCTCTTCGCGTCCCTCGAGCACCGCCGCTTGGGCGTCGGCCGCCGTCTGGGTGGTTTCGTCGATCTGGTCCTGGAGCTCGTCGGCTTGGCTTTTCGTGGCGTTGTACTCTTCCACGATCGAGCTCATCTGCGCTTCGGCGCTCGAAAGCTGGCTCTGGGCGTCTGCGACGCTATCGGCGTGCGCTGCGCCGGGCAGGAGGACCAGGGAGAGCGCCGCGCAGGCGACGACCCCGCCGATGCGCTGGCGGGGCGTGTACGTGTGACGGATAAGGGCGCCTTGGCGGACGAACCTACCTGCGCCTCGTGCATACGTGTTCGTTTCCATGCCGGCTATTCTACTGTATCGGGCGGCCCCGTGCGCAATTTAGCGCCGGCCGGTCGCTGCCATCTGGACTTTTTCTAAGGTTTGCCCCGCCTTTGCACATATCATCTACACTATTTTAAACGCGAGCGGTAGGCGCTTGCGTCGTCGTGCAAAAGGAGATCTCCATGGAAACCATTCTCGTTACCGGCGGTACGGGGTTCATCGGAAGCCATACCTGCGTCGAGCTCATCAATGCTGGGTACGATGTGGTCGTATTCGACAATCTTTCCAATTCCAAAGAGGAATCGCTCAACCGTATCGAGAAGATCACCGGTACGCGCCCTCGTTTCTATAAGGTCGACATGCTCGACCGCGACGCCGTGTGGGACGTCTTCGAAAAGGAAGACATTTCGTCGGTCATCCACTTCGCCGGCCTGAAGGCCGTGGGGGAGAGCGTCGCCAAGCCCTGGGAGTACTACCAGAACAACATCGAGGGAACCCTCATCCTCATCGACGTCATGCGCAAGCACAACGTGAAGAACATCGTCTTCAGCTCGTCGGCCACCGTCTATGGCGACCCGGCCTTCGTGCCCATCACCGAAGACTGCCCGCTCGGCAACCCCACCAACCCCTACGGCCAGACCAAGAAGATGCTCGAACAGATCCTTTCCGACATGTACGTGGCCGACCACGAATGGAACGTGTCGCTGCTGCGCTACTTCAACCCGATCGGCGCCCATCCGAGCGGCCTCATGGGCGAAGACCCCAACGGCATCCCCAACAACCTCATGCCCTACATCACGCAGGTCGCCCTGGGCAAGCTGCCCGAGCTCGGCGTGTTCGGCGACGATTACGACACCCATGACGGCACGGGCGTGCGCGACTACATCCACGTGGTCGACCTTGCCCGCGGCCATGTGAAGACCCTGCAGGCGGTCGAGGGCAAGCCGGGCGTGCACGTGTGGAACCTGGGCACCGGCAAGGGCTACAGCGTCCTCGACGTGGTGAAGGCCTTCGAGAAGGCCACCGGCAAGAAGGTTCCCTACCAGATCAAGCCCCGTCGCGCCGGCGATATCGCCACCTGCTACGCGAGCGCCGACAAGGCCAAGCGCGACCTGGGCTGGGAAGCGGAATTCGGCATCGAGGAAATGTGCCGCGATTCCTGGAACTGGCAGATGAAGAACCCCAACGGCTACGAGGACTAAACGGAAAGGAGCTGCGCTCGTGAGCATGCAAAGCACGGTCGAACGCTGGACCGCACGCGTCACCGACCCCGAAATCGCCGCCCAGCTCTCGGCCCTCGTGGCGTCGGGGGACGCATCGGCTCTGGAAGACGCCTTCTTCCAGGACCTGTCCTTCGGCACGGCCGGTCTGCGCGGGGTGCTTGGGCCGGGCACCAACCGCATGAATGTCTACACGGTGGGGAAGGCCACCCAGGGCGTGGCCGACTACCTGAAGGCCCATTTCGAGCACCCGACCGTCGCAATCGCGCGCGACAGCCGCAACAACGGCGAGCTCTTCGTGCGCACCACGGCCGCCATCCTCGCGGCCAACGGGGTGCGCGCCCTGCTCTTTCCCCGCATCGAGCCGGTGCCGGCGCTGAGCTTCGCCGTGCGCGACCTGGGCGCTTCGGCCGGCATCGTGATGACGGCCAGCCACAACCCGGCTGAATACAACGGCTACAAGGTCTACGGCGCCGACGGCTGCCAGATCACGAGCGACGCGGCCGACGAGATTTCCGCGGCCATTTCCACGGTCGACCCCTTCGACGGCGTGGTGTCCGGCTCCTTCGACGACTTCGTAGATCAGGGCCTCATCTCGTGGATCGACGACGCGGTGCTCGACCGTTTCATCGACGCCGAGCTGGCGGCGAGCCTCGCCGACCCCGAAGCGGCCGACGTGCCCCTGAAGCTCGTCTACACGCCGCTTAACGGCACGGGCCTCGAGCTTAATTCCCGCATGTTCGAGCGCATCGGCGTGACCGACGTGACGGTCGTGCCCGAGCAGCGCGACCCCGACGGGAATTTCCCCACCTGCCCCTACCCGAACCCCGAGATCCGCGAAGCCATGCAGAAGGGCATCGAGCTCTGCGAGCAGGTGCATCCCGACCTGCTCCTCGCGACCGACCCTGACGCAGACCGCGTGGGCGTGGCCTGCAAGGACGGCGACGACTACACCTTGCTCACGGGCAACGAGATGGGCATCTTGATGCTCGACTACATCTGCAAGATGCGCGCCGCGCGCGGTACCCTGCGCTCCGACGCGATTGCGGTGAGCACCATCGTGTCGACCGTCATGATCGATGCGATCGCCGCACACTACGGCATTTCGATCGTGCGCACGCTCACCGGCTTCAAGTACATCGGCAGCGTGCTCAACGACCTGGCCGCTAAGGGCGAGCTCGACCGCTATGTCCTTGGGTTCGAGGAAAGCTACGGCTACTGCCCGGGCACGCATGTGCGCGACAAGGATTCGATCGGCGCGAGCATGATCATCTGCCAGATGGCCCAGCACTACAAGAAGCAGGGCATGAATCTGGTCGATGCGATCGAGGCCCTCTATCAGCGCTACGGCTACTACCGCAACCGCACGATCAGCATCGCCTACCCGGGCGCCGACGGCGCGCGCAGCATGGCAAAGATCATGGACCGTCTCCATTCCCAGCCGCCTGCGGATATCGCCGGCCATCCGGTCGAGGCCGTCGTCGATTACGCAAACGGCTACAAGGGCCTTCCCAAGGCCAACGTTGTCGAGTTTCAGCTGCCCGACACCAACAAGGTCATCATCCGCCCGAGCGGCACCGAGCCCAAGATCAAGGCCTACCTGTTCGCGAAGGCGCCGGCGGAAGCCGATGCGGACGCCTTGCTCGACGTGCTCGAAGCGGCGGCCCGTTCCCTGTTGCAAGCGTAAGCGCGATCGCCGTGAACGGGGGACTATCGGTAAAGGGGAGGCTCCTTCGGATGCTCGTCGAAGCGTCCGCGGGGGGCTCTCCCTTCGTTTCGGGGGCGCGCGCGGCCGAAGAGCTCGGCGTGACGCGGGCAGCGGTGTGGAAGGCCGTGCAGGCGCTTGAGTATGAGGGCGTCGCCGTGGAATCGGTGCGAGCCCAGGGCTATCGGCTGACAGGCGCCTACGATGAATTGGACGAGGCGGGGCTTGCGGTCTATCTGCCCGCCGACCTGCGCACACGCGTCACCCTGCACGTGGCGCGAACGACCGGCAGCACCAACACCGACGCCAAGACGGCGGCCGAGGCGGGCGCGCCCGCTTATTCCTGTTTCGTTGCCTCCGAGCAGGTGGAGGGGAGGGGACGGCGCGGTCGGCCCTTCTATTCCCTGGGCGACACGGGCGTCTACCTTTCGATCGTATTGCGCCCAACGCTGGCCGTGGCCCAGTCGGGCCTTATCACGAGTGCGGCCGCCGTGGCGGTCTGCCGTGCGATCGAGGACCTGTTGCCCGAAGACGCCGCGCAGATCAAATGGGTTAACGACGTCTATGTGAACGGGCGCAAGGTGTCGGGCATCCTCACCGAGGCGTCGGTCGATTTGGAATCGGGCGGGTTCGCCTATGCGGTCGTGGGCATCGGCGTCAACGTCTACGTACCCGAAGGGGGATTCCCCGAAGGCATCGCGCAGCGCGCGGGTGCGCTGTTGCCGGGGAAACGCACTGATTTCCGCAACAAGCTTGCCGCGGGCATCATCGCACGCTTCATCGAGCTCTACGAGCACGAGCCCTTCAACGCCTTCGTGCCCGAATATCAGAAGCGGTCCTTCCTCACCGGCCGCACGGTAGAAGTCAAGGGTGGAGACCACGACGGGGCAGTGGCCAGGGTCGAAGGCATCGGCGACGACTTGGGACTTGCAGTGGTTCTGTCCAACGGCGAGCGCGCCGTGCTCCGCACGGGCGAAGTGAGCATCGCCGTGCAGGAAGGGCGCTAGCTGCGCTGCTGGTAGGTGTTTGTACCTGCAGGCGCCCGGGCCTGCAGGGCAACTGTACGCATGTTGCGAGGGCCCGAAGCGGCGTGTGGCTTGTCTGCCTGCTTCGGGCCTGCTTGGCGAATGCGCGTAGTGAAGGCGACGGATTCAAAGCACCCGGAAACGTTGGATCGGCGCGGTGAGGGAACTCAGCGTCCGGGACGGGCCCGCCCCGCCTGTGCTGAGCAGATGATAGAGGCCCTGTTGAAGGGATGCCTTCTGCAGGGCCTCTTGAGGATTGGATGCATCTCAAGCACTCTTGCATGCTACTAAGACGGTCTGTTTCGTAGCTTTACATAACATATATTATCAATACAACATGTTGAAGAGCGGGGGAGCTACTTCACTCCGCTGCTGCCGAAGCCGCCGGTGCCGCGCTCGGTTTCGTCGAGCTCTGCCTTCTCTACCAGTTGGAGCTGTTCGACCTTGATAACGACGAGCTGGGCGATGCGATCGCCCGCTTTGATTTCGATAGCTTCATGCGGGTCGAGATTGATGAGGATCACCTTCAGCTCGCCGCGGTAGCCGCTGTCGATGAGCCCCGGCGCATTGGCGATCGACAGGCCCTGCTTGATGGCCGATCCGCTGCGGGGCGTCACGAAGCCCGCATACCCTTCGGGAAGGCCGATGGCAATGCCCGTGGGCACGAGCTTGCGCTCGAACGGCTTGAGAACCACGTCTTCGGTCGACGACAGGTCGATGCCGGCGTCGCCAGCATAGGCGTTCTTCGGGATGACGGCGTTGGGCGCGAGTTTCTTTACGGGCAGTTCCACTTAGAGTCCTTTCAGGGCGTTGCTGAATTCTTCCACGTTCTTGAAGTCCTTGTAGACGCTTGCGAAGCGGATGTAGGCCACTTCGTCGAGGTCCTTCAGGCGCTTGAGCACCATGTCGCCCAGGTCCTTCGATTTGATCTCGGTAAAGTTTCTATTGCGCAACTCCGACTCGAGATCCTCGACGAGATTGTTGATCTGCTCGGGCGTGATATGGCGTTTGGCGCAGGCTATGTAGATGCCGCGAATCAGCTTGTCGCGATGGTAGACCTCTGAGGTGCCATCGGACTTCAAGACGATGAGCGGGCTTTCTCCGAGACGTTCGTAGGTGGTGAAACGACGCCCGCAGGACAGGCATTCGCGCCGTCTGCGAATGACGGTGCCATCTTCGGACGGACGGGAATCGACGACTTTGGAAACCTTGTTTCCGCAACTGGGACAGCGCATGACGCTCCTCTCGTTTGGTGAGACGAGCGTACCATATGCGGATGGCGTCTGGGTGCGACCGCTTTTGCCCGTGGCAGAATTGGTGC
>Ga0214872_100336_pt1 | contig 13103 bp, 6 predicted proteins | sample Stichaenrichm18X_FD_168614 | JGI IMG/M metagenome (GOLD analysis project Ga0214872, IMG submission 168614) | Xylose enriched microbial communities from anaerobic bioreactor in Madison, Wisconsin, United States - 18X | ecosystem: Engineered > Bioreactor > Anaerobic > Unclassified | place: USA... | reverse complement strand
AAGCTTAGAAATTCCAGCTGGTGACAACCTGGCGATCATAGGGCAAAACGGCTCGGGCAAGTCAACGCTCCTACGCCTCATCTGTGCGCTTGACATGCCAGATAAAGGCCAGATACTCGTCGACGGCCTAGACACAAACCACCGCGGCAGACGGCGTAAAGAGCGCGAAGCCCTTGCACAAGCGCGTACCCGCGTCGGCTACGTGACACAGCGGCCCGAGCGGCAGCTCTTTGCCGACAGCGTCGAGGAAGACGTCGCCTTCGGCCCAACCAATCAAGGCCTTTCCCGCCAAGAGCTTGGAGATCGCGTTGATGGGGCACTTGAGCTTTGCGGCTTGCTTGACAAGCGCTTCTGCTCCCCCTTTGAGTTGTCAGGAGGCCAGCAGCGCATGGTGGCCATCGCAGGGGTTCTCGCTATGCATCCGCAGGTCCTTGTACTCGACGAGCCAACCGCCGGCCTTGATCATGCCAGCCGGACGCAGTTGCACGCCCTGCTTGCCGGCCTCAACAAAAGTGGCATTACGATCGTGCAGGCGACTCATTCGATGGATGATGCGGCACGCGCAAAGCATGTCATGGTTCTCGACCGCTCTCACGTCCTTGCGCAAGGCGTGCCCTCAAAGGTCTTCCGTCGAAGCACCAAGGACAGGCTCGTCGCTTGCGGTCTCAATCTGCCGCAGACTGTCCTTTTTGCTGAGGTGCTGGAGGCATCTGGTGCCATAGCTCCTGGGTCCCTTGGCAACCCCCTCAGCCTCGACAAGCTCGCAGGTGCAATCGAAAAGGGCTTGGGTTTGCTTCCAGGATCATCAGAGAGAGGGGAGGATGAGGCGACATGGCGTTCAAAATAGGCTTCGGGCAATACATCGCAGCCGATTCCCCTGTCCACAAACTCGATCCGCGCACGAAGCTCATCTGCAGCCTTGCCTTCATGATTGCCGCGTTCAGCGTGAAGACCCCATCCCAACTGATTTTCGCTGCGTTTGCCTGTGGCGCGCTTCTGATGGCCTCAAAAGTGCCTGCCCGCGCTGTCATGCGCTCGATGCAGCCTGTTCTGGTTGTACTTGCCCTATTGGGCCTCTTCAACTTGTTTTTTGTGCAGACCGGCCCCGCATTGCTCCTCGTGGGACCAATGAGAATCACGACGGATGGCCTATGGGCTGCCGTTTTGTACGTCACCCGCTTCGCCGTGGCAATCGTTGCCGGCACGCTCATTATGCTCACAACGACGCCCACGGCACTCTCTGATGCTTTTGACGTACTGCTATCCCCCCTCTCTCGAGTGGGGCTTCCCGGCCACGAGGTCGCGATGGTGCTCTCCTTGATGCTACGCTTCATACCAACCCTCGCCGACGATGCGACAGCCATATCAGAGGCCCAAAGGGCTCGTGGGGCGTCACTGAGCTCGGGCAGCCTGAGGCGACGCGCGCATGCCACAAAGGCGCTCCTCATCTCTTTGCTCGCCAGCGCCCTTCGCCATGCGAACAATCTCTCAAGAGCCCTCGACGCGAGATGCTATGCGGGAGATGCCGCGCGGACGCACCTACACCCGCTACGCTTCACGTACCGCGACGCTGCAGCCACCATAACCTTATGCGTATACGTTGTCGTGCTCACGATGCTCCGCTGATCTACATCCGGAGGACCACGCCTAATGAAGCAGGTGCACACGAATGCGGGCAAGCGTCAATGCAGAGATGCCGCAGGCACTCAGGTATTCTGCTGCCCCGCCATAGGCGCCGCACATGCGGTCATATACGATTCCCATCGTCTTGAGCGCCGCCCGGTTGATCTCCGTATCAGGAGCTGCTCTTTTGCCAAAGAGCCACTCGTCAACATCTGAGGCATCTGTGAACGAATAGGCATAGTCGGCAACAATATGGGCGCGATCAACTCCAGCCAATGCTAGAAGGAGCATCGAGGTCACGCCGGTACGATCCATCCCCGCCGTGCAGTGAAACAGGATGCAAGCGGTTGAGGGTGCGTCGGCAAAAAAGGAGAACAGCCTCGCTATGGCAGGTTTGTTAGAGAGCATGGAAAGATACCCATCCACAAGGAAGCCGCTAAGAGAGAGGTCATCGCCTGCAGCGCCAGCGCCATCTTCAAGCTTTGGATCATGGAGATCATAGTCATACAAGGGAATGTTGCTGTAGGTGACCCCTGCCTCCCTTGCAAAGGGGTCAGAGGAGTGCGAAAGCTCTTCTTCACTGCGCAAGTCGGCCACGTAAGTGACGCCATAGCGCAAAAGACAGCGAAGATCGTGACCTGTGAGGCCACTTGTTGTCCCTGAGCGCAGGAACCGATGCCAGCAGGTGGTGCCTCCCGGCACGGGAAAGCCCCCAAGCTCGCGAATGTTCTCGCCTGAAGCAAGCTTCAGGCTACGATCGCATGCCTTCTCAGGATGCAGCATGAGCCGGACCCCTCGCATCTCTGTCGCTCCCCTAGCGGACGCCAGCCTCTATCTTCGCTTTCTCAATCTCTGCCAGCTGTTTTTCAGACAGATGCAAGTCAAAGCCATGGCTGCGGCCCTCGCTGACGGCGCAACTCCCGTACGACTCTGTCTGAGGCTCCAGCCGCTGGGCTGCCAGCTCAAGCGCCTTGCGGTCGCGCGCAAAAGGAGCAGCCGTACCATGAGCGTAGTTCTCCTTTGCGACAGAAATCATAAGCTTGATGCGGTTGAGCTGGTTGACCTCGGACGCCCCTGGGTCATAGTCGACTGCGACGATGTTGGAGTCTGGGTGCATCTGGCGCAAGCGCTTGATCACGGACTTGCCAACCACATGGTTGGGTAAGCAGGCAAAGGGCTGCACGCAAACGATATTGGGCGTGCCATGGTCAATCAAGTCGACCATCTCGGCCGTCAGCAGCCAACCCTCTCCCATGGTGTTGCACAAAGACAAGACCTGCTCTGCCTTGTGCGCTAGCACGAAGATGTCCTCATAGGGCTGGAAGCGCTTCGATGCGGCGAGCATCTCATCGATGGGCTTGCGGACACCCTCGACGTAGTCGATACCGATCCGATGCGTCACGCGACTGACAGCCTTAGTCCCTAGCTCATGGTTCATGTTGATCTGGTTCGACATGCCGAACAAGAAGAAGTCGACCAGCCCTGGGACGTCTGCCTCGCAGCCCTCGCCCTCGATGACCTTGACGACTTGGTTGTTCGCCGTGGGGTGGAACTTGACGAGTATCTCGCCGACCACGCCGACCCGCGGCTTCGAGCGGTCGTTAGTCAAGGAAAGCGCATCGAAGGCTTGAATCGTGTCTTGGCAAAGCTTGTTGAAACGCGCGCCATTCGCATGCGGGAGGATTGTCTTGGCAGCCCGCATGAAGCTCTCATACAGGCGCTCTGCCGAGCCCTTTCTCGTCTCGTAAGGGCGCGTGCGATACAGCAGCTGCATGATCACATCCCCATAAATCAAGCAGTAGAGGGCATGCAGCAAGATGTCCGGCGTCAGCACGTTAAAGCCAGGGTTGTGCTCATCGAGGCCGAAGGCGGCTGACAGCGACACCACCGGGATGTTGGGATGCCCCGAATCCTTCAGCGCCTTGCGGATCAAGGCGATATAGTTCGTCGCGCGGCAGCCGCCACCGGTCTGGCTGATCATGATTGCGGTACGTGAAAGATCATATTTGCCGGAGAGCACCGCTTCCATGAGCTGCCCCACCGTAAGGATGGAGGGATAGCAGATGTCATTGTTTACATACTTAAGCCCCGTCTCGACTGCCCCGTGGTCGACGGAGGGCAGCAAGACAATGTTGAACCCCTGGTCGCGCAGCATGGCCTCAAGGAGCTCAAAGTGAATCGGGCTCATTTGCGGAGCGAGGATCGTATAGCCCTCAGCCTGCATCTCCTTGGTGTATCGAACTTTCTTGAACGCCGCAGAGGACGACTTGCGGTAAACGGGGACGCAACGAGACAGGTCCGTCGTGCGGGCATGCTCAAGCGTTCCATCCGCGCGATGTATGCCGACAGGCTGCTCCTCTGAGATGAGGCCGGCCTTCACCTCAGAGGCAAGCTCGGCATGCTGCTCACGCAAAGCAGCGATCAGCGAGCGGATGCGGATGCGCACTGCTCCCAGGTTGGAGACCTGGTCGATCTTCAGCACCGTATAAATCTTGCCAGACGCCTCGAGGATCTCCTGAACCTCATCGGTCGTGAGTGCGTCGAGGCCGCAGCCGAAACTCTGCAGCTGGACAAGATCAAGGTCATTGCGCGTGGCAACGAAGCGGGCGGCGCGGTACAGGCGCGAGTGGTACATCCATTGGTCTACAACACGGATCGGGCGCTCCGGCGCCATCTTGTGGGCAACGGAGTCCTCGGTCAGGACGGCAAAGCCAAAGCCGGAGATCAGCTCCGGAATGGCGTGGTTGATCTCAGGGTCATTATGATAAGGTCGGCCTGCGAGCACGATGCCATGCGCGTTATGGTCTTCTATCCATTTGAGCGTCTCGTCGCCCTTGCGGTGCATCTCATCTTTGAACTCGAGGTCAGCTTCCCAAGCGACATTCACAGCAGCATCAATCTCAGCCCTTGTGATGTGCGGCCCCTTGAAGCGACCCTTCCCAACCTTCGCATCCGCCTCACGTTGTACAGAGATGATCTCGTACAGACGCCGCTTCAGCTCCTTTTTATCATCATATGGTACAAAGGGAGCAAGGTACTCGACCGACGGGTCTGACAGCTCATCGACGTTGAGGCCAAGCGCCTGGGGATAGCTCATCACGATCGGGCAGTTGTAGTGATTGGTCGCGGACTTGTCCTCCTTGCGCTCCCATCTCACGCAAGGCATCCAAATGAAGTCAGGATCCTTCGCTAGGAGATTCATGATGTGGCCGTGAGAGAGCTTGGCCGGGTAGCACACCGACTCGGACGGCATCGATTCTATGCCCGCCTCATAAGTCTTCTTTGAGGTCTGATCAGAAAGGATCACCGAGAAGCCAAGCTTCGTGAAGAAGGCATGCCAGAACGGGTAATTCTCGTACAGGTTAAGAGCACGGGGAATGCCCACCGTCCCGCGTGGGGCCTCGTCTTTCGGTATGACCTCGCGATCGAACAGGAGCTTGTTCTTAAAGGCAAAGAGGTTCGGCGCATCGACGGCAACCTTGTTGACGTGGCCCGCCCCCTTCTCACAACGGTTGCCGGTGATGAACCGACGGCCTCCGCCGAAGCTGTTGATGGTCAGCAGGCAATTGTTCGAGCAGCGCCCGCAATGGACGTTGGTATGCTTCACCTGAAGGTTGTCGATCTCCTCGCGTGTGAGGATCTGAGAGACTCCCGTTGTCCCCGCGCGATCACGCGCGAGCAAGGCCGCGCCATAGGCGCCCATCGTGCCGGCTATGTCTGGTCGGATGACGTCGCGCCCGGTCAACAGCTCGAAGGCACGCAGGGTCGCATCACTCAAGAAAGTCCCGCCCTGCACAACGATGTACTTGCCGACCTCGTCGTAGTCACGCAGCTTTATGACTTTGAAGAGGGCATTTTTTATCACAGAGTACGAGAGGCCCGCCGCGACGTCACCTATCGTCGCTCCCTCTTTTTGGGCCTGCTTAACGCGGGAGTTCATAAACACGGTGCAACGGGAGCCGAGGTCCACGGGGGACCTGCCATGCACGGCCGCCTGGGCGAACTCTTGAACTGACATGTCCATCGAGTCGGCAAAGGTCGCAATGAAAGAGCCGCAGCCCGAAGAGCAGGCCTCGTTGAGGCTGATGTGTTCGATCACGCCATTCGAAACCTGCAGGCACTTCATATCTTGGCCGCCGATGTCGAGGATGAAGTCCACATCCGGCACGAAGGCCTGGGCACCGCGTAAGTGGGCGACTGTCTCAACTTCACCTGAATCAGCCCGTAGGGCTGCCTTCAGAATGCCCTCGCCATACCCCGTGGTCGTCACATGCCCGATTTTACAGCCCTCAGGCAGACGGTCATAGATGCCGTCCATGATCTTGTGTGCCATGCCGAGAACGTCACCGTTGTTGTTGCCGTACCAAGTATAGAGCAGCTCACCATCCTCACCGCAAACGGCCGCCTTTATCGTAGTGGAACCTGCATCAAGGCCGATGAATACCCGCCCTTGGTAGCCGTCAAGCGTTCCTTTGGGAACGACCTGCTTGTCATGGCGCGCCTTGAAGGCACGATAGTCATCCTCTGTCGCAAACAGAGGATCCAGACGGGCGACCTCGGACCCCTGGACGTCCCCAAGCTTGTCAAGCGCATCGATGACCTCTGCAAATGAGACGTATTTGTTTGACTCTCCCGCCAACGCCGCTCCGGTCGCAACGAACAGGTGGGCGTTTTGCGGCACGATACGGTGCCGCTCGTCAAGATGCAGCGTCTCATAGAAACGATGGCGCAACTCCGAGAGATACTGCAGCGGCCCACCGAGAAACGCCACATAGCCCCGAATCGGGTGGCCGCACGCCAGCCCGGAGACTGTCTGGTTTGCCACCGACTGAAAGACCGAAGCCGCGATGTCCTCGCGCGCTGCACCCTCGTTCAAAAGAGGTTGCACATCTGACTTTGCAAATACGCCACAACGGCTCGCAATCGGATAGATGTGCTTCGCGCCCTTGGCAAGCTCGTTGAGGCCAGCCGCGTCTGTCTCAAGAAGCGATGCCATCTGGTCAATGAAAGCCCCGGTGCCGCCAGCGCAGGTCCCATTCATGCGCTGCTCTATCCCATTGTCGAAAAAGATGATCTTAGCATCCTCGCCGCCAAGCTCTATTGCGCAGTCAGTCTGAGGAATCAAGGTCTCCACCGCACGCTTAGAGGCAATGACCTCCTGAACGAACTCGAGGTCGAGCCAATGGGCAAGCAGCATGCCGCCAGAGCCAGTGATCGAGACGCGCATGGGTGCATCCCCAACAGTCTTTCGCGCCTGAACGAAAAGCTGTCGCGCTGTGGCTTTGATGTCTGTGTGGTGCCGCTCGTAGTTCGCATATACAAGATGGTTGCTATCGTTGATAACGGCAAGCTTGACCGTTGTGGATCCGACGTCGATCCCAAGGCGCAGATGCGCATGGGACAGGTCAGTGCGGTACAGCGGCACAAGCTCCGCTCCCAGCTGACGAAGCTGCAAAGGCTTTTTTTGCGCAGCCTGGGCGTGAATGTCGTTTGGCGTGTCAGTCATGATTGGTCTCCTTGCGTTGCTCGTCCAAGCTCGCAAGCAAGGCGAGCCCAAACGTTGGGACATCAAAGTCAATTTGCTTTCCATAAAGGTCACCCGGTCGAACGAACATCAACGCGGTCATCAATCGGGCCATAATATCCACACTCTCATGAGCGCCCGTTGAAAGCCAGCGCACAAGAACGCCGACTTCAGCTGACACGGCATAGGTGAGGTAATAGTCAAAAAAAGCTCCGAGGGCACGCAGGTCAAGGCCATTGAGCGCCCGATCGGTAACTTCTTTGCGCACCATGCGCTCAATTTGGCGCGCAAAGGCCGGGTCTCCCCCATCGCCAAGCAATACAGAAAGATAGCCGGAACGCTCTTTGAAATAGTCGAGGATCTCATTTGAGCCAGGGCATGCCTTGCCCTGGTCGATGGCCAGCTCGAGCTCGTCAAGCGTTACCTCGGAAAGGTGGCTCACAAGTGGGCGCAACTCGTCAACCGTCTCACACTCTATCTGATTGACAAGGTCTGCAATGTCTCGGAAATGGGAATAGAACGTGCGACGCGTAAGACCTGCTCGATCGGTCACTGCCGTGACTGTGACCTGGGCCAGATCGCCAGTTGCCTCGATTTCACTCGCTAACGCATCACGAAGCGCGAGACGGGTGCGAACACAGCGCCTATCAGGCGGAGAAACTGCACCGACTTGGCTATTTTCATTTCTTGTCAAAGCCGCTTGCATGAGGAAGTCTCACTTTTCACTTCAAGGTTTGCCCGCTTACATAACTACACACGTTGTGTATTATTACTCATTGTGTGTAATAAATAAAGCCTACAAAAATGCGAGCACGACTTCCCCATACTTCTCGTTTCTCTACGCCATCACACAGCACTTTCTAAGCCTTGCCCTTGAGTTTTGGACGTTCCAAAAAGCAAACAGCAACAAAAATTTTTTACACAATTTGAGGTCTTTTTTTGCACCTTTTGCCGATATCGCCAAACCACTAAGAATAAAGTGCACTTTCTTGACTTGATACAAGGTGCAAACGGCTAAATTAATATAAACACGAGTACTTAAAGTCCAGCATTTATTTACACACATAACCTATATGGAGCCAGCTATGAAGGTCGGAGTAAGGGATATCAGCCGGAAAACAGGCTTCTCTCCTGCAACAGTATCCAACGCGTTGAACCGCAAACGAGGCGTGAGCAAACAGACAGCCGAAATCATTCTCAAGGCGGCTCGTGACATGGGCTACCAACGGCAAGGTCATCTCAACCGCATTCAATTTGTCATTGCGCGCAAAAGCGGGCGGATTATTGACGAGAGTGCCTTTCACCCTGTCGTCATCACCGGCATCGAGCGAGAGGCAAAGCGCCATAACTTACCCACCACCTATGTGACAGTCAACCTTCCTGATCCCTCAGCCAAAAATCAGATCAGGGAGATGTGCTCTGATCCAACGGGGGCAATCATATTGCTTGGAACTGAGATGTGGGAAAAGGACTACCAGCCCTTCTATGATTCCGTAGCCCCCTTCGTCATCGTCGACGGATGGTGTTCGCATCGCTTCATGGACTCTATCGTAATTTCCAATGAAACCTCCGCTTACCGTGCAGTTAACTATTTGATATCAAAGGGTCACAAAAAGATCGGCTATCTACACGGCAACCCACAAATTCGCAACTTTCCCCTTCGCTACCGCGGCTTCAAAACCGCAATGAGAGAGGCAACACTGCCAATTGACGAGCGCTTCCAGACTAGCCTGGGCACGACGCTTTCCACAGCGCTCGCCGATATGGACGCATGGCTCAACGACGGGCCAGAGTTGCCCACGGCATTTTTTGCCGACAATGACGTGCTGGCTGTTGGCGCCATGCAGGCACTTGCAAAACATAACATCCATGTGCCTGAAGAGGTTTCGCTGATCGGCTTTGACGATCTTTCGTTTGCATCTATATCCTCCCCGCCGCTTACAACGATTTGTGTCCCCAAGCAAGCGATCGGCGAGCTCGCCGTGCGCCGAGTCATAGAGCAGACTCAAGGCAACACGGACTATACCTGTGTCACACATGTGAGCACGACCTTCATCGAAAGGGACAGTGTTGCCGAATACCAACAACGCTAGCCTGCCGAACCTCCCCATAAGGGCGTAAGCCTCAATTAGGCACTTTCTTCGACGCCTATCGGCGAGAAGAAACTAAGGCAAAAAATGGCACGTCCTTCTGCGTCGCCACGCAAAAGGACGTGCCACAAACTTTGCAGGCACGCTTAGTACTCAAGGCGCCTACTCGTCATTGTCACCGCCCGTCGAGCTCAAAGCGGCAGCGCTGTTGTCTTGATGCCCGACAACGTCGCGCCATACCCACTCTGTGAAGCGCGGATGGTCATAGCCGTTATCAACGGCAAACTGGAATGCCTCCTCGCGGAAGTCAAGCCACTCTTTAATCTGCTGGGCATAGGCTGTAGTTCCCCGCTTCTTGTCAACCATCGAGAGCACGTCAGAAGCAAGGGCCCAACGGTCCATGTGGTTTTGCCGCAACATGTCATAAGGCGTTGTGGTCGATCCCTGCTCCTCATAGCCATGAACATGGAAGCTGTCGTGATTGGGGCGATCCCAGATCAGACGGTGGATCGTTCCCGCATATGCGTGGAAGGCAAACAAAACCGGCGTTCCCTCAGGCCCAAAGTAGCCCTTGAAGTCCTCGTCCGAGATTGCTTGATCATTCTCAGATGCATTCTGGATCGCAAGAAGCTTGACAACGTTTACGAAGCGGATCTTCAGCCCCAGGTCCTCAAGAGCATCTGTAGCTGCCAGCGCCTCGAGCGTAGGAACGTCGCCACAGGCGGCAATCACAACGTCAGGCGTCTCACCCGCCTTTACATTCGAGGCCCATTCCCATTCACCAACGCCACTTGCGAATTCCTTGCGCGCCTCATCAATCGACAAGAACGTAGGAGCTGGCTGCTTTCCGGCAAAGATTGCATTTACGCAGTTAGTTGACTTGTATGCTTCCTCGGCAGTCACAAGCAGCATATTCGCGTCGCACGGATAGTAGATGTTCACCACATGATCATTGTTGAAGCACTTGTTGAGCAGCAGATCGACGAAGCCGGGGTCTTGGTGAGAGAAGCCGTTATGGTCTTGGCGCCACACATGGCTTGTGAGCAAGATGTTGAGGCCCGAGATCGGGGCACGCCAAGGAATATGGCGAACCGTGGACTCAAGCCATTTGCAGTGCTGGTTTACCATGGAGTCAACGACATGGATGAAGCTCTCATAGCTTGACCAGACACCATGACGCCCCGTGAGAACAAATCCCTCGAGCAGGCCCTCACACTGATGCTCGGAAAGCTGCTCTATAACCTGACCCACAGGGCCCATATGCACATCATTTTCAGGATCTGCGTTAAAGCCTGCATTCCACTGCTTGTCTGTGAGGGTATATGCCGCCTGCAGTCGGTTCGAAGCTGTCTCATCAGGACCAAAGATACGGAACTGAGTGAGGTTATACTTCATTACATCTCGTGTATAGGCTCCAAAAACACGCGTTGCTTCCGTTGTACCGAAACCATGGCCTCTTTCCTCGACAGGCAGCTCATAGTCTTTAATATTAGGAAGTTTGAGCTCCTCGCGCCGCAAGCCACCATTGGCGTTCGGGTTAGCGCCGAGTCGCAAATCCCCCTTAGGCATGAACTCGGTAACCTCAGGGCGAAGCGTCCCGTTCTCATCCCAAAGCTCCGTAGGCTTGTAGGAACGAAGCCAGCTGCGTAGGACGCGAAAATGCTCATGGGTGTCTTTAGCGGAGGCCAGCGGCACTTGGTGTGCGCGCCATGAGCCCTCCGTCTTCTTTCCATCGATGTATTTCGGGCAGGTCCAGCCCTTGGGGGTCTTAAAGATGATCATCGGATAAGCCGGACGACGCGTCTCGTCAAGGGCGGCGCTGATCTTGATATTGCAGATCTCGTCGTAGACTTGCTCGAGCAGCGCCGCGAAGCGCCTGTGAATCTGCAGATGGCTTTCCTCGTCAAATCCCGCAACAAACGTGTAAGGATGATAGCCCATGCCGCGGAAGAACTCGTCGCGCTCCTCGTCGGAGATGCGCGCAAGTATCGTCGGATTCGCAATCTTATAGCCGTTGAGGTGCAGGATCGGCAAAACAATGCCGTCGGTGAGCGGGTTCACGAGCTTATTGGTTTGCCAAGAGGTGGCAAGAGGGCCTGTCTCTGCCTCGCCATCGCCGACGACAGCAACTGCGAGCAGGGACGGATTGGAAAGCACAGCTCCATAAGCATGGGAAAGCGTATAGCCGAGCTCGCCTCCCTCATGGATCGAACCAGGGGTTTCAGGTGCAAAGTGGCTCGGTATACCACCTGGATAAGAAAAGCGGCGGAAGAACTTCTCCAACCCCACCTCGTCGTCTGTAATAAACGGATACCTTTCGCGGTACGTTCCATCGAGAATCGACTGCGACGTGCCAGCAGGTCCACCATGGCCAGGGCCCATCAGAAAAACGGTATTTTGTCCGTGGTCATGAATAAGACGGTTCACATGACCCATTAAAAAGTTGATACCAGAGGTAGTACCCCAGTGACCGACGAGACGGTACTTAACATCTGCGCGGCCAAAGTCTCGCACTTGACCTGTCTTCTCATCTACCCAGTCCTTGCGCATTAATGGGTTGGAGCGTAGGTAGATTTGGCCGACAGACATATAGTTGGCAGCACGCCAGTACTTGTCGACCCACTCTATTTCCTCTTCGGGCACAGGATGATCAAGCTTGGTCCAAGGAGTTCCAAAGGACTCTTCCATAGCCTCTCTCCTTCAAAGAAAGGTGTTTACATAAACAAAGTTGATTTTACCTCGATTTATCGATATAAACGTTCAACCTACAAATTTATGAAAAAATACTTGAAACTACTGCCATTCATGCGGTTTTATAGAGTTAACCTGCTGTAATAAAACCATTTAACCTCTAAATTATACCGTTCATCTGTAAACAGCTCCATCGGGCAATCCCCTTGCTTTTCTACAAGTGCGGTCAAACTGTTCCTAACTGTAAACAATAGTGTTTACAAACCTTTTCTCTCAGGTTCTTCAGTGTCACTAACCGAAATGACGAAATCAAAGATGACGAAAGCATTTTATAGTAGAGAAAAGTCGACAAAGGAGAATATATGCATCAAGCAACGTTGCCCTTCGGCACCCTTTCCGATGGCAGACGCGCCAATTTATACCTCCTGTCAAATGACAGCGGCATGACGGTCGGCGTATCTGATCTTGGAGCCGACCTAGTCCTCGTACGCGTACCAGACAGACACGGCAACAGACCTGATGTCCTCTTAGGCTACGACAGCGCGGCCGGCTATGAAGTCAACGGCCCTGACTTCGGCGCCATAGTTGGTCGCTGCGCCAACCGTATCGCACAGGCCTCATTCAAGTTAAACGGCGTTTCTTACCATTTGACTGCAAACGAGGGATCCAACAACCTCCACAGCGGCCCGCACATGTATTTTCAGCGCTTGTGGACCCATAGAGCTCAAGCCTCTAATGACAGCGTGACCTTTGAGCTGACAAGCGAGCCAAATGATCAGGGCTTTCCAGGTTCGCTCAACATTGCGGTCAACTACCGCCTTGACGAGTCAAACGCCCTAGAAATAAGCTATGACGCACAGCCGTCGGAAGCGACGATTGTAAATCTTACCTGCCACGCATACTGGAACCTCAACGGACATGCATCGGGTAGCGCCCTTAGCCACACGCTCATGCTCGACAGCGACTCCTATACACCCCCAAATGAGGAGAACATACCAACTGGGGAAATAAGAAAAGTTGATGGCAGCGTTTTCGACTTCCGCAAGAAACGTAGCCTCGCATCTGGGCTAGGCGCAAGGTATGACCACAATTTCCTCCTTGCTGGAGCATACGAACATCGTCTCCAGCACGCCGCACGCCTTGAGGGCGACCTCTCGGGCATAGCTCTCGACATC
>Ga0214872_100334_pt1 | contig 13180 bp, 14 predicted proteins | sample Stichaenrichm18X_FD_168614 | JGI IMG/M metagenome (GOLD analysis project Ga0214872, IMG submission 168614) | Xylose enriched microbial communities from anaerobic bioreactor in Madison, Wisconsin, United States - 18X | ecosystem: Engineered > Bioreactor > Anaerobic > Unclassified | place: USA... | reverse complement strand
CTTTGTTGACCGTCACGTAAGACAGTCTCAGTAAATTCAACTTTTTTAGGCATAATTCTTTAAGCCCTCCTCACGAATCATCGATGCTTGAATGATTGATGCGACACACTGCTGCATCTCTTCAACCGAATGAGCTCGTGATCGAGCACAAAGTTTAGCGGGACCACCGCATACCAAGCAGGTACGCAACGGATAGCCAATCTCAGTACGCGACAGCGGGCGAAACTGTTTTGTTTCTATGTCAAAAACATCCAGGTCAACGAGGGTCCCAAGGGGATGGAACTGTTCAACTGCCACCATAGTACGCTTAAGCCAAAACGCATTGCATTCCACCGTCTCCAACAGCTCCGGCCCTGTGGCCTCATTGAGCCTTATGCGATTAAAAACTCTTTGAGTACTCAGAGTCTCATTAATAGCAGATACAAGAGAGTCAAACACCACTGTAAAAACAGAAGAACTTTTATGAGGGCCAGGGATACGTAACGTCATACTTAATAATGATGACTCACTTGGTGCATACACACACAGGCGACGCTGAAGCGTTGCTCTACGCTCACGAGCCCACAGCATATCTTCAAGAGAGACAGAGGGTCCCGCAAACACCTTTTTATAAAAGTCTTGCGTTACCCGCACACCACCTTTGCGCATATCTTCACTTTCTTCTTTAAGCACATGACATCGCCTATTTCTTATCTTTTTTCACAGGGAAAAGCTTGGTAAGCACAAGCGAGCTGAGATAGATCAGCGTCAGCACAACAAAGACGCCGCCCCAGCCAATCACAAGGATCTCAAACGCTTTGGCTAGATCTTGCGGATCAAACATGGCAGATCCCTCCTTTTTAGGCGCCCATAAGAGCAAGTACAAGGCCTCCGGCGATGACCGAGGCTATCTGCCCTGCCACGTTGGCTCCGGCAGCTTGCATGAGCAGATAGTTCGACGGGTCCTCCTCCGTTGCCATCCTCTGGACAACACGGGCAGACATCGGGAAGGCCGATATGCCACAGGCACCGATCATGGGATTGATCTTGTCGTGACGAAACAAGTTGAGGAGCTTGGCAAACAGCACGCCGCCGATAGAGTCCATCACAAAGGCGACAAGGCCAAGCCCTATTACGAGCAGCGTGTCAACCTGCAAAAACTCTGAGGCTTGCAGTTTCACCGCAACCGTAAGACCCAGCAAGATTGAGATCAAGTTCACCAGCTCGTTTTGCGCGGTGCGTGAGAGGGCCTCGAGCACGCCGCACTCCCTTAAGAGGTTCCCGAACATAAGAAAGCCCACCAAAGGAAGAGATGCCGGGGCGATGAGGCCCGCAACGAAGGTTATGACTATCGGGAACAGGATCTTTGCGGTCTGAGAAACCTCTCCTGCGCGATACACCATCTTTATCTGGCGCTCCTTTTTGGAGGTGACCGCCTTGATGGCTGGAGGCTGGATGATCGGCACGAGGGCCATGTACGAATACGCGGCGACCATAATCGCCCCCAGATACTTGGAGTGCAGCGTATTGGCGACAAAAATGGATGTCGGGCCGTCAGCAGCCCCTATGATGCCAATCGACGCCGCGTCATTGAGGGAAAAGCCCAAAAGCACGGCCACGATTATGGTGAAGAAGATGCCGAATTGGGCCGCAGCACCAAAAAGAAGCAGGAACGGCTGCTTGAGCAAAGGACCGAAATCTATCATGGCCCCTATGCCGATGAAGAGCAACAACGGGAACAGCTCGGTGTCAATGCCTGCTTTGAACAGTATCGTAAGGGGTCCCGAGTCGCCTAGAACACCGGTGTTCGGAAAGTTTACCAAAATAGCGCCAAGCCCCATGGGGACGAGAAGCGTAGGCTCATATTTCTTTTTTATTCCCAAATACATGAGAAGGCAACCGATGGCCATCATGAGAATGCGACCTGGCTCAGATCCCAGCTGTAAAAAGGACTCCAATAGGCTTTCCAAGCTTCTCCTCCTTTACGCGATCGTGAACAGGGGGTCGCCAGGATTTACCATGTCGCCCTTACTTACGTGCAGGGCCACCAACGTGCCTGAGGACTCGGCTACGATTTCGTTTTCCATTTTCATGGCTTCCAGTATCAGTACAACATCGTTTTTTGCCACCTTTGAGCCAACTGCAACCTTTATGTCGCTGATCTTGCCAGGCATAGGCGCGAGCTGAGCCCCCTTCCCCGCAGGTTCTGCCTGAGGGGCGGCAGAAGCCGAGGGCTGTGCCGCAGCGGGGGCGGCTGGCACAGCTGCCTTTGGGGTAGTTGCTGCCGAGGTAGAAGGTGGAGTTTCGACGCCAAGCTCCTCGAGTTCCACTTTATAGAGCTTGCCGTCAATGTTGACTTTGAACTTACGAAGCATGGGTACCTCCTATACGGATTTTCTGCAAGAAACGCTACGGAGCGAAAATGCGCTCGAAGGGCAATTCTGCGCAGCGCAGGCGGCGACGATAGCTGCCACACGGCAAGCCTCAGGGTTCGCCACCTCGATGCTGCGCACAGAAAAGCTGCTGCTCGGATGATCGTTTGCTACACAGGCAGTAACAATGGCTGCTGGGATAGTCCATTGGTCACGAGGAAGTGGGACAAAGTTAGGGACGGAAATCCATCTATCATTTTCAGTCGACACTTTGCTTGCACTAGCTTCCTTATCACTGACAATCCCTCCTTCCAAGGACTTACTTCGGCTAAAAAGCCTGCCGAAAATTCCCATGATCCTTTCCTTTCACTTTTAAGAACTGCATTTAAGATGCTTATTGTTTAATGCTAAAAGTCGATCAACACGCTGATGTGTTCTCTCTGTGTTCAGCTCATTTACACGCATAAAAAACTTGTTTTTATAGCTATTTAACTCGCCTTTTATCACATATTCCAAATAATTTAGAGTTCAAAAAAGACTTCGCTCAACTTTCTTCTCAACCCCAAGTGGTCAAAAATCAGCATTAAACGGAAAAGTTAGCCTTTTAAAAATACTTCTTCCTAGAATGGACAAGCCGATAACCCGATAACCTGCAAATATCATACTTATTAAGTATTTATTGTTTTTTTACTGTTCATAAGATGCCTTCCAGTGTCCAGTGAATACATACAAGACGAAAATCTTAACTTGCATCTATGCAGCAGGGAAGCAGTAGACCTACGTATAACTCAGCAAATGCACAATAAGAAGGAGGAACACTAACGTGGCACTGACAATTTTGTCCTACGTCATGATCATTGCATTTATGTATGTCATCATGACAAAGAAGCTCTCACCACTCACGGCACTCGTGATGATTCCGCTAGCTTTTGCAATTATCACACTAATAAGTGGGGTAGCATCTCCCCCAGTAGATTCAACCACTGGCCAAGTCGGGTCAATGAATATTGGCGATTGGGTAACTAGTGGCCTTAAGACTACCTCTAATACCGGCATTATGTTGTTGTTTGCAATTCTGTACTTTTCTATCATGCTCGATGCAGGAATGTTCGACCCCATCACCAATAAGATGATTGGCCTTGCCAAAGGGGATCCCATGCGGGTTCTTATGGCTACAGCAATTGTAGCAGCATGCGTCTCGTTTAATGGAGATGGTACAACTACTACGTTGATTTGTTGTACAGCGTTCTTGCCAATTTACAAAAAACTCGATATGAAAGTAATGAATCTGGGTGTTTTGGTAATACTACAAAACACTATTATGAACCTCTTACCTTGGGGAGGGCCTACCGCACGTGCTATGGCTGTTTTTGGCGTAGGCTCTGAAATCCTAGCTTATTTGCTCCCTGGCATGATTATTTCTGTACTGTTTGTCATATTCGTTGTAGCTCGACATATGGGTAAACAAGAAAGAGAACGCTTAGGTATTGCTCAAATGTCCAATGAAGAAATCCATTCCCTCACTGTCGCTGATGACCCTGAGACTGCTGCGATTAAACGTCCAAATCTTTTTATCTTTAACCTAACTCTTACACTTATTTTGATCATCTGGCTAGTTGCTGGTTCGTTTATAGATAGTATCAGTTTACCTTCTAGTATGCTGTTCATTGTCGGTACATGCATTGCCCTTCTCGTTAATTATCCCAGCCTTAAAGATCAGGCAGACCGTATAGAAGCCGACGGTGGCGCCGCCGTTCAAGTTGTTGTACTCATATTTGCAGCTGGTATCTTCATGGGATTGTTCCAAGGCTCTGGTATGGCTGATGCGCTTGCACAAAGCTTGGTTAACATTATTCCTAAGCAACTTGCCGGCTTCTGGGGCATCATTATCGCCCTTATCTCAGCTCCAGGCACATTCTTCTTGTCCAACGATGGCTTCTACTTCGGCGTAATGCCCGCTCTTGCTCAAGCAGGCTATGCTTACGGATTTACTTCCATGCAAATGGCTCTTGCTTCCCTTATGGGGCAAGCTTTTCACTTGTTGTCTCCTCTTGTAGCTTTCATCTACCTGCTTTTACGTCTAACAGGTCTTGACATGGGAGAATGGCAGCGTGCATCTGCTAAATGGGCTTTGTGCATTTTCGGTATCTTTGTTGTCACTATTATCGCTACTGGCCAAGTACCAATCTACATTGCCCAGTAGAACCGTCCACCAAATGGTTGGACGTTCATCTTGGCTCTAATCACACGCAAATGTTTGGGTTAGATAAGGTCCGCAGTCAGATTTACGCTGGCTTGTGGGCCTTATCCCAAAGGATTCTAAATGGATACAGATTATGTTGATGATATCATCCAAGGTAATCTCCATCTCAAAAGAAGCGAGACGCTAACTGATAGCCTTTATAGTTGCTTTCGCCAAACCGTTGTTTTAGGTAAACTCACAGCTGGCACTCAAATAAATGAAGAAAGACTCTCCAAATCGCTTCATATTAGTCGCACACCGATTCGAATCGCGTTGGATCGACTAGCAAGCGAACATCTCGTAAAAAGGGTACCCGGGGAAGGAGTTGTCGTTTTAGGTATTAGCCTACGTGATGCAGAAGAGCTGTATGAAATTCGTAAAGCTCTCGAGCCCCTAGGCTTTATTAAAGCAGCTCACAATATGGAGGAAGCAGATTTTGAGAATATGAGATTATTGTTAGAAAGAGGCGAAAAAGAAAATGCGGAGGGTGATGTCGATGCAGTAGTGGCTAACTTTAATGAGTTTAATCAATTCGTTTTAGGGCATGCCTCAATGGCTCGACTACAGGACATTGTTGACGGTATTTCTGTATATTTGAGCTATTTTCGTAATATTGCTATACGTAAATCAGCCCGTCGTGAGATTGCTCTCAAAGAACATTGGGATATCTATTTAGCCATGCGCTTTTCAAGCGACGAAAAAATTCGTACCGAGGTGGAAGCACACCTTCTTAATAATTATCGCTTTGTTGCAAAAGTTATGGGAGGACTTGGCATTGCCTAAGCTGGGATTAATGACATCTTCTATCCCCGATGTAAACACATGTAAGATTGGCAGTCAGATAGCACGCTACGCTTCTTATGCGCTTATTTGTGAGGTAAGCCTTACGCCGAAGCCAGGTCTTGTAGATTTGCATACAAACGGCGCTCATACTGATATGAACGCCTCTACATTTCTTCTAAGCACACAAACTCTTAGGCCGTATTTTAAAGCTTATACTTGTTTAGGACTTACTTGTCCAAAAAGCTTATCCCTCTTTGATTTTGTTGAGCGATTACGTAACCTTGGCAAAGAGGCTGAAATCCAGATGCTCAAGGCCACAAATGGTATCAACACCCACAAGGGTGCAAATTATTCCTTTTCTTTGATATTATCAGCAACTGGAATGGAGCTAGCAAAAGGATATAGGTTGCCTTTTTCACCTATCATAAGCACTGAAATCCTCTCACATACAGCCAAGCTCGGACAAGTGATCCTCAAAGAGGACCTCAAAAAACTAGACGTGCATGCCGATTCTACAAAGAAGCTCAGCCATGGCGAACGTCTTTTCATTGAACGCGGTATTACCGGAATACGCGGTGAAGGCGCAGCAGGCTACCCAACTCTTGCTAACGTACTGCTTCCCTATCTGAGACAAAGTTCAGGCAATGATCCAGAGGATACACTGTTACGCGCGACTTTAATGCTTATGGCAACACTACAAGACACAAACTTACTGCACCGTGGTGGACCAGAAGGTCTTATATGGGTACAAGAGCAGGCCCGGCGTTTATGGGACCTAGATTTGCAGCATGATGATCTCATAAAAGCTCTAACCGAACTTGACGCTGAATTTACTAACAGGAATCTCTCTCCTGGTGGAACCGCAGATTTGCTTTCTCTAGGCATCTATTTTGCTTTATTAGAAGGGCTCTTTGATTAGATATCAAATACCTAAATTTTATATTTTATAACCGCAGACCTACAATCTCTTCAATACGAGGGTGCGGACATTCTAAGGAACACATTTCCTCATGCAGTCAACCCAAGCTGCCTTCTATATTGCAGTGAACTGAGACCGCCCAATGATACCTTGATCCTATCTTCGTTGTACCAGTGAAGATAGACGTCCACCGCTTCGCGTAGCCCTGCAAGCATTCTCTTCTCCCAGCCTTCTCCGAAATACATCTCCACTTTCAGCTTGCCGAACAGCCCTTACAGGCGCTGTTGTCCGGCGAGCATCCTTTGCGAGACATCGAACGCGTAAGCCCGTGTCTTCGTGCAGTGGTCAAGATATCTTAGACAAATATTTAAGCATCTTCATGCGATTTCTCGCTCTAGCTCGCACGAAGCCTTATATCCGTTCTTGGAATGCAGTCTTTGCGTGTTGTAATACAGCTCGATATACTTGAATACCTCCTGTTTCGCGTCTTTTCTCATCTTGTATAACCTGTCCCTGACCAGTTCTTGCTTCAGCGTCTTGAAGAAGGATTTTGCCATGGCGTTATCCCAAGGATTACCGGGGTGCGACATCGATTGCGCTATCCCGTGTGATTTTAGGCAGCGCTGGAATGCGCCGGGGCCTCCCTGCGCACCGCTTGGTCCAATGCGCCGATGGTAAGCTTCTCGGTTATCCTTGTCCGACATCGACCAACCCACCACCTTGTGATGCCTCCTGGTCCTATCTTTAGCCTGCAGCCCCAGCCTACTCAACGCATGCAGGACGCATTTTTCGCTGATGACGATGCGTCATGGCGCAGCTCCTAGTTGATGCGCCGATATCTGTATCTACCCTTATGCTTCTCGAAACTCTTCCTGACGAATCCTTCGAGGGCTTCCCGTTTTATTTAAGCGTTAGATCTTCGACGACCGAGATATTCGTAGTAGCCGGATCTGGATGGCTTGAGGATTTCGCAAGCCTTCCTGATAGGGCCGAACTCGCCCCTGTGCTCTTTGAGAAACCGATACCTCACGTGCGGTCTTGACTTAGGAAGGCCTGCTTGGGTAGCTTTTCGATCTCGTAATCCTTGTTGAGCTTAGGGCTTCCGTTTGCCGGGAATGCGGCTTTGCCCATTTCCTTGTATTTTTCGGCCCATCTACGGAGCATCGAGTCCTTGATGGCGAGCTCTTCCGACAGCTCCCTTACCGTCATATCCCCGCTGAGCACGAGGCGGGCGGCAGCAACTTTGAACTGCCTGTCATATCGCTTTCGCTTTTGGGTCATCTTGACCACCTTTCACTCTTAATCTGGTGTCCAAGATATCTTGACCACTCCATGGCTGCAAAGAAAAAAACAGTCCAGGATTCCCATCGCAGCCCTTTATGATTGTAAATTACTTATCAGTTGTTTTATAGGTTTCTGCACTAACAGATCTTGCTTCTATTCTGTAGCTACTTTTCTCGTTTTTTTCATAGGGAGATCCTCGACTTTTTGTACATTTCCAGTGTTGTCTTCTTCAATTATCGCACATCCTTGCCGACCGAGTTCCTCATGCCATTCTGGTGAAAGTGCTTCGTCAGTTATCAGTGCGCTGATAGAACTAAAATCGCAGATCCACAAATAAGATGTTCGACCAAACTTTGTATGGTCGGCAATAATATAGCTTTTATTTGAACGCCTAATGACTTCCTGTCGTAAGCGCGTCCATTTCTCAACAGAATCAGTTATTCCATTTTCCAAAGAGATAGAACGACAGGAAAGAAATGATGAATCAACAAAATAATTGTCAAGCTCGCGAACTGTCATGTCACCACAAAAAGCATTTTCTGTTGAAGAATAAATCCCTCCTATGACGACAAGACGTATTGAATCACTATGCGAAAGGAGGTTTACAATTGGAAGATTGTTTGTTAAAACCGTAAGATCCATATCTTTTAATTCATTTGCTAAGTGAAATGCAGTCGTTGAGTTATCTAAAAAGATAGTATCTCCTTCATGCACAAACTGGCGGCTGCGCTCTGCGATGATTCTTTTGTTTTCAACATAAGCTCCAGAACGAATATTTGCATCTACAAGATTTTCTACGCCATCTTGAATGAAGGCACCACCATAAGTTCTAATGACCATGCCCTCAGCTTCGAGAACCTTGAGGTCACGGCGTATAGTTTCTTCCGTAACTGAGAACTGCTTGGCAAGAAAAGGCACAGGGACGCTTTTTCGTTCGCGGATTTCTTCGTAGATTTTTTTTCTGCGCATTGCTGCGAGCATTTTTTTCCTTCCTATATAGGGAGGAACAGTCTCCCAATTAAAATTTTGCTGGAGTTGAACCCTATAGCTTAATTAACATTTTACTTGCATTACTCAACATAAGTATATCAGCGTATAGAGTGCCATATCCATAAATATTATTGTCAAGTAGTTATAAATGTTTGTTTTTGACCGTTTACAAACTGTTTATGACCGTTAGTGGATATAAAACAACAAAGAACCAAATAAAACAAAATAATAGTCCTGCTTATCTAAGAAAATCTCGACTCGGAAGGCGGTGAAAATGATTTTTTGTTGGTCTTATTTAATCGATTGCCTTTATTCCAGTTTAGAAAAAAGAGAGGAGAGTGTAGCCCATGGAAATTATTGCTAGTGCTGTAAGCTGGTTAGTAAATTTAGGCGCCTCGGTATTTGTTCCATTAATTATGATTATTGCTGGTTTGATCGTCCGTATGAAACCACTTGATGCAATAAAATCGGGTATTACCCTTGGTATTGCTTTCACCGGTATGTCATTGTTGATCGATTTTATGTCGACCACTATCTCTCCGGTGGCTCAGGCGATTACAGCAAATACAGGAATTTCGCTTCCTATTGTGGATGGTGGATGGACTACAGTTGCAACTGCATGCTGGGCTTGGCCTTATGGTTTCCTGCTTTTCCCGATAATGGTAATAATTAATATAATTTTACTCATGCTCAAAAAAACAGACACAATGAATGCTGATGTCTTGAATGTATGGGGAAAAATATTTACGGCTACATGCGTTGTTTGGCTTACTAATAGTATTTTGCTAGGTTTTATTGTTGCATCCATTCAAGTCGTATTTGAGCTCATAAGTGGGGATGTTCATCAGTATCGTATAGAGAAGCTTACCAATATTCCCGATGTTACCTGTACACATAGAATGCTTTTTAGCTGTGCATTTATGTATCCAGTCGACTGTTTGCTACGAAAAATTCCAATGCTTAATAAAAAAAGTGACGTATCGACTTTAAAGAAGAAGGTAGGTGTCTTTGCAGAGGACTGGATGCTAGGATTTCTTCTTGGTATCGTATTCGCATTGTTTGCTCATTATGATGTGGCGTCAGCGCTTACTCTGAGTATAGAATGCTCAACATCCCTCACTCTGTTCCCTGTAATTGCTGGTTATTTTACTAAAGCTTTAACACCTCTTAGCACTGGCATTAATGATTTTATGAGCTCAAAATTTGAAGGACGTCACTTCCATGTTGGATTAGATTGGCAGTTCCTCGGTGCTTCTGATGAACTTTGGCTTGCTGTATATTGGAACGCATTGGTTACGCTTCTTTTTGCTATGGTTTTGCCTGGAAATGAACTACTCCCATTTGCAGGTATTATCAATGTTGCTATTGCAACAGCTGCCTATCTAGTCACTGAGGGAAATTTACCTCGTATGCTTATCCTTTGCACCATTTTCTCTCCAGCGTATCTTTACGCAGGCACATTCTTTGCGCCAGTTATTACGAATCTCGTAACCTCAACAGGAGCGGCGAGTTTGGCGGCTGGAGAATTGATCTCTAACTCATCTATTGAAGCGCCAATGGTTATCTATGGGCTTTCTCAATGCTTTGACATTATTAATGGGAATTGGCTGCCTGCGATCGTTTTAATTGCCTGGTTTGTTTGTTTCCACTTCTATCGTCGTAGCCTTCATAAAGAAGAAGAGGCAGACCTATCTAAAATTGCAGAGTGAATAAAGCGCTTAAATCGAAAGGGGTGGCTGTGTTAGAAAACTTAAAGAATGAAGTATGTGATGTTGCCAAAAAAGCCCAAGCAGAAGGTCTTTGCAAGCATAGATCGGGGAACTTCTCAGCGCTGGATCCCGAAACTCAATATGTGGTTATCACTCCAACGGGGGTTGATCGAGAATGTCTGTCAGCGCGCGATTTGCTTGTCATTGATCTGAACGCAAATGTTGTTGAGAACCTTTCAAATCTGAAACCAACAAGTGAAACGCTCATGCACCTTTCCATTTATAAAACGCGTCCCGAAGCGAAGGCTGTCGCTCATACTCACTCCTTGTACGCAACCACTTTCGCACTCCTTGGTAAGCCTATACCTGCTGTAGTCTATGAGGCATTTACGTTGGGCCTTACTAAGGCACGTATACCTGTTGCCCCTTATGCACGTCCAGGTACTACTGAGCTTGCTCAAAGTGTAGTAGCGTCTTGCAAGGAAGCTGAGTGCTTCTTACTTGAAAAGCATGGTGCTGTGGCTTTTGATAAAAGCAGTATAGAAGAAGCCTATCTTAAAATTTCCTATGTAGAAGAGATTGCACATCTTTATTACAACACACTTGTTATATCGCATGGTGAAGAGCCGGATAGTTTTTCACAAACTGAACTTTCTGAGTGGAAATATCCCAGTAAAATTAACTTGAACTGATAAAATTTTATATAAATATTTTAAAAAATTTATATCAGAATAATAAATGAGATTATAGGAGCAAATTACTTTTTAAGTCTTTCTAAGGTGCTAATCAAAAAGGAGGATTTAGTATGTCGCGATTTGATAAGTATTTTGAAATGAATGTCAAAGATGTTGTTGAGTATGCTCTCATGAAGACTCCAGAAATTGGTTGGGACAAAAACTCAATCAAAGCGATTATTCCTGCGGAACATGGTAATCTAAATTATGTTTTTCGTGTATTTGATGATGAGGGTCATTCTGTATATATCAAGCAGGCAGGTCTCGAATCGCGTATTTCGAAAGATATGAAACCGTCTACTGATCGCAACCGCTTGGAATCAGAAATTCTTCAAATAGAGGATAAACTTGCTCCCAATAGCGTGCCACACATTTATTTTTATGATACGACGATGTGCGCTTGTGGTATGGAGGATTGCTCTGATTTTGAAGTAATGCGTGATGCCATGCTTAAACATGAGACTTTCCCTCATTTTGCAGAAGATATTTCGTCTTTTATGGTTGATACGCTTTTGTGCAGCAGTGATGTTGTAATGGACCATCGAGAGAAAAAAGAACTCGTCAAGAAATTTATCTCTCCTGATCTTTGTGATATTACTGAGAAGCTTGTATTTATGGAGCCATATAACGATATTAATCACCGTAATAATGTGTTTGCTCCTAATGCCGAATTTGTTAAAGAACAGCTTTACGAAGATGAAGACCTGCATCTTGAAGTTGCGAAGCTCAAGTTTAAGTTTATGACTAATGCTCAATCGCTTATCCAAGGTGATTTACACACAGGTTCGATCTTTGTTCGTCAAGATAAGACAAAAGTATTTGATTCTGAGTTTGGTACTTATGCTCCCATTGGTTACGACACGGGAAATATCATTGCAAATATGATATTCGCTTATGATAATGGACTTGCTAGTGATGATAATGTATTTTGCGATTGGACTCTTGAAACTATTAAGCAAATAGTAGATCTTTTTACTAATAAATTTAATAAAAAATTTGATAAATTGGCTACTGAGCCTATGGCCAAAATAAAGGGTTTTAAAGAGTGGTATTTAAACGATTTGCTTAACGATACTGCAGGATATGCTGGTACTGAACTTCATCGTCGCACAGTAGGTTTAGCAAATGTTGTTGATGTTACAAGTATTAAAGATGAGAAGAAGCGTCTGCTAGCTGAACGAATTAATATTTTTGTAGGCAAGGATTATATCCTACATCAGGATTCATTTCGATCAGGCGCAGATTTCGTTCAAGCTATTGAACGAGCTAAAAAGGCTGCTAAGGCAACCCTCTAAGTATAAAATGGCAGATATTGAAACTGATTTATAAACTCACTACTGTTTTACGATCTTTAGATTAAGCAGCAGTGCTCCTTAAATATAAGGGAAGTTATATTATTAAAGGATGATAGATATGGACGTTGAAAAATTTTTCGATAAAGTAATAACGGTTCGTGTAAATAAAGATAAAACTGCTCTGGATATTATTGATCAAACTTTACTTCCTGGAACAATTAAACGCATTAATCTTCGTAGTAAAGAAGAAATATGGGATGCTATTAAAAAATTGCGCGTCCGTGGGGCACCTGCTATCGGTGTAACAGCTGCATATGGTATTGCTCTCATTGCTTCAAGAATTAATGCAAATAAATTTAATTCCTTTTACACTGAATTTAAAGAGGCGGAAGATTATCTTGCATCTTCTCGTCCTACTGCAGTAAATCTTTTCTGGGCGCTCAATCGGATGGATCGTGTTGCTCAAGAGAATAAGGAAAAACCAATATCTCAAATTAAAGACATTTTATTTAATGAGGCGGATCGAATTCGTGAAGAAGATGTCCAAATAAGCCGAAATATTGGGGAGATTGGTTTTGGCCTCCTTAAAGATCTTAAGAAAGATGGAAAAGAAATTGGAATTATGACGCATTGTAACGCTGGCACGCTTGCGACTGCCAAGTATGGGACTGCTACTGCGCCTATGTATATTGCCCTTGAAAAAGGCTGGCCTGGTACAGATATGCATGTCTACTGTGATGAAACGAGGCCGTTGCTACAAGGTGCGCGCTTAACGTCTTTTGAGCTTTATAACTCGGGTATTACTACAACACTGCAGTGTGACAATATGGCTTCAATTCTCATGAAGTCAGGCAAAATAGATATCATTTTTGT
>Ga0214872_100332_pt1 | contig 13211 bp, 12 predicted proteins | sample Stichaenrichm18X_FD_168614 | JGI IMG/M metagenome (GOLD analysis project Ga0214872, IMG submission 168614) | Xylose enriched microbial communities from anaerobic bioreactor in Madison, Wisconsin, United States - 18X | ecosystem: Engineered > Bioreactor > Anaerobic > Unclassified | place: USA... | reverse complement strand
GCGCATGCTCATCGCCTACGACAATACCGACGAGCTCTTCGCGCTCACGATCGCCCGTCCGGGCAAGGTCTGCCCGGCCTATTCCTTCGGCTCCTTCCTGCCGGCGCTTCCCGGCTGGGCGCTCGGCGGTGCCCTTGGCGCCCTTCTCGGCAATGTCTTGCCGGCACGCATCCTCTCTGCCCTCTCCGTCGCCCTCTTCGGGATGTTCCTCGCTGTGATCATTCCGGCAGCGCACCAGGAAAAGGCCGTGGGCGTCGTCGTGGCCGCGAGCTTTGCCGCAAGCATGCTCTGCGATGCAGCTCCCATCATCTCGGAGCTCTCAAGCGGCACGCGCACGATCATCCTGACGCTCGCGATTGCAGGTGCTGCAGCCTGGCTCTTCCCGGTGCATGACGGAATGCCGACATTCCGCTATGCCGCGGCCAAGCGCCAGTCCTGGAAGACGCAGGAGGCCCTCTCATGAACATGTGGATCTATGTACTGGCTATGGGAGCGGCGACGGTCTCTCTGCGCGTCCTTCCTGTAATCTTCATCAGGAAGCCTATCGAGAGCCCCTACCTCAAGTCCTTCCTCTTCTACGTCCCCTATGTGACCTTGGCAGTCATGACAGTACCGGCGATATTCCAGAGCACGGAGTCGCCTTTGGCAGGCGCAGCCGCGCTTGCCCTTGGCATCTACGCATCCTGGCGGGGAAAGAGCCTCTTCGCTGTCGCCGCTGTCTGCTGTCTGTCCGTGCTTGTCCTCGAGCTCTTCCTTGCGTAGACGTAAAAATCGGCTCATCCGCCGATATCTGTGCGTTAGTTTATAAATTTGTTGTTATGAGATGCGCACAGGCAGGGCTTCCAGGCATTTGTGCTGCTACCATGGGCAGCGTTTGATGTGCTATCTGAGGAGGCTTCATGTACCGCGATGCAATTTCCTACCACAGCAATGTGCTCGGCGAAGATCTCGGCGTAATCGTGTACGGCATGACGGGATACCCCATCATCGTCTTCCAGACCCAGAACTCGAAGTGCACGAACTACGAGGACTTCGGCATGATCTCCGAGCTTGCCGACTACATCGATGGTGGAAAGGTGCAGCTGTTCTGCGTCGACTCCATCGACCAGGAATCCTGGTCGAACACGAACGGCGACAAGAGCTGGCGTGCCCAGCGCCAGGAGGACTATTTCCGCTTCGTGACGGACGAGCTCGTCCCGTATGTCCATGACAGGAACGGCTCCGACCTCCGCCCGCTCGCAACCGGCTGCTCCATGGGTGCTACCCACTCCGCAATTGCGGCGCTGCGCCGTCCGGACCTCTTCCAGGGCTGCATCGCGCTCTCCGGCGTCTATCGCACGAGCTTCTTCTTCGGCGACTGGATGGACGAGAACCTCTACATGAACGATATGGTCCAGATGCTCCATGATCTTCCGGCAGACCATCCCTACATCGACCTCTACAGCCACCGCTCACTCTGCTTCTGCGTCGGACAGGGTGCCTGGGAAGATGGCCTTTCCGACCTGCGCGACATGGACGCCTCCTTCAAGCGCCTGGGCATCAGTGCCTGGTGCGATTTCTGGGGCTACGATGTGAACCACGACTGGCCATGGTGGAAGAAGCAGATGCGCTACTTCCTGCCGATCGTCCTCGAGGACGTGAAGAAGGAGCTTGCCGAAGAGGCAGCAGAGGCCAAGAAGGAAGCTGCACCTGCGCCGAAGAAGGAAGAGAAGCCTGCAGCAGCACCGAAGGCTGAGGCAAAGCCTGCTCCCAAGAAGGCAGAGGCTCCGAAGGCCGAAAAGCCCGCTCCCGCTGCAAAGCCTGCAGCCAAGAAGGCTGAGCCCGCAGCGAAGCCTGCCGCCAAGGCTGCAAAGCCCGCAGCGAATAAGGCCGAGCCTGCTCCCAAGGCAGCTGCAAAGCCGGCTGTCAAGGCAGCAGAGAAGCCAGCTCCTGCCGCAAAGAAGGCCGAGCCGAAGGCAGCTCCTGCAGCAGCTGAGGCAAAGCCGGCCACCAAGAAGGCTGAGCCCGCAGCAAAGGCAGCACCGAAGACTGCTGCAAAGGCAGCAGAGAAGCCGACTCCCGCAAAGAAGGCAGCACCCGCCAAGACCGCAGAGGCGAAGCCCGCTGCCAAGAAAGCTGAGCCCGCTGCAAAGCCTGCCACCAAGGCTGCAAAGCCCGCAGCGAAGAAGACGGCTGCCGCCGCTTCCAAGACCGCAGCAAAGCCCGCAGCGAAGAAGACCACGACCCGCAGGTCTTCCACGCGCCGCGCAAAGTAGCTCTTCTCGGTTGCATGCATCTGGGCCTGCCCTTCGGGACAGGCCCTTTTTCATCTGCAAGGCAGTTCCTGCAAAGATTGCGTAATGTCTTCCTGTAACAAGCCTGTAGCTCTGCACGCGCTAGCATGAATGGGTCCTGAATGCTTCGTCAGAGGTAGTCCATGAATTTCGTCTTCATATCCCCGCAGTTCCCTCCTGTATTCTGGCAGTTCTGCAACAGGCTCCAGAGAAACGGCGTCACCGTCCTCGGTATCGGAGATGCCCCGTATGACGGACTGGCACCAGAGCTCAAGAGCTCGCTCACCGAGTACTACTACACGCCGAATCTCGCCGACTACAGCCAGGTCTTCCGTGCCGTCGCCTTCTTCTCGTACAAATACGGAAAGATCGACTGGCTCGAATCGAACAACGAATTCTGGCTCGCGCAGGATGCACGCCTGCGCGATGACTTCCATATCGTGACGGGAGCATCGACCGCACAGATGGCCGTCTGGCAGAGCAAGGCCGGCATGAAGCCGCTCTATGCGATGGGGTCCATTCCGACAGCACGCCAGATCAAGGCTTCGACGCTCGACGATGCAAAGCAGTTCGCCGCACAGGTCGGCTATCCCCTCTTCGCGAAGCCCGAGGTCGGCATGGGCTCGCTCGGTGCCCGCAAGATTGCAGACGAGGCAGCTCTTGCCGCCTTCTTTGCAGACAGGCCGAAGGGCAGCTATGTGATCGAGGAGTTCGTCTCGGGACGCATCTGCTCCTACGATGCCATCTTCGACAGCCATGCCAATCCCCTCTTCGAGAACATGGAAGAGTTCCCAAGGAGCATGGCACGCGTGGCCGAAGAGAAGCTCGATATGGCCTATACCTGCCTTCCTGCGATCGATCCGAGGCTCCAGAAGCTCGGCCGCGCTGCCGGCAAGTCCTTTGGCATCAGGAGCCGCTTCACCCACATGGAATTCTTCCGGCTCGACAAAGCCAAGGAAGGCCTGGGAGATGTCGGCGACTATGTCGGCCTCGAGGTGAACCTGCGTCCGCCCGGATCCAACACGCCGAACATGATGAACTATGCACACTCCTGCGATGTCTACCAGATCTGGGCCGACATGGTCACGAAGGATGCGACTGACGTGACCCAAGGCGAGCAGTTCTTCTGCGTCTATGCATCGCAGCGCGACTGCCACCGCTATGTCCACTCGGATGCCGATATCAGGCGGACCTATGGAGAGCGCCTCGTCGAGGCAGACCGCATCTCCCCTGCCCTTGCCGACGATATGGGAGACATGGCATACACAGCAAAGCTCAGGACAGACGAGGAGCGCCGCGAGTTCATCCGCTACGTGCAGGAGCGTACACCAGACGACGCGGCGCGTCCGGAAGACCTCGCGCTCTAGCCAAGCACACATAGTTTCCTTCTGGCCTGGAAGCTCTTTCCAGGCCTTTTTCCTGCCTGTCCTTCCTTCCGCATGCGCCGTCTTTTGTGCCGTCTGGCCAGCCTTCCGTGTATGCATCAGAGGCTTCGGCCTAGGATGGGTCCGTGAGCGATTGCAGGGAGGCACGCAATGGATACATCCACGAGCGCAGGGCTCAGGAAAGAGAGCCTCACGTTTCCGAGTGCAGACGGCACCACCCAGATCCACGCAAAGATCGTGTGGCCAGAAGGCGAGCCGAAGGCCATCTTCCAGATCGTCCATGGCATGGCAGAGCACATCAGCCGCTACGAGCGCTTTGCCGAGTATCTTGCCCATGCAGGATACGTCGTCTGCGGCCATGACCAGATAGGCCACGGCGAGAGCGCAGCTACAGAGCGCTGGGGCAAGCTTCCTGCCCAGGGCGGCGACAAGATCATGGTCGACGATATCAGGCGCATGGCAAGGGAGATGGAGAAGAAGGTGCCGGGCGTGCCGCATGTGCTCTTCGGCCACTCGCTCGGATCCTATCTTGCCCGTGCCTACCTCGCGACCTACCGCGACCCTGACCTCAAGGCCTGCATCCTTTCCGGCACGGGACACGTCCCGCCTGCAGCCTCTGCCTTCATGCATGGCCTCGCTGTGCAGGCGGCAAGGCGCCACGGCGAGGATGCCTACCTCGAGATGCTTCATTCGCTCGGCGACGGTGCCTATGCAAAGCAGATCAAGAATGCAAGGACCGACTTCGACTGGCTGAGCTACAGCACGGAGAACGTCGACGCCTATATCGCAGACCCTGCCTGCGGCTTCCCATTCTCTTGTGGCGGCTATGCGACGGTCTCTGCCATCACCCGCTTCGTCTGCTCTCCTGACTGCTTCGCGAAGTGGGACAAGGACCTGCCCGTCTTCTTCGTGGCAGGCGCCGAGGACCCCGTCGGCTCCTGTGGCAAGGGCGTCGAGCATGCAGCCTCGATGGCGCGCGATGCCGGCGTGAAGGATGTCTCCGTGCACATCTATGCGCACATGCGCCACGAAATCCTGAACGAGACCGATGCGGACGATGTGATGCGCGACATCCTTGTCTGGACGAAGCAGAAGGTCGGCGCCTGAGCACAAAACGACAGCATCAAGATGAAGCGGGGCGCCTGCAGATGCAGACGCCCCGCCTCTTTGCTGCTTTCAGTTCGTGCTAGACGCGGTACGGTGCGAGCGCCTCGATCACGATATCGTCCGCCTTCTGGCAGAGATCCTGCTCCGGTGCCTCGGCAAGCACGCGGATCAGAGGCTCGGTGCCGGATGCACGGACGAGCACGCGGCCATTGCCCTCGAGGAAGTGCTCTGCCTCGGCCACTGCTTCCTGGATCTCGGGAGCCTCCATCACGGCATTCTTATCCTTGACCTCGACGTTGATGAGAAGCTGCGGATAGCGCTTGACCGGACGCGTGAGCTCGGAGAGCTTCTCCTTCTCGGCACGCAGCACCTCCATGAGCCTCAAGCTTGTCATCACGCCGTCACCTGTCGTCTCGATATCGCCGAAGATGATGTGGCCGGACTGCTCGCCGCCGAGCGAGTAGCCGTTCTCGCGCATGCAGGCATAGACGTTCTTGTCGCCCACAGCCGTCGCCTCGTACTTGATGCCAGCATCGTCGAAGGCACGGAAGAGGCCGAAGTTCGACATGACAGTCGGGACGACCGTATCATGGGCAAGCTTGCCATGCTTCTTGAGGTAGGTGCCGCAGACATAGAGGATGAGGTCGCCGTCGACGACATCGCCCTTCTCGTCGACCGCGATGCAGCGGTCAGCGTCGCCGTCGTAGGCGAAGCCCACGTCGAGGCGGTTGTACATCACGAAGTTCTGGAGCGTCTCGATGTGCGTGGAGCCGCAGTCGACATTGATGTTGAAGCCATCCGGAGCATTGTTGATCACGTAGGTATCGGCACCGAGGGCGTCGAAGACCGGGCGGGCGACGCTCGAAGCAGCGCCGTTGGCGCAGTCGAGGCCGACCCTCATGCCCTGGAGGCTGAAGCCGCAGGAGGCGATCAGATAGGCGATGTAGCGGTTCCTGCCCTGCATGTAGTCGATCGTGCGGCCGATTGCATTGCCGGTCGCAAGCGGCACCTCGACCTTTCCATCGAGGTAGTCCTCGATCTTGAGGAGCACATCCTCGTCCATCTTGTAGCCCTCATGGTTCACGAGCTTGATGCCGTTGTCCGTGTAGGGGTTGTGTGAGGCCGTGATCATGATGCCGCAGTCGAATCCGCCATCGAGCGTCTCATAGCAGAGTCCCGGCGTCGGGATCACATGGAGCATGTAGACATCGGCGCCCGATGCCACGAGGCCCGAGATGAGGGCGCTCTCGAACATGTAGGACGAACGGCGGGTATCCTTGCCGAGGACGACACGGGCCTTCCTGCCCTGGTTCGCCCCGTAGTACCAGCCGACATAGCGGCCGATCTTGAACGCATGCTCGACATCGAGGCCTTCATTGGCCCTGCCGCGGAAGCCGTCCGTACCGAAATATTTCATCGCTCTCTCCTTGCATCGGCGCCTGCTCCGCACGCAAGCAGGCCAGATTGCTTACAAGCTCGTTTCCCCATTGTAACGGTATCGCTCCCGTCTGCCGTCTGCCGATGGCTGCCCACACGGAAGAAGTAGGACTTATATGGTAGATACCACCTCATCATCGCAGCAGAATCGGAGCACGCTATGCCCAGACATTTCACAGCAGAGGACGCAGCCTTCTCGGCGGATGACGAACCCATCACGCCTGGCGGCTATATCGGATTCACGATCCTCTTTGCCATTCCGCTCGTAGGCCTTGTCTCTTCCCTCATCTTTGCCTTCGCAAGCAAGAACATGAACAGGCGGAGCTTTGCGCGTGCTGCCCTCTTCTGGCGCATCGTGTGCTACGCGCTCGTGGCCCTCTATTTCTTCGTACCGTCTGCTGCCCATGCCATGAGGAGCCTGCCGGCAATCGCTTCCGACCTTGCAAACCGTCTTGCGGCACGCATGCCCTTCTCGCTCACGTAGCCGCGCCCAGAAAGGAGCTTCTGCATGCGGATCCATCACGCTTCCCTCTCCTTCTTGATGAAGCTTGCCATCTCTGCCCTGTGCGTCCTGGCGCTTGCCCTGACCTTCGGCTGGAGAAGCGGCTCCTGGCATTTCGAGGGGCTCCACTACTTCGCTGTCCTCATTGCCGCCGCTTCTGCCATCTACTGGCTCTGCGAGACGATCTTTGTCCTCGTGCATCGCAAGGAGGACCGCGGCGGCTCTGTCATCGAGCCGAGCCTCAAGTATGCGCTCACGATGTGCCTTGTCGTCACCTGCACCGTCACGCACTTCCTTCTGAAGGTCGGTCCCTTCTGGGGTTACGGCTGGGACTTCCCGTTTTTCGCCCTCCATTACCTGATTCCGGCGCTTGCCGTCGCCGACTGGCTCCTCTTCGACCGGAAGGGCCTCATGCATGGGTGGGGACCGCTTGTCTGGACCTGCCCGCTTCTGATCTATCTCCTGATCACGGAGCTCCTCGTTGCCGGCACAGGCATCGATCTTGCCGGAGACTTCCAGATCTCGGGCGTCTCACGCTATCCCTATCCCCTGCTCGATGTCACGCAGATTGGCCCCGAGCATGTCCTTCTGCTTGTCGGCTGCGGCTATGCCTTCTTCACGGCACTCGGCTACGTCGTCTTTGCCCTCGACCGCCTGCTTTCGACGGTCGGCAGGGATGCCCGTGCCGCCGAGGCCCAGGAGGAAGCCGAAGCAGAGCTGCCGATCCAGTCGCCGCTTTCGGCAGCGCCCCGCCACTTCCGCTCCTGACAGAAGACTTCCGCAGAGCGCCGTGTGCTTGCACTCGGCGCTTCTTATGTCTAGTCTTTCAAGGATGTAGAGGTGACAAGCAGTGAGATTTCATGAATTCGGGACAGACTCTCCCGATATCCTTCTAGTGGTTCAGCCCAGGCTTGTGACCTGGGACGTGCTCCTTCCTGACATCCGCCTGCTCTCCGAGCGCTACCACGTCGTCGTGCCGGTGCTTCCTGGCCATGATTTCCAGGACGGCGGCGATTTCTGGAGCGTCGAGCGCACGGCAAAGGAGCTTGAAGACGGGCTCATTGCCCGTGGCTATCTCGATATCCTCGGTGCTCTTGGCATCGATATCGGAGGATCTGTCGTCGTGCGCCTTCTGGCCGACAGCCGCATCCGCATCATGCATGCAATCATCGACGAGGGCGTCCTTCCCCATCAGGGCTCCTCGATCGTATCGAAGCTCGAGGCAGCGAGAGACTATCTCTCCTACGAGGCAGCCAAGCTCTCGGTACCGAAGGGGCTCGGCAGGCTGGCCGAGCACATCTCCTCTGAAGAGGAGCGCGGCATCATCTGCGGCACGCTCCAGCGCATCTCGACAAGAAGCGTCTGGAACCTCTCTGCCTCCTGCCACAGCTATGAGCTGCCGAAGGGCCCCATCGGAGGCGGCTCGGCCGTCGAGTACTGGTACGCCGAAGGAAGCAGGAAGCGCCGCCGTCAGGACATCCGCACGGTCGAGCAGGCAATCCCTACCGCCAAGATCGTGAAGTTCCCCGACGCGCACCCGCTCGAATTCGCGCTTCATCATGCACGCGAGTACAGCCTGCGCATCCAGCATGCACTCGCGGAGCCGGTGCCCGCAGCCTGCTAGGCGCTCTTCTCCTTGTCATGCAGCACATGGAAGATGAAATCGAAGGCAGCTTCGGCTGCCTTCTTCTGTGCGTCGCCCGAAAAGCCGTGGCCTGCGCCTTCGACGGTCTGAAGCGTCGCCGCCGGGAAGGTGGCGGCAGCCTTCTCGGATGAGGCCAGAGGCACGGTCTCATCCTTGTCCCCGTGAAGTATCAGGGTACGCCCTGGATAGGACATGTGCTCCTCGGGCACATAGCGGCGTGCCGCCTCGATATAGGACGCACCGACGGGACGGCTGAGAGCTTCCAGATGCTCCGGCAGCGGCTCTCCTTCCGGATAGGCCCTGCATGCATCCTCATGCAGCACGAAGGCAGGATAGAGGAGCACCATGCCACGGAAGAGCTCTGGATGCTCGTCTGCCGCAAGAGAGCAGACGACCCCTCCCTGAGAGGCACCGAAGAGGAAGAGGCACTTCGGGTCGCAGAACGGCTCTTCACGCATGAGGCCGACAGCCGCCAGCAGGTCTTCCTTCTCCGTCTCTATGCTCATATCCTCCCATGAGCCATCGCTCTTGGATTCCTGTCCGCCGCCACAGAAGTCGATGTTGTAGACGACATAGCCGCGCTGGGCGAGGACCTCGGCATACGGCACGAGGGACTTATGGGAAGAGCCGAACCCGTGCGCCATTACGATGGTGGGACGCGGGAAGGGAGCGCTCTCGAAGCCTCTGGGCATCGACGTCTCGCCGTATATCTTGATCTTGCGGCCATCCTTCTTCCTGATTGTCCACTGGATATGGGTGTTGAACATCTTCTCGGGCATGGATCCCCCTATCGTGCGGCTTTGAGCGCCACATCCAGGCGCTCGCCGAAGACCTCTTCGAATGTGTCCTGGAGCCTCGTATCGGCGCGGGGCCTGCCCGGCACCGCACGCAGGCCTTCCTGCGTCTGCTCGAGGCGCAGATGGAAGACGCCGCGCCGCGCGAGGTTCCTGGCGCCGATATGCGGATTCGCGGTGGCTATGACAAGCTCGGCGCCAGCTTCTGCAATGGTGCCCATAAGGCCAGAGACAAGCTCTGCCGCCTCCGTCTGGCTGAACCAGGAGAAGGGCTCATCCCAGAGCACGATGCTTCCCGGAAGGAGCTTCGAGAGCTTCTCCCCTGCCTCGGCAAGGCCCTCTTCGACATCCTTGCCCTCAGACGAGAGCCAGACGACCTGCGTCGCTACCGGAAGCGTGAGCTCCTCGGCAGGAACCGGAAATCCCGTGAGCGCCAGAATCTCTGCCTGGCCCCAGGCAGAGAGGAACTGCCTTCTCATTGTCTCGTCTGCTCCCCCTGCAAGCCAGCACGAGATGCCCTTGGCAGAGATCTCGTCCGCAATGAGGTGGAAGCTGCCGCCCTCCGCATACGAGAGCGCATGGGCATGGTATCCCGGCTTCTCTTCAGGCAGGACATCCTCGACCTGAGGCAGGCACCAGGCACATCCTGCATCCTTGTAGGCGCTGGCAAGGTTGATTGCCGCGACGTAGAAGCCAAGCTCGTCTCTGAGTGCCGCAAAGAAGCTCCCCATGCGGCTTGTCCACTCCCAGAGCACGGGGGCCAAGGCACGCCTGGCCGAAGCGAGACGGCTTGCTCGGTCTGCGGCGGCTGCATCGTCTTCGATATCAGCCGTGACGGCACCTGTCACCTTCCAGCGCAGCCAGTCGGTGCGCCTGGGATAGCTCCTGAGCTCGTAGCGGGGCCTGAGCGTCTCCGGGTCGAGCGTGGCGCTCATGAGGGCAGAGGAGGGACGGCAGATCTCGCGCAGCATCTCGTCTGCACTCTTGAGATAGCCTTCCTCCACAAGCTCTGCCATCTCGTCAGCAAAGCGCCGAAGCGCCACCGACTTCACGTCGTGGTGCATATCGCGTGCGACCTGGGCAAGCTCGGAGAGCGCCTGCACGTGCTGGGCCGCCACATCGGCAAGCGCGAGGAAATCGGAGGTGCCGGCAGCATCTGCCGCATGCACTGCCTCTCCCTGGCAGACGGCAAAGAGATGCTTCACGGCCTGTGCATGCTCGAGCGCGTCGCGCACGGCATCCTGGCGATAGGCCACCTCGGTCGCCGTGGCAAGCGGGTGGGCAAGCGCATGCTTCGCGGCAGCGGTCAGGCCTACATCCCCCTGTGCCATGAGCTTCACGAGAGCATCTGTGCCGGTCGCCTCGAGCGCTTCGTTCCAGCCAAACGGTCCTTCGCCCATGCTCCGCTCTTCGCGGTCGGCGTACAGAAGACGGATCTTCACTCTGCATCAGCTCCCTGCCTGTTTGCGGCGATGCGTGCCTTCAGCTGCTCTGTCCCCAAGCCATAGCGCTCAGCCATAGCATGAGCGGACTCCATGCCCCAGGGGGCGTGGCGGGCGAGCTTCAAGGAACGCGCCCCTGGATGCTCCGTATCGTCTGCGAAGGCAAAGCTCGCGCAGGCATGGGCAAGTCCATCGGGAATGGTCACACCATCAGGTCCTGCCGTGACGACGACAGACGCTGCTGAGGCAAGTGCCTCTTCCAGGATGAGCTCTGTGAAGGCAAGCTGGTCTGAAGGAGAGCCAGAAGGCGCAGGGCAGTCAAGGACCAGGAGGGCATCTTCGCCGGCGCCTGCAAGCGCGCCACGGATTCCTGCCATCCCGTGCTTTGCATCGTGAGTGTCCTGCATCCACGTCGAGAGTGTCCCGCGATACGGCAGATGCGCCTTGCGTGCCAGCACGGGAAGCCCCATCGAGGCACACCAGACAGCCTGGATGATGGCGCGGGCGGCCGTGGTCCTGCCGGAGTGCGGCCTGCCCGAGATGACGGCAAGGCGCTCGCCTGGCGCAAGCGTCACCGTCATAGGCACGCATCCGTCTCCAAGCGCAAGCGCTCCGTCGCAGACGTCTTTCAGCTCCACGATATCATCTGCTCCCGCAAATGTGGGCAGGGAGACAGGGCTGCCCTTTTCCTGGACCTTGTCCGTAAGCGTGAGCCAGGCCAGATAGAAGCGGACATCCCAAGCAAAGCGTGCAATCTTCTCATCGGCAAAGGCCGTATGCCTTTCGCAGAAGGTCTGAAGGGCGCGGAACTGGTCGCCGAAGTCGCGCGAGGCGGCTTCGAGGACCGCTGCGTCCATCGCAGGATCTGCCGCAGCAGGCGCAGGCCACTCAGGCTCAGGCTTTGTCTCGTAAGGCTCAAAGGGGCGGATGAGGTCCTCAAGGCCGCGGGAAAGCGCAGGCTCTCCCTGGTACTTGCGGACACGCATGCCCATATCGTCGACGAGAAGCGAGCACTGCACATAGCCGAGGAGCTTCTTCGTATGCGCGATATCGTCCTTGAGGCGCAGGTAGCTGTCAGCTGCACAGTAGCGCGCAAGGTAGCGGGCAAAGGAGCCCAGGCCTTCGCCGAGATGCGCAGAGTGGAGCGCCTCTTCGAAGCGCTCGACGAGGGTGCACCAGCGCTCGGCACAGGAGAGGAGCGCCAAGCGGCTTACATCGTCGAGGCTTGCTGCCGTGGCCGGACCGAAATGCTCGAGCACGGCTGCAAGATCGTCCAGGAGCGCCGAGAGGTCATGAGAGAACGACTCGACCGAGCGCCTCAGAGCAGGGTCTGCCATCAGGTCTGAAAAGACGCCGAGCCGCCACTCAGCGGTGCGCTCCCCTGCCGGCGCAGCGAGGAAGAGCGGACGTGCCTCGGCCCAGCGCGGATCTTGAGCGGCAGCATCGATCAGAGAATCGATCCTCCCGTCATGCAGGGCCTCTGTCATCTCTTGAGGCTCGCCTGCACCTGCATCTGGTCCCAAGATGCTCCGGTACTCCATTGCGCTCTCCTTCCGACGTCCGGCCTTCCATATTAGCAAGCCGGACAGGCACTTGCCGACTCATGGTTTCATGAGACCGATTTAGGGGTACTTATCCACGTACCTGACCATAACAGCGCAGAAATCTGCCAGAACCCTTGGAAGTGTCCCATGCTTTGTGCCATCTCTCTTGCGGACGGAACGATTCCCGCCCGCTTTGCCGATACGACCGACATCATGCTCTGCCAGACAGGCAAGGACCAGCCTGAGCGCCGGATTGTCCGCCATGTCGGCAAGACCTCCGTCTCAGAGCTCATCCGCGTCCTTCTGGACGACAATGCCGAAGCGCTCATTGCTGGAGCCGTCGGCCGCGAAGCGCAGGAGCGCATCGCCGATGCCGGCATCCTCCTCTATCCGAATGCGTCAGGCACGGCAGACGAGGCGCTCGCAGCGCTTTCTGCCCACAAGCTCACGCAGGCAAAGGATGCCCCGTCTGCCTGATCTTCAGAACATGATCGAGGAGCCGTCTCCGAACGGATTCCCCTTGTCGAGCGCTACCGCGACATCGTTGATATCAGAGCGGAGCCACGCTGCCTCCTGCTCTGAGGTCGTGGCCGCAAGCGCGCGTGCCTGCGCAAGCTTCGCAGCCTCCTTGCGCACGGCTTCCGGATAGGCAGAAAAGCGCCTATAGGCTGAAAGCGCCGCCAAGGTATCGGGCGTCGCGAGCGCAGCATCTTCCGTGGCACGCTCCTCGAGCCCACGTATGCCGCAGGTATCCACACGGCCGAAGAAGAGGATATCGAGGTAGCTCGCTGAGCCTGCGACCGCCACATCGGCAAAGCGGATGTAGGCACAGGTCTCGCCGAGCGTGAGCGCACTCCCTCTGCCCCTGACCAGATAGCCCATAACGGAAGCAAGAAGGAGCTCCGCTGCTGGAAGCGCGCGCTGGTCCTTGAGATGCCAGCCCTTATAGGCAGCAATCCTCCGGCTGAGGAGCTCCCGTCCTTCACGGGTCTTCGCCGCATCGCCGAAGCGGGCGCCGGCGAGAGCCTTGTTCACGCGCTTCTCGAGGTCTTCATCAGGCGCAAAGACGTTCTTCTTCGGCA
>Ga0214872_100331_pt1 | contig 13240 bp, 9 predicted proteins | sample Stichaenrichm18X_FD_168614 | JGI IMG/M metagenome (GOLD analysis project Ga0214872, IMG submission 168614) | Xylose enriched microbial communities from anaerobic bioreactor in Madison, Wisconsin, United States - 18X | ecosystem: Engineered > Bioreactor > Anaerobic > Unclassified | place: USA... | reverse complement strand
CGAACCCGGCAGTTAAGCCCCGCATCGCCGAAAGTACTGCGGGGGAAGCCCGTGGGAGGATAGGGCGTCGCGCTCGCGGAGGGCGCTTTTTCTTTGCGCTGGGGCCGCCCGCAGGGGCGGCCCCTTTTCGCGTTTGCGGGGCCGTCCGCGCGCGGGCGCCGAGCGGCGCCCCGGTCCCCTTCCCCGGGCGGCGCGCATTGTCCGCCGATCCTGCCGGGCGGGTGCGAGGCCGGTCCGAAAGGTGCGGTAATGAGGCGAGAGTGGGGCAGCGCCCTGCGTTCCTTTCGTTTCCGCCTCGTTTCGTATTTCCCGATACTCTGTTGACTTCGTTGTGCGGCCAGGCTCGGGGTACACTACTGAAATGCCGAGAACAAACACTCTGCAGTTGAGGTAGCGATACAGGAGAGACTATGGGAAAAATCGCCATGAAGACCCCGCTCGTCGAAATGGACGGCGACGAGATGACGCGCGTGCTCTGGAAGCTGATCAAGGAGCAGCTCATCGAGCCCTACGTCGATTTGAAGACCGAATACTACGACTTGGGCCTCAAGCATCGAAACGAAACGCGCGACCAGGTCACGATCGATGCCTCGAACGCGACCAAGAAGTACGGCGTGGCCGTGAAGTGCGCCACGATCACCCCCAATGCCGCGCGCAAGAAGGAATACGACCTCGATGAGATCTGGAAGAGCCCTAATGGCACCATCCGCGCTCTGCTCGACGGTACGGTTTTCCGCGCCCCGATCATCGTGAAGGGCATCGAGCCCTACATTCCTACGTGGAAGGCCCCCATCACGATTGCCCGTCATGCCTACGGCGACCTCTATCGCGACGTCGAGATGAAGGTTCCGGGCCCTGGCAAGGTCGAGCTTGTCTATACCCCGGCCGACGGGAGCGCCGAGCAGCGCGTCACCGTGCACGACTTCGACAGCGCCGGCATCGTAGAGGGCATGCACAACATCGACGCGTCGATCGAGGGCTTCGCGCGCGCCTGCTTCAACTATGCGCTCGAAACCAAGCAGGACCTTTGGTTCGCGACCAAGGACACCATTTCCAAAACCTACGACCATCGCTTCAAGGATATCTTTGCCGACCTTTATGAAGCCGAATATCGCACCCGTTTCGAAGAGGCGGGGATCGAGTACTTCTACACGCTCATCGACGACGCGGTCGCACGCGTGGTGCGCAGCGAAGGCGGCTTCATCTGGGCCTGCAAGAACTACGACGGTGACGTCATGAGCGACATGGTGTCGACGGCGTTCGGGTCCTTGGCGATGATGACGTCGGTGCTCGTGTCGCCGCACGGCTATTGGGAATACGAAGCAGCGCATGGCACCGTGCAGCGCCACTACTACAAGTACCTGCGCGGCGAGGAAACCTCGACCAATCCGGTCGCGACGATCTTCGCTTGGACGGGCGCCTTCCGCAAGCGCGGCCAGCTCGACGACCTGCCCGAGCTCGTGGCCTTTGCCGACAAGCTTGAAAAGGCCACGATCGACACGATCGAATCCGGCGAGATGACGGGCGATCTGGCCCGCATCACGACGCTTGCGAACCCGCGTCAGCTCAACACCGAGGACTTCATCGCCGCTATCGCCCGTCGTTTGGCCTAGCGGTCTCGCGCGGGGTGCCTCTACCTTGCAACGGGGCAGCGGTGGCCCGCGCGGTCCGTTCATGTGCGCAAATCACGCTCTCGTGTCCGTTCAAAGGGTTGCTTTAGTTGGTTGGAGTATACTTTGATTGGACTATTGGGTTTTGATTCGCACAGAGTCAGAGTGAAGGGTTGATGCTCGTGACAGATAACGAGACGATCGATGAACTGGTTAAATCGGCAATTATCAAACAGGGCCTGCTGATGAAGATCATCGGCGAGCTGAAGGGTTCGTCGCGCCGCGCCCGCCAAACGGCCGCGCACGTAGTAGGAGGCGTTGCCAAGCAGAAGCCCGAGGTGCTCGTGCCTTACGCAGACGAGCTCGTAGACGCCCTCAACCGCCCCGAAGCGCAGACGCGGTGGGAATGCCTCGACGCGCTCACGGAAATCGTGCCGATCGATTCCCGCGCCTGCGACAAGGCGATTCCCGGTGCGGAAGCGTCCCTGTTCGACGAATCGAACAGCATGGTGCGCCTTTCGGCCATGCGTTTCCTCTGCCGCCTGGGAGCCACGACCGAAAACCGGTCGGAGAAGACCTGGCCCCTCATCGACGAGGGCATCCAGTGCTACCACGGCGATCTGGGCTTCCAGGAAATGCTCAACGCGGTCATCGGCTTTTCCGAAGGCAAGCTTTCCGACAAGGTGAAGGACGAGCTCAAGGACCGCATGGCCTTCGATGCCAAGAACGGCAAAGGCGCCCTGAAGGCGCGCGCCAGCCAGATCATCGATAATCTTTCCAAGTAACCATCACGCACACGCATGCGCAGCACGGGCCGCGCACCGGCCTTTCACGGGGCAGGTGCCGCGGCCGTTGCGTATCAGACGAGAGGGGCGGCCGAATGGCTGATCAGAAGAACCTTGCGACGCTTAAGGTGGGCGACGCGACCTATCGCTACTATCCGGTACGGGCGCTGCCCGGCGCGGAAAAGCTGCCGTATTCGCTCACGGTGCTGCTCGAGAACATCTTGCGCAACGTGCCCGACCCGGCAGAGGCGCGCACGCTTGCCGACCGCCTGCTCGAGGCCGGCCTTGCCGGCAAAGCCGGCGGGGAAGTGGCCTTTTCGCCTGCGCGCGTGCTCTTCCAGGACTTCACGGGCGTGCCCGTCTTCGTCGACTTCGCCGTCATGCGCGAAGCCTGCAAAGAGCTCGGCGGCGACCCGCGCACGATCAACCCCCAGGTGCCCTGCAACCTGGTCATCGACCATTCGGTTATCGCCGACGAGTTCGGCTGCCAGGCGGCGCTCGCCGACAACATGGCCACCGAATTCCACCGCAACCGCGAGCGCTACGACTTCTTGAAGTGGGCGCAGCACTCCTTCCAGAACGTGAGCATCGTGCCGCCCGGACAGGGCATCTGCCATCAGCTCAACATCGAGCGGTTCGCCCAGGTGGTCATGACCGCCGAAACCGACGAGGGCACCACGGCCCACTTCGACACCCTGGTGGGCACCGACAGCCACACCCCCACCGCCAACGGCATCGGCGTGCTCGGCTGGGGCGTGGGCGGCATCGAAGCCGAGGCGGCGGCCCTTGGCCAGCCGATCACCCAGCTCGTTCCGCGCGTGATCGGCGTGGAGCTCACGGGCGAGCTGCCCGAAGGCGTGGCGGCAATGGACGTGTCGCTGCGCTTCGCCCAGATGCTGCGCGAAGAGGGCGTCGTGGGCTGCTTCGTGGAATGCTTCGGCGAGGGCGTGGGCAACCTCACGGCCACCCAGCGCGCCTGCATTTCAAATATGACGCCCGAATACGGCAGCACCTGCACCCTGTTCCCCGTCGACGAGCAGACGATCGACTACCTGCGCCTTACGGGCCGCAGCGAAGAGAGCATCGCACTGGTCGAGGCCTACGCCAAGACCCAGGGCCTGTGGAACGACGGTTCCGAGCGCACCTACGCCAAGGTCCTCCATCTCGATCTGGGCACGGTGGAACGTAGCATCGCCGGTCCGAGTCGTCCGCACGACCGCATTTCCTGCGCGGGCGCCAAGCAGGCCTTCGAGCGGATCTGCGCCGACCGCGGCGTGGGCCCCGAGCGCGCCACGGTCACGATCGCCGGCGCCGACTACGAGCTCGCCCCGGGCGCGATCGCGATCGCCGCGGTGACGAGCTGCACGACGGCCACCGACCCGGCCATGATGCTCGCCTGCGGTCTGCTCGCGCGCAATGCGGCGGCGCGCGGCCTGGCTCCCAAGCCCTGGGTGAAGACCATCCTGGCCCCGGGCAGCAAGGCGACCGAGCTTCTGCTCGAACGGGCGGGCCTCACCGAGGGCCTGCAGCAGCTCGGCTTCTACACCTGCGGTTTCGGCTGCATGAGCTGCATCGGCAATTCGGGCCCGGTCCTGCCTGCCCTGCACGAGGTCGCCGACAAGATCGAGCTCGCCAGCGTGCTGTCGGGCAACCGCAACTTCGAAGGTCGCATCTCGCCCGACGTGTCCCAGAACTACCTGAGCGCCCCGGCCGGCGTGATCGCCTATGCACTTGCGGGCACGATGGACTTCGATTTCGAAACCGAGCCGCTCGGGCGCGACGCCCAGGGCCAGCCGGTCTACCTGCGTGACATCTGGCCGAGCAACGCCGATGTTGCGGCGCTCATGGCCCAGGTGGTCGACCGCGACCTCTTTGAAGAAGGAGGCAAGGGCCTCTTCGAAGGCGACGAGGCGTGGGACGCGCTCGACCGTCCGGCGAGCGACGTGTTCGCCTGGGACGAGGGCTCGACCTACGTGCGCCGCGCCACCTACTTCGACGGCATGACCAAGGAGGTCGCCGCGCCTGCGCCGATTCAGGGCGCGCGCGCCCTGGTCAAGCTGGGCGACTTCATCACGACCGACCATATTTCGCCGGCTGGCGCGATCGCGCCCGATTCGGCCGCGGCCCGCTACCTGCGCGAGCGCGGCGTGGCCGATGCCGACTTCAACACCTACGGCAGCCGTCGCGGCAACCACGAGGTCATGGCGCGCGGCACCTTCGCCAACGTGAAGCTTTCGAACGCGCTGGCAGACGGCAAGAAGGGCGGCTGGACGCGCGACCTGATCGACGGGGACGTGAAGCTGATCTTCGACGCGTCGGAAGACTACCGCGCGGCGGGCGTGCCGCTCGTGGTCCTTGCGGGCAAGATGTACGGCAGCGGGTCGTCGCGCGACTGGGCGGCCAAGGGCCCCATGCTCTTGGGCGTGCGCGCGGTCTTCGCCGAAAGCTTCGAGCGCATCCACCGCAGCAACCTGATCGGCATGGGCATCCTGCCCCTGCAGTTCGAAGAGGGCGAAAGCGTGGCGAGTTTGGGGCTCGACGGAACCGAGACCTTCTCGGTCGAGCCGATCGACTTCTCGCACGGTCTTCCGCAGCCGGCGCATGCCCGCGTGCATGCCGAGCGCGCCGACGGTTCGGCCGTCGACTTCACCTGCACGGTGCGCATCGACACGCCCACCGAAGGCGCCTACTACGAACATGGGGGCATCCTGCAGTACGTGCTGCGCAACCTGACGCGCTAGGCCCCGTGCGCGGCCTGGACGTCGCGCGACGGCGGTCAATGCGAAGGTAACGGACGGGCGCTGCCGAAGGGGCGGCGCCCGTTTCCTGTATACTGAGCCGAAATCGACCACGGATAGTGCAGCCTAAAGGGGGATACGCTGTGGATAAGAAACAGATGGAAGAGTATTTCAAGATGGTGGGGTTCGACCCGTCGTCGACCGACAAGAAGAGCGGCGACGCGGGCGCGATCCCGGGGAAGGAAGGCAAGCGCGCCCGCGGACAGCGCGTTCCCTTCGAGGCGGGCAAGGACGCCGCAGGCGGCAGCCCCTTCGGCGGGGGCAACCCCTTCGCCGGCTTCGGGGGCCACGGGCATGACGGGGGCTCGGGCGACGGCTCGTCGTTCGATTTCGACGTGCCGGCCCTGCCGCGCAAGACCCTCATCGTGCTCATCGCGGTGCTCGTGGCGATCATCGCGATTGCCTACTGGTGGTTCCATCCGCCGATCAACATCCACTCGTCCGACCTGTGGGTGTTCCTGGCGATCTTCGTGATCCTGCCTTCCTTCATCACCTTCCGCACGATCAGCCGCTCCTACGCCACCGGCGACGGCAAGCGCGAGCGCAGCGAGAAGAAGGCCGCCCGCTTCAAGCACCTGTCATGGGTGCCCGTCGCGGTGGCCGTCGTGGGCATCGTGGGGGCGGTGGCGTCGTACTCGATCTGGCCGGGCAACGCCGAAAAGTACGCTTCGCTGCTCCACGTGGAGGACAGCGACTTCGCTTCAGACATCCAGGAAGTCGACTACAACTCGATTCCCGTCATCGACAAGGAATCCTCGGTGCTGTTGGGCAACCGCACGCTCGGCGAGATTCCCGAATACGTGAGCCAGTTCGAGATTTCCAACATCTATTCGCAGATCAACTACCAGGGACGGCCGGTCCGCGTGAGCCCGCTCGAGTACGCCGACCTCTTCAAGTGGTTCTACAACAAGGACACGGGCGTGCCCGCCTACGTGCTCGTCGATATGGCGAGCCAAGACACCCAGGTCGTCCGTCTTGACCAGCCGATCTACTACGTGGATTCCGAACCGCTCGAGCGCAACATCGACCGGTACGTGCAGCTGAAGTACCCCTTCTACATGTTCGAAGAGAAGAGCTTCGAAATCGACGAGGACGGCACGCCCTGGTGGATCTGCCCCGTGCAGGACCGTACGATCGGCCTGTTCGGCGGTGAGACCATCTCGCGTGTGGTGCTCGTGAACGCGAGCACGGGCGAGACCCAGGACTACGCGATCGGCGACGTGCCCCAGTGGGTCGATAGGGCCTACCCGAGCGATTTGGTCGTGCAGCAGTACAACTGGTACGGCAGCCTGAAGGGCGGCTGGCTCAACAGCTGGCTGGGCCAGAGCGGCGTGGTGCAGACTACCCCCGGCACCGACGGGAACACGGGCTACAACTACATCGCCAAGGACGACGACGTCTGGCTCTATTCGGGCGTGACGAGCGCCACGGCAGACAACGCGATCGTGGGCTTCGTGCTGGTGAACCAGCGCACGGCCGAAACGCACTACTACAGCGTGGCCGGCGCGACCGAAGAATCGGCGATGAAGAGCGCCGAGGGCCAGGTGCAGAACCTGGGCTACCATGCGAGCTTCCCGCTGCTGCTCAACATCAACGGGCAGCCCACCTACTTCATGGCCTTGAAGGATGACGCCGGCCTGGCCAAGAAGTTCGCGATGATCGACATTCAGCGCTACCAGAACGTGGCGATCGGCGACACGGTGGCCGACTGCCAGAAATCCTACAAGGCGCTGCTCGCGACCAACGGGGCGGTGGGCGCCGTCGACGAATCGTCCCTGCAGAAGGCCGACGGGCAGATCCGCACGATCTCTCAGGCGGTCGTCGACAGTAACACGCACTTCTACCTCACGCTCGAAGGCGACGGCAACATCTACGACTTCCCTCTGCCGAGCATGATCGACGTCGTGCGCTACGGCGTGGGCGACGATATCGCCTTCACCTATGTGGATGGCGATCCCACCTGCACGGTGCAGTCGATCGAGTCGAGCGCGGCGGGCGGTTCGGATGCGAGCGCTACAGCGAGCGGGTCGTCTTCGCAGGCGGATGACACGGCCGCAGCGAGCAACGGCGCGACGTCATCGGACGCTTCGAGCGCCTCGTCTTCGGCGCAAGCGGCTGCCTAGGCGCCCCGCGCGTGGTGAAGCTGTGACGAATCGGCAGGGCAGGGCTGTGATGTCTTGCAAGCGGCCCGGCTGTTTGGCATACTATCAGGGCTGCAGAAATGCGGCCTATGAGTGGAATAGTTCCGCTGCCAAAGACAGCCGGCACCCGTTCGGGTTTAATCGCGCAAGCGGCCTGCCGAGGTGGTTCAGATAACGCTTTGAGCTTTGAACGACCTCCTGCTGTCCGGCAGGAGGTCGTTTCTTTTTCAAGACGCGATCCTCCCTTGGGGCGGAACCCGTTTTGGAAAAGAAGGAGGTGTACTACATGCCCAACGCCCAGAACAAGGAAACCCTGGAAAAGATCAAAGGGGAGCTCGAAGGTGTCTCCGCGCTGTGGGTTGTCGACTATCGCGGCCTGACCGTGAAGGAAGTCCAGCAGCTCCGTCGCGACATCCGCGAGGCTGGCGCGCACATGGTGGTCTACAAGAACACCCTGGTGAAGCTGGCCCTCAGCGAAGCCGGCCAGCCGACGATGGAAGACATCCTCGACGGCCCGAACGCTTTCGTGTTCGCCGATGGCGATCCTGCTGCCGCTGCGAAGGCCCTGAAGACCTTCGCCAAGGATAACGAGAACCTCGAGATCCGCGGCGGCATCATGGACGGTGTCGAGTACGACGCAGCGCAGGTCGAGGCTATCGCTTCTCTGCCTTCCCGCGAAGAACTCTACGCTTCCATCGCAGCTGCTATCGCAGGTGTGGCGCGCGGTCTTGCCGTTACGATCAACGGCGTGCCGCAGGGTCTGGCGCAGGCAATCAGCCAGGTTGCCGAACAGAAGCCCGCTGCCTAGCGCAGCATTGCGGCGCAGCGCGCCGCGCACATTTGACATTTCGAGTCGCGCGAAGACGTGCGGCTCCCTTGAAAGGAAACTAACATGGCTGTGACCAAAGAAGAAATCATTGAGGCTCTGAAGGAGATGTCTCTGCTCGAGGCTTCCGAACTCGTCAAGGACATCGAGGAGACCTTCGGCGTTTCCGCCGCTGCTCCCGTTGCCGTGGCTGCCGCTCCGGCTGCCGGTGGCGAAGCTGCCGCTGAGAAGACCGACTTCGACGTCGTGCTCGAGGGCTTCGGCGACAACAAGATCGCCGTCATCAAGGTCGTTCGCGAGATCACCGGCCTGGGCCTGAAGGAAGCCAAGGCTGCCGTCGAGGCTGCTCCGAACACGCTCAAGGAAGGCGTGAAGAAGGAAGAGGCCGAGGAAATCAAGGCCAAGCTCGAGGAAGCCGGTGCTGCTGTAACCCTGAAGTAAATCGCTTCGGTTGCATCATCGCTTTTCGCGAATCGCCAAGGACCGCGCAGGGAGTGCCCGCGCGGTCCTTTTTTGTGTCGGGGTGGAATGAGCCGAAGAGACGTGACCCCATTGACCATTACAGGGGAAGGCTTGCGCCAAAGAGAACCGTCTCCCGACACGCCCGGTGCGCTCGCTTGCAACCGTCGGTTGGCGGAATGCAAAGGGCGCTTGGTAGACGCAACCGGGCATATCGGGCATGCTGGAATCGTCCTTCGGGGAAAGGAGAATCCCGTGATTCTGGCAGAAAAAATCATCGATCTGAGGAAGAAAAGCGGATGGTCCCAAGAGCAGCTTGCCGAAAAGCTTGGGGTGAGTCGCCAGTCCATTTCGAAATGGGAGAGCGCTCAGTCGACGCCCGACATGAAGAAGGTCGTGGCTCTGTCGGAGCTCTTCGGCGTGTCGACCGACTATCTTCTGAAGGACGACAGGGGAGATGCGGAAGGGGCCGCCGTTTGCGGCGAAGAACCGGACGCGGCGGCGTGCGACGGGGCATCGCTCACGCCCGTGTCCATGGAAGACGCATCCGCCTTTCTGGCGCATAACGAACGCAACGCACGCAGAATAGCCCTCGGCGTGATGCTTTGCATCCTTTCGCCCATAGCGCTCATCACTTTGTCGGGCGCAGGAGCCGCCCACCTCGTTTCGCTCAGCGAAGACCAGGCAACCGTTGTGGGTATGATCGTCTTGTTCCTACTCGTTGCTCCCGCAGTGGCTCTCTTCATCCAGGCAGGGCTTCACGACGAGCCGTTCGCCTACCTCAAGCAGGACAATCTCGATACGGCCTACGGGGTGGAGGGCATGGTGCGGGAACGCCAGCGGAACCACCGCGCCTCCTATACGCGCGAGCTCACGTTGGGCATCGTGCTCTGCGTGGCGTCGTCCATCCCTCTGTTCGTTGCCATGGCCCTCGCGGGCGATTCGACTGACGCCCCGATAGTGGGTTTCTACGAGTGCATCGGCGTGTGCTTGCTCCTCTGCTTCGTCGCGGTCGGCGTGTATCTGATTGTGCGCACGTGCTGCATCGAGGACGGCTGCAAGGTACTGCTCGAGGAAGGCGACTACGACCGCGCAATGAAAGCGGTCAGTCGCCGTATCGGCAGCATCTATTGGCCGGTGGTGACGGCTGTCTATCTGCTCGTGAGCTTCCTTACCATGGGCTGGGCGATTACCTGGGTCATCTGGCCGGTCGCGGGCGTCCTGTACGGGGCGATAACGGCGTTCTTGAAGATGCGGATGTAATTCGCGGGCGCCGGCGGAATGAGTCAAAGAGATGTGACCCCATTGACTTACGTTGACTCAGCGGGCGTCACGGTCCTGATTGAGCCGGTTGTAGTATTCCGCCTTGTCTTGGTACATGCGGTGGTCGGCATCGGCGATCGCATCGCTGATGTGGGAGCCATCGGCTATCCAGGTGGTGCCGATGGCAAGGCGGTGATTGCCGTTGTCTCTGATGAGACGCACGAGCTTTTCGCATCCGTGGTCGAAATCGCTGCGCGGAATGAGGGGAACCAGTACGATGAACTCGTCGCCGCCGTCGCGGTAGACGTTCGCGGTGCCCCAAATCTGCGAGAGAGCGTTCGCGGCGAACTGCAGCACTTCGTCGCCGGCGCAATGGCCCTGCTCGTCGTTGGTTTCCTTGAGCCCGTTCACGTCGGCGAAGATGACGCCGACGCTGCCGCTCATATGGGAGAGCAGTTCCACCTGTTGGGAAAGGGCCGTGCGGTTGCCGACTCCGGTGAGGTCGTCGTGGCGGCTGAGGTATTCGAGCTGCGTGACCAGATTGTGATTGGCAATCTTCGCGCCGATGAAGTACGACACCGATTCCAATATCGCCTTGGTGTTCACTAGGTCGGACACCTCGTAGTTGTCGGCGCCTAGGTAGCCGACGATGCGGCCCTCGCTATAGAAGGGGGAGCAGAGCGGGCGCTCGATGCCCTGCCGTTTCAGGTTGTAATAGTCGATAGGGTCATGCTCTTTGAGCAGTTCGATATCGGGAATCACCACGCTCGTGTCGTGCTTGAGGAATTCTTCCCACCCGCCGATGTATTCGTCGTAGTTGCGGTTCTGCAGAGTGTCGATTTCCGGCTGGATGCCTTCGGCGCACCATTCGAAGGTGTTCGAAACGGTGATGCCGTCGGTTTCCAGAACGTAGAGCCGGTCGGGTTTGACGTAGGTGCTCAATTGGGCGAGGGCGCCGTCCATGCAGGCGCGGTAGTCTTCACCGCTGTTGAGACGGCGCGAAACCCGCAGGACGATGTCGTTGGTGACGCGCAGCCGATTGATGGCGGCGTTGACTTTCTGCTGGTGGTCGACGTTGGTGAAGGCGTAGGCCACGAGGTCGGGTTCGGAAAGCGGGCTCACGGTGAAATCGAGCCAGTGATCGATTTCGGGTGCGAAGATGGTGTCGTGCACGGCCTCGCGGGTGGTGACCGCCCGATAGCAGTAGTCGAGCCAACGTGGGTCGGCTTCCACATAGGAATCCATGAACGAGTGCCCCAGAAGCTCGTCTTGGCTCTTGCCCGCCATCGTGCAATAGCATTCGTTGACGTAGACGTAGCGCGTGTCGACGCAGCGCGTGCGGTCTTCGTCCATGAGCACCCGATACACCGCATAGGCCACCGGAATGTCGCGGAAGGGATCGGGTGCGAAGAGCGGCTCGTGCATAGTTCGCTTTCTGTGGATGTGCGATGCGATTATATATCACGTTATATCACGAGCCGATGCCGCTTTGCCTCTCTGCGGCGGAATTGTCTGTACGTCGTAAACAAAAGCCCCTCTGAGCGTCAGAGGGGCTTTGCAATCCGGGCTGTCGAACCGCGCTTCCTCGGGACGGCTTGGCGCGTGCGCCTCGCATGCTCTCTGCGGCGCGGGGTGGGCAGGGCTCCCTACATGCTGTGGCGAGCGAGCTCTTCGTCGCCGGTCCACAGCACGACCTCGCCTGCTTCGAGGGTGGCGGGCACGTCGATGAGCCGCTGGTTCGACGAGCCGCGGAAGCGCAGGGTGATGTCGTGCAGGTCGCGCTCGAAGGGCCCGTCGACGAGCACGTCGATAAGCGAGAGGAGCTCGTCGGTCGCGTCGGTATGGCGCGGGCTCTGCGGGTCGACGAGCGCCTCGAAACGGTCGCCCGTGTAGCACCAGATGTTCTTGCCCGGCGCTTCGGCGCGCACGCGGCGCAGCAGGGGCACAAGGCCATGCTGGTTGACCGGTTCCATGGGCTCGCCGCCGAGCACGGTGAGGCCTTCGACCCAGGGCGCTTTCAGGCTCTCGATGATTTGGTCGGCCACCTCGTCGGTGAACTCCTGCCCGAACGAGAAGTTCCACGTTTCGGGCTGGAAGCATTCCTTGCAGTGATGGGTGCAGCCCGACACGAACAGGGACGTGCGGACGCCTTCGCCGTTGGCGATGTCGGAGTATTTGATGTTGCCGTAGTACATGGTCTCCCTTTCGCAGCAGAAGGCCCGCACCGTCGCAGAGCGCTGCGGGCGGGTGCGGGCCTTTTAGGCTATCGATGCGCGCTTACAGGTGCAGCACGCGGTCCTTGATCTCTTCGGTGCGGCCCTGGTTCCAGAACTGGGTGCCGATGTAGCCGCAGGTACGGCGGGCGACGTTGAGCGTGCTCTGGTCGCGGTTGCCGCAGCTGGGGCATTCCCACACGAGCTTGCCGTCGTCTTCGACGATCTTGATCTCACCGTCGTAGCCGCACTTCTGGCAGTAGTCGCTCTTGGTGTTGAGCTCGGCGTACATGATGTTTTCGTAGATGTACTGCATGACCGAGATGACCGCTTCCAGGTTGTCCTGCATGTTGGGTACCTCCACGTAGGAGATGGCCCCGCCGGGGGACAGGCGCTGGAACTGGCTCTCGAACTTGAGCTTGGTGAAGGCGTCGATGTCCTCGCGCACGTTCACGTGGTAGCTGTTGGTGATGTAGCCGTGGTCGGTGATGCCGGGCACGATGCCGAAGCGGCGCTGCAGGGCCTTGGCGAACTTGTAGGTCGTCGATTCGAGCGGCGTGCCGTAGAGGCTGAAGTCGATGTTGTGCTCGGCCTTCCATTCGGCGCACTTGTCGTTCATGTGCTGCATGACCGAAAGCGCGAACGGGGTGGCGTCGGGGTCGGTGTGCGACTCGCCCGTCATGAACTTCACGCACTCGTAGAGGCCGGCGTAGCCCAGGCTGATCGTGGAGTAGCCGCCGTAGAGCAGCTTGTCGATTGTCTCGCCCTTTTCCAGGCGCGCGAGGGCGCCGTACTGCCACAGGATCGGGGCAGCGTCGGACAGGGTGCCCTTCAGGCGGTTATGGCGGCACATGAGGGCCTTATGGCACAGCTCGAGGCGTTCGTCGAAGATCTCCCAGAAGCGGTCGACGTCGCCCTCGCTCGACAGCGCCACGTCGACCAGGTTGATCGTCACGACGCCCTGGTTGAAGCGGCCGTAGTACTTGGGCTTGTCGGGCTCCCAGTTCTTGGCGCGGGCCACGTTGTCGTAGCCGTTGCCCGAACGGTCGGGGGTGAGGAAGGAACGGCAGCCCATGCAGGTGTAGACGTCGCCTTCGCCTTCGACCTCGCCCTTGGAGAGCTTGTACTCGCGCATCTTCTTTTCG
>Ga0214872_100330_pt1 | contig 13280 bp, 9 predicted proteins | sample Stichaenrichm18X_FD_168614 | JGI IMG/M metagenome (GOLD analysis project Ga0214872, IMG submission 168614) | Xylose enriched microbial communities from anaerobic bioreactor in Madison, Wisconsin, United States - 18X | ecosystem: Engineered > Bioreactor > Anaerobic > Unclassified | place: USA... | reverse complement strand
GATTGCACTTTCACAGCTATCTCGTGCGGTTGAACAGCGTGGGCGTGATAAGCGCCCTATGCTTTCCGACCTGCGTGAATCGGGGTCAATCGAGCAGGATGCTGACATCGTTGCCTTCATCGATCGATCCATGGACGAGGAAGAAGCAGAAGCCGATGGACGTCCGGAGTGGGGCACCGCAAAGTTCATTGTTGCGAAATATCGTAACGGTCCAACACGTGATATCACGCTTTCGTGGAACCCGACGAATACAACGTTTGGTGATTATTTTGATGACTCAAGCTATGGGGAAATGTAAATGGCTACCGATGCAAAAGTAACATTTATTCATGCTGCTGATTTGCATATCGGTGCGCCTTTTACCGGCATTCGTCATACGACGCCCGAACTGGCGCATTCATTAGTTGCGGCAATTACGCAATCGTACAACAGGCTGATTGATACGGCGCTTCGTCGTCAGGTTGATTTTGTCGTTTTTGCGGGCGATGTTTTTGACCGTGCACGTCCAACGTATGCCGACTTTTCGAGCTTTTATAACGGGCTCAATAAGCTTCAAACGGCTCATATTCCTGTCTATATTTGCAATGGCAATCACGATCCATGGTCTACATGGAGCAAAGACTATGGCGAGCTTCCCGATAACACGCATATTTTTTCGGCGGAACATCCCGAGTTTTTCGTGTATCGAAAAGGCAATTCGCCAGACGGCACCCCTCTTGTCACGCTTGGAGGGCGAAGCTTTTTAAACGAAACCTTCCCAAAAAATGATTGCATTGCCAATGGCATTACAAAATTTGATGCGCAAAGGGCCACAAGGATAGCGACGCCGTTTTACGTGGGTGTCATTCATACGGGACTGGATTTTGATCATAACCAGGCATATGTTCCGCGACAAAAACTCTTCTCATCAGGCATGAACTATTGGGCGCTCGGGCATATCCATAAAAGAATGGTCATCAATGCTCCTGATGGCCAAAATATGCAGTTGGCATATTCGGGGTGCATCCAGGGGAGAGATGTAAAAGAAATCGGTCCGCGTGGGTGCGAATTAGTCACGCTTGAACAGGGAAAACCGAACAAATTAGAATTCATTCCCCTGTCATCGATTATCTGGGAGCAATGCAACGTCGACATTTCTGAATGTTCAACGCTCGATCAGGCAACGTCCAAAATTCGTCATGCGCTGCAGCGTATTGATGCAGGCCCGGGAGAACATAAAGTGGTTGTACGGGTGGCACTTGTGGGGCGCACAAATCTCAACACGCTTTTTAGTAACGAAAACCTCAATGCCATTCGCCACAATATCAACGAACACCATGCCATCGTGTTTTGTGATTCCATTATCGATTGCACGCGTGGCATACGCGACGACGCAACAATCAAACGAGAGGGTCTTTTTGCGTCTCTTGTGCTGGAGGGGGCATCTTGGCAAAAGGATCATTCCAATGAACTTTTTGAGTCGCTCGAGCGTGAGTTTGCTCAGAGAGGCGAACAGCTTCCTCGCGAGTTTTCCGATCAGATGCAAAGCGTTGAACAAGATGCCTTAGAGCTGGTGTTTCGAGAGCTAGGGGGCGAAAAGAAGTGAACAATTCGCCAAAGCATGCGCGCGAAACTCAAACTTCGTCCCTTGTCGCCCCTCCAACTCGGCAAGAAATAGTATTGCGACATAACGACCTATCTAAAGGGGCAGTTCAAGGCGCAGGCCAACAGTATTACTTACGCGCACTTCATATCGATAACTTTGGTGCGTTTCACCAAAAAGATATCGGGCCATTTGGCCCTGGGCTCAATGTTGTGTATGGGCGAAACGAAGCGGGAAAAACTACGATTCGTCAATTCATTGGTGGCGTGTTGTTCGGGTGGCCGCAAGGAGGTTCTCGCACTAACAGCTATTCAAATACCTCCGGCGATCGTGCAGGTACGCTCAACTTTTCTCCACGCGCCGATGCAGGTGGTGCGGGTGCGAGTCGTGCAGGTACGGCAACAGGTGATGCAGATACAGGCACAGATACAGGCAGTGCAGGCGTAGACGGTGTAGGCTCACAGCCTAACAGTGTGAATGCAGCGAGTGCACAAAGAGACGCATATAGTGCAGAGGCAAATGGTGCGCGAACTTCATACGGTTCCGAAATTCGCATCACGCGAACCTCTAAACGTGGGCAGCCAGAAGAAGATTCCGCAGAGCATTCCGGCTTGCTTGCCGACATTGACAAAACGACGTATGCAAATGTGTTTTCTCTTGATACCGATGAATTGATGGATCTCAAAGCAGGCGATAAGCTTACGTCGCGATTTTTATCGGCGAGCGCAGATACTGCGGTGTCGCCTTCGCAGGCAAAACAAAATATTGAAAATCAAATAAAAGATTGTTTTTCGCGTTCGCAAGCAGAATCGTATAAACGCTCTATCCCGAATTTGAAAGCGCAGCTTTCTCAAGTTCAGTCCAAACTTGAAGAAGCCGAGGAACAGCGTCATCGTCTTTTTGATGATCGGGAAACATACAAAAATCTCTCGCGTGAAGAGCGCACGCTCAATGAACGAATTGCGCGATTGCAGTCGCTCGAAAAACAGCTTTCAAACTGTGAGACAAATCTTGTCCATTGGAAAAACGAGCATAAAAAGTTTACCGAAGATGTACGCGACCTTGATGAACAGAAGGATGATTTAACGCGAGAGGAGCGCACGTTCGAGTCGTCGCATGATGCATATCCTGATAAAAAAGACAGCGATATTATGCATATGCGCAAAGATATCCAGGCGCTTCGTAAGAAATTAACCAGAAGTGAGGATGCGCTTCAAGATGCAAAAACGCATCGCGAAGATTCGTACGTTCGTCTGCAAACACTCAAAAATAAGATGGCGAAGGAGCAAACCGACTCTGTATCCACACGTACAACTCGTGCCGCGCGACGAGCTCTTCCGTCTGTACTCACGCTCATTCTTCTTGCGATTGGTGTGCTGACTTTTTCATTTGGGCGCATTCAATCAAGCATTTCTATCACCGGTCTTGGCATGGTGATCCTGGCGCTTGCCTTTGTGGGTATGCTCGCGATTGTCGTGGCAGGTCGTAGGCAAATTAAACAGCCAAGCCATCTCCTTGTACTCGAAAATCAGCTTGAAAGTGACCAAACAACCTTCGATCGCGACGATGCACTCTTTAATATCAAGCAGAAAGATTATTCGGCCTGCGAAAAGGAAATTGCCACATGGATTCAAAATGCTGGTTTTGGCGAATATGCGCGCAACCTTGATGAAGTGGAAGATATTCTCGATTCTCTTGAAGAGATACATAAGACCCAACGCCTGTTTCATCAGCGCTGGTTAAGCTTAAATGCACAAGATGTGCAGCTAAGGAAGCGGGAGCGCAATCTGGCCGAAGAACATCAGGATATCCTGCGCACTTTTGAAGATGCTGATATTAACGATTCGGCATCTGATCTGGAGCAGAAACTTGAAAATGCCTTAAGCCGGGTGGCTGAAGAGCTTAAACTTGCCCGCGACGAACAAACGCAAAACCTACGACACTTAGGTCAACTCAACGAACGTTTTTCGCGTGCAGCAAATGACAACGAACTCAGCGAACTTCGCTTGCAAGTAGAAAAGCTACACACAAAACTTGATGATGCTCACAAGCATTTAGCAGTGCTTTTGCTTGCGCGTGATTTAATCTCTGGGGCGCTTCATAGGTGGGAGAGTCAAAGCAGCCCCGATGTTTACGGGCGTGCAGGTCATATACTTGAAGCTATGACATCGGGTGCGTGGGATCACGTTCAGCTTGATAGCGCGGGAAAAATCCAAGCAGTTTCATTTAGCGGCAACACCATGAAGCCGGTAAAAATGTCGCTTGGTACACGGCAACAACTGTATTTATCACTTCGTCTTGCGCTTTTGCAAACCGCGTCTGACGTGGGAAAAAATGTACCCGTTCTTTGTGATGATATCTTGGTAAATTTCGACGAAGCGCGCAGGGAAGGCGCCGCAAAGGCAATTGCATCTCTTGCCGCACAGCGCCAGATTATCGTTTTCACGTGCCATCAAGACGTGGTGAGCTTGTTGAAGGATGTATGCCCGAACATTACCGAGATATCTCTGTAATATAATCGAGGCGCGAGAGTGATCTCGATGTTGTACACATCGCACGAAAGGACTTCTCAAATGCCAAGTACGGTTATTGTTGGTGCTCAATGGGGCGACGAGGGAAAAGGCAAAGTAGTCGATCTTGTTTCGGATGACTACGATTATGTTGTGCGTTATGGCGGTGGCAATAATGCTGGGCACACGATTGTACACAACGGTCAGACACTTGCCATGCGTTTGATTCCCTGCGGGATTATGTGCAAAACAATTACCCCTGTTATCGGTAACGGAGTCGTTGTTGATCCCCATGTTCTTGCAAATGAACTCAAAACTCTCCATGATGATGGTATTTCTACCGATAAGCTTGTGATCAGCGGAAACGCCCACCTGATCATGCCTTGGCATGTTGCCCTGGATGGTGCATCGGAAAAACGTCTGGGCAACAAAAAAGTTGGTACCACGAAAAACGGTATCGGTCCTTGTTACCAGGATAAAGTAGCGCGCACGGGTATTCGTGTGCAGGACCTGTTGGACCCCGATGTATTTCGCGATAAAGTCACCAGCGTTTTAGCTATTAAAAACCTCGTTCTTGATAAAATTTATGGCCTGCCAACGTATTCGGTGGATGAAATTTGTGATGAATATGCTCCGTTTGCCGATATGATGCGTCCCTATGTGACAAGCACCGAACACCTTTTGTCACACGCAATTCGCGATGGTAAGAAAGTGCTCTTTGAAGGTGCTCAGGCAACAATGCTCGACGTCGATCACGGAACCTATCCTTTTGTCACCTCTTCTTCTTGCACGGCGGGTGGTGCATGCACGGGAAGCGGACTTGGCCCGACGCAAATTCAAAAAGTCTGTGGTGTCTCAAAGGCATATATCACGCGCGTTGGATCTGGCCCATTCCCTACGGAACAGTTTGGCGAAGACGGCGACACCTTGCGTTCGGTCGGACACGAGTTTGGCGTCGTTACGGGTCGTCCACGTCGTTGTGGGTGGTTTGACGCGGTCGTCGCACGCTATGCAACAGAGGTAAACGGACTTACCGATATGGCAATCACCAAGCTCGATGTGCTTTCTGCCTTCGACACCATTAAGGTTTGTGTGGCCTACGACATTGATGGCACGCGTGTTGAAGATTTCCCTACTGATTCTACTCAGGTCAACAACCCGAATCTCAAACCAATTTATGAAGAATTACCTGGTTGGAAGGGTGTAGATATTTCAGGGTGCCGCAAATTTGAAGAGTTACCCGAAAATGCGCAGAAATACATTCATTTTCTCGAGCAGCAGATTGGTGTGCCGGTAAGTATCATCGGATGTGGCCCCGACCATGATCAAACAATCCTTCATGGATGGAACGATTAGGCAAAATAGTCTATAAAGCCTGTATATACGCGCGCTTTACGAGCGTTTTTCCTTCGGGCATTACAAATTTCATGCGTGGATTGGACACGATCTGATCTTACCTGTTCTGATCTGGATTTGCGCATGAGCTTCTCTCAATAATTAGGAGCAATTTTATGAACATATTGTTACTGGGCAGCGGCGGACGCGAACACGCAATTGCATGGGCGCTGGCAAAGTCAAAGCGCTGTGATCATCTTTTCGTTTCGCCTGGCAATGGAGGCACCGAAGCCCTCGCAACAAATCTCCCTGACATCGATATTACCGATGGCCAGGCAGTTCTTTCGGCTGCGCGCGCACACGATATCGACATGGTAGTTATCGGTCCGGAAGTACCGCTTGTTGCGGGAGTTGCTGATGTCGTGCGCGATGCGGGCATTCTGGTATTTGGCCCCGATAAGCAAAATGCGCAGCTTGAGGGAAGCAAGTCATACGCGAAGGCGTTTATGCATGAGCACAATTTGCCTACCGCAGACGGGAAGACTTTTACCGATGAAGCGCTGGCTGTGCAATATGTGAAAGACGTGGGTGCGCCTATTGTGGTGAAAGCCGACGGTCTTGCTGCAGGTAAAGGCGTTGTAGTCGCGCAAACTACGCAGGAAGCAGTAGATGCCGTACATAATTGCTTTGAAGGCGGTTTTGGAAACGCAGGATATCGCGTGGTGATCGAGGAATGCCTCACCGGTCCCGAGTGCTCGCTTTTGGCGTTCGTCACGGGCGGAAAGGCGTTTTGCATGACGACCGCACAAGATCACAAGCGTGCACTCGATGGTGACCTCGGGCTCAACACGGGTGGTATGGGTGTGTATTCACCGGTGCCAATTGTTCGTGATGATGAGCTTACTTCTATGCAACGCATTATGGCCGATGCCGCTGCAGCCACGGCAAAGCCTCCGTTTGAGCACGACTATCGTGGTGTGCTTTATGGTGGTTTCATGCTCACCCCTAAGGGACCCAAGCTGCTTGAGTTCAACGTACGTTTTGGCGATCCGGAAACCCAGGTTATTCTTCCGCGCCTTAAGACTGATTTGGTTGATGTGATGGAAGCGGTCGCGAAGGGTCGTCCTGAGGATATCAACCTCGAATGGGAAAATAATTGGGCTGTATGTGTGGTTCTTACGAGTAAAGGCTATCCGCAAAAGTATCAGACCGGCAAAGTTATCCACGGGCTTGATAAAGTAGGGGCAATGGATAATGTGATCGTATTCCATGCGGGAACAGCCCATAATGCACAAGGCGAATTGGTAACTGATGGTGGTCGCGTGCTTGATGTAGTGGGACTTGGTGCTACATTTGATGAAGCTCGGCAACTTGCCTATAAAGCGTGTGAGTCTATTGATTTCGAAGGGAAGACTTACCGTCACGATATCGGTGCAAAGGCGGCTGCCGGTCGGCAATCTTGGAAGTGAAGTGGTGCACTCAGATGCTTAGTGAACGTCTATTAACAAAAGCTGTTTCGACTTTTGAAGGATCATATTTACAGCTTAAACCAACGAAGCGTGAATTCTTACCTGCGCCAAAGCCAGGTAAACACTACATGCTTTATGCGCATGTTCCGTTCTGTGAGCGTTTATGCCCGTATTGCAGCTTCAACCGCTACCCGTTCTCCGAGGATCGCGCGAAACCGTACTACGAGAACCTGCGTAAAGAAATGCTTATGCTTGCCGATCTTGGCTATGATTTTGAAAGCATGTACATTGGTGGCGGCACCCCCACGATTATGATCGATGAGCTGTGCAAGACCATCGATTTGGCGCGCAAAACGTTCAACATCAAAGAAGTTTCTTGCGAAACCAACCCGAATCACCTGATCCCCGAATATGTGGAAAAGCTTGAGGGCCGCGTGCAGCGCCTTTCGGTTGGTGTCCAAAGTTTCGATGATGATCTGCTCAAACAGATGTGTCGTTATGACAAATACGGAAGCGGCATGGAAATCATGAAGCGCCTTGAATATGCGACGCCCCATTTTGAATCTATGAATGCGGACATGATTTTCAACTTCCCTGCGCAAACCGAAAAAACGTTGATCAACGATATCGCATACATCCTTGAGTCGGGATGCAGCCAGACCACGTTCTATCCGCTGATGGCGTCGCCTTCGGTTGAAAAGTCTCTTGCGGCTACCGTAGGCAAAGTCGACTATGAGCGTGAACAATATTTCTATGAGATTATCAGTGAAGGGCTGCTCGATCATGGCTTCACCATGGGAAGCGCATGGACGTTTAACCGCAAGGAACAGGGCATGATCGATGAATATGTCGTAGATTATGAGGAGTACCCTGCGATCGGTTCTGGTGGCATTTCATACATGGGTGATCATACCTACGTCAATACGTTTTCGGTTCGCGATTACAACAAAGCTATCGAAGATGGTCACATGTCGGTGTTCCGCGAGGTCACATCGACTAAGCTCGATCAGATGCGCTATCGCTTTATGATGGGCCTCTTTGGGCTGCGCTTAGACAAAGCAAAGTTTAAGCGTGATTTCGGCGTTTCGGTCGAACAGGGCCTTCCCGCTGAAGTTGCGTTTATGAAAACGGCAGGCGCCATCGACCGTGATGACGAAATTTGCATGACGCTTACCCCCAAGGGTCGTTATTTGCTGGTTGTCATGATGCGTGAGTTCTTCATTGGCGTAAACCGCTTACGTGATCAAGCGCGTGCAGCCCTTACCGGAGAAGAGCATGACTTGATCTTTGGCGACGGCGTAAATGATGCGCTCAATGAGAAAATCGCTGAGGAACAATAACGCAAAAGGCAAAGCGTCAGCGAAAAACGGCTGAGCGCTTAAGATCGCGCATAGGTCGCGCTTAGATCGCATTTAGACCAAGTGCTCACAGCATTTGGTGAATTATACATAAACGGTAAGCGAGCTATCTGAATATTTGTTTGGGTAGCTCGTTTTTATGTATTTCATTTCTTTTCGTAGTTATGAATAAGTGAAATGGTATGAACCAGTATGATAAAAAACGATATATCGCATACATGGCGATATAGGTGATGTCATATGCGTGATGCCATTTATGTGGCATGCATATGATATCTATTCCCTAATGGACTACGAACGAGTTGAGAGAGAGCGTATGAGTCCAGAAACGCTTTATATAGTTGTTCCGGCTTATAATGAATCCGAAAATATTAAAGCGTTTGTCGAAGGCTGGTATCCCATCATTCAGAACCACAATGCCGGTGGAACTTCTCGGTTGGTTATTGTGGATGATGGGAGCAAAGACGACACGTATGCCAAACTTACGCAGCTGGCTGAAACGCGGCCGTTGCTTATTCCTCTTACGAAGCCAAATGGTGGTCATGGGTCGGCCGTGCTTTACGGATATCGGTATGCGATTGCACATGGGGCAACGTGGATTTTTCAAACGGATTCAGATGGCCAAACAAACCCTGCCGAATTTGACGGCTTTTGGAATCTTCGAAAAGGCCAAGATGCGCTTTTCGGCGTGCGAACGCATCGTGAAGACGGTGAAGCACGTAAGATGGTCGAAAATGTTTTACGTATAGTTTTGCGCCATTATTTTTCTGTCAATATTCCTGATGCAAATGCGCCATTTCGCTTGATGCGAGCGTCTAAAGTAGATGAATACATCAAGTTGCTTCCGCAGGATTATAACTTGCCGAATGCGATGCTGACCACGTACTTTATTTATTTCCACGACAACGTTTTATTCAAGGAAATCTCTTTTAAACAGCGCCAGGGCGGAACGAACTCTATTAATTACGGCAATATCATTCGTATTGGTAAAAAGGCGTTGTCTGACTTTAAAGTGCTTCGTAAAAACTTGGACTATGTTACGGTTCCTCAATCATCTGTTGGGGAATCAAATGGGGAAGACACGCCGAAACAAAAATAAGGAGAATACATAGCGGACGTTTCTTAACTTGACCACAAACACCCGCAACGGTAGAATCAATTCCTGCGTTAAGTTCTTACTTTTCGCATGTATGGTCAGATAGCTCAGGCGGTAGAGCAGGGGACTGAAAATCCCCGTGTCCAGGGTTCGAGTCCCCGTCTGACCACCATAAATAACGAGCCTCGAGATACTTGGTGTCTTGGGGCTCTTTCTGTATCGTGAGCGCGTATGTGCTTGCCCCCAATAAAATTAGGGGAAGCATGCTCCTCGAAAATTCCCTTCTTTTGCCTTTGAACATGCTTTATTGAATAAGCCCTTACTATTTGATGATTTTGCGGATATTCAAACAGATTTTTAACAGGCTATACTTCTAAGAGAATCATTTCCAATTCTGAGAAACAATAAACCAAAGCCACAAATAAAGGATGTATATGGTACAGATACGGCGTTATTTTGCGATTACGTTTGGTGATATAACTCATTCACCTAATTGGTTTGGAAAAATCTGCCTTATGGCATTGATCAACTTTATCCCGATTTTTGGGCCAATCGCTGTTGCAGGATATATATATGGCTGGGCTCGTGATATTTCGTGGGGTATTCACCAGCCCATGCCAGAACACATATTGGGGAATTCAGACGGGCGACAGTATAGTCGCGGATTTTTTGCATGGGTCCTTGATATTGTATGGACGCTTCCGGTGACAATCATAGCCTTTATCGGCAATTGGTCTTTCTACCGTGACCTGTTGTTCGGCACCGATCTTACCCGCGACATGGCGCTGCAAAATTATCTTACGTACTCTAATATGCCGCTTACCCTTTTAGAATATGCGCTTGAGCTCGTTATCTTTTTCTTTCTATGTGCGGGTCTTATGCGCATGAGCATCTATGGACGACTGAGCCCTGGTTTCCAAATCGGACGCATCTGGAAAATGATTCGCCATGATTCCGAAGGTCTGTGGCGCATCCTTGGCCTTCGAATCGTTATCGCACTTATTTGCGGAATGGTTGTTGGAATCGTTACTACAATCTTGCTCATACTGTTGTTGCTCCCAATTTATATGAGCCCTATGTATTTAACGAATGGGTCTGTTTCGATGTCAGACTTAGACGCGATCATACAGAGCTTAGGACCAGGAATGATAGTGGCAATCGTATGTTTTATTGCTCTTTTTGCGTATGCCATATCTATCGTCCAGGCTTTTCTCGCAACATTTACGGCGCGGGCGCTTGGGTATTGGGCTATGAATTTCGACGTCCCTCATTGGCGTGGCCAAGATGATCCGCTGCCATTTGAGACTGCACTGAACTCACCTGCGAACAACAATCCTCCGATGTTTAATCCGCCTCAGCAGTAGCTAGAGATTCGCTGCCACAATTCAACAGGTAAACCGCTTCAACAGGCAAATGCTGCGGAAGCTCACTTTCGCAAGAACCCACTAGCAAGAGCCAACTGGCAAGAGTCAACTGTTCCGAAGACTCACCGCTTCGAAAATTAACCGTGGCTTTTGAGCATTCACGCCTGTCACCGTTCCCTTTGCGCCTTTTGTGCCTCATGCTGCCTTCTAAAACGTGCATAATGAAATCTATGTACGGCTTGGATGGACTCATCTACGCGCATCGTGCATGAGCAAATTTTCTTAAAAACGAAGAGAGGGGCAGACAGAAATGGCCGAAGAAAAACCCATTGTAGGTGTTATTCTCGGTTCGAAAAGCGACCTTCCAAACATGCAACCATGTTTTGATATGCTCAAAGAACTCAATATCCCCTATGAACTTGAACTTGCAAGTGCTCATCGAAAGCCGCTCGTCGTTCAGGAATGGGCAACGACCGCAGTTGATCGAGGCATTCGAGTAATTATTGCGGCTGCAGGAAAAGCAGCGCATTTAGGCGGCGTCGTTGCTTCATATACGCCTGATCCTGTCATCTGTGTTCCCATGAAAACCAGTGACCTTGGGGGCATGGATTCGCTGTTATCAATGGTACAAATGCCAAGCGGTGTGCCGGTGGCTTGTGTGGCAATCAATGGTGCCAAAAATGCGGCGCTGCTTGCCTTGCAAATTCTGGGAACTGGTGATGATGCTCGTCGCAAGCAGATGGCTGACTACAAAGCCAAGATGGCAGAAGAGTAGCCGAGACATAAGCGTCATGCTTTCCAGGTATTCCCTTCATAAGGATTAACATTGTTGTTATAAACAAGTTTGCTGTGTACGTAAACTTGTATATAAAAGGTGCATGGAGGTGTATGCATTTTAGGCTGCGCCTCCATTTTGATAGGGTGGGTCATATGTCTTTACACGCATCCAACATTCCAGCTCCATCGCATGTGATCGGTGACGCAAAAGGGGCAACACAGCGCATGCTTTTGATGGGGAACCAAGCGTGTGCTTGGGCGGCGCTTGCAGCAGGAGTGCGTGTTGTTGCTGGATATCCTGGAACCCCATCGAGCGAAGTTGTCGACACGATAGCCCAGCTCCATCGCCAAGGAATTGCGCAAGGGGTACATGTTGAATGGTCCGACAATGAAAAAGCGGCACTCGAGGTTTTAGCAGGTGCATCCCTGGCGGGCGCACGATGCCTGTTTACCTGTAAGCAAATGGGCTTAAATGTCGCAAGCGATGCCTTGATGAGTCTGAACTACGTGGGAATCAAAGGTGGGCTGGTGCTCTATGTCGCCGACGATCCCGGTCCTATTTCAAGCCAGACCGAACAAGACACGCGCCGCTACGCAAGCTTCGCAAAGGTCCCTGTTTTCGATCCTGCGTCTCCTGAACAACTGGCGGATATGGTAACTCAAGCGTTTGATGTATCCGAGAAATATGGAACACCTGTTATTGTGCGGCCTACCACGCGTGTATGCCATGCAACCACATTTTTTGATGTGCCCCAGCAAACGCATGCGAAAGATCCTTCAGGGTTTGAGCGCAACAGTAAGTGGGTCATTTTTCCTAAACGTGCGTATGAAGCGCATGCAGAAGTTAACGAACGTTTGGTCCACATTTCCGACGAGCTCGGCGAACGCGGAAACCCGATTCAGAACGTTGCTTCCGCTCCTCAACTCGGAATCGTTTTCGGTGGGGTAAGCAGCGCCTATGCGTGTGAAGCTCTGCGCATACTCCGGCAAAAGGCACAAGCTGCGCGGCACCTTCTTCCGCCATATAAAACCATGCAAGTCACCTCTCCGTTCCCGTTTCCGAAGAAAAAAGCTGCACAGTTTCTTTCTGGTCTTTCAGATGTCATCGTGTTTGAAGAGCTTGACCATGTGATTGAAGATAGCTTGCTTCAGGTAGTGGGATCGCAGCATCTAAAGGCAAACATCCACGGAAAGCTTGATCACACCACACAAGAGCGCGGAGAGAACTCTACCGATGACTGTCTTGCGCGGTTGGCGAAATTCCTTGGCGTTGAAGATCTTGTTGAAAGCGCATCAGCGCCAAAGGATGCTGTGCCTTCTGCAGGACCCACGGCGCAAGCAAACCTTGAACCTCAAGCGGATCTTAAGCCTCCGATGCGACCGCCCGTACTTTGTGCAGGATGTCCTCATCGCGGAAGTTTTTATGCGGTTAAAAAAGCCCTCGGTCGGCGCACGCCTGCGGTTTGGTGTGGAGATATTGGATGCTATACCTTGGGAAACGCAAAGCCACTCGATGCCGTTGATACCTGCCTATGCATGGGCGGCGGAATCACGATGGCGCAGGGATTTGCGACGGCAGATCCTCAGAAAAAGGCGCTTGCATTTGTGGGCGACTCAACGTTTTTCGCGAGCGGCATGACCGGCATTGCAAATGCGGTCTATAACCAGCATGACATAACGGTTTTTGTACTCGATAACTCAACAACCGCGATGACCGGCGGCCAACCCCATCCGGGAACAGGACAAACGCTTATGGGGCCAAAAAGTGCGCCCATACAAATCGCGCGCG
>Ga0214872_100322_pt1 | contig 13528 bp, 9 predicted proteins | sample Stichaenrichm18X_FD_168614 | JGI IMG/M metagenome (GOLD analysis project Ga0214872, IMG submission 168614) | Xylose enriched microbial communities from anaerobic bioreactor in Madison, Wisconsin, United States - 18X | ecosystem: Engineered > Bioreactor > Anaerobic > Unclassified | place: USA... | reverse complement strand
CGATACGGTCCGCGACCTTTCCGGCAAAGTCCTCGTCCCCGGCCTGGTCGACATCCACGTCCATCTGCGCGAGCCCGGCCAGGAGTACAAGGAAGACATCGAAAGCGGCACGCGCGCGGCTGCCGCGGGCGGTTTCACGGCCGTCTGCTGCATGCCCAACACCGCGCCCGCGATCGACAACGGCGCCATGGTCGAAGCCGTGAAGGGCATCGCCGCCGCCAAGGGCCACTGCCGCGTGCACGTGGCAGGCTGCTGCACCAAGGGCCGCGAAGGCGCCGCCATCGCCGAAATGGGCGACATGGTCGAGCACGGCGCGGTCGCCTTCACCGACGACGGTTGCGGCGTGGCCGACACCGGCGCCATGCGCCGTGTGATGGACTACGCCAACCAGTTCGGCAAGGTCGTCATGTCCCACTGCCAGGACGCCGGCCTGGTGGGCAACGGCCAGGTCAACGAAGGCGTCGCCTCGACCCGTCTGGCACTGGCCGGCTGGCCGGCCGAAGGCGAGGAGATCCAGATCGCCCGCGACATCCTCATCGCCAACCTCACCGGCACCCCGCTGCACATCCAGCACCTCACCACGGCGCGCGGCCTCGACATCGTCCGCGAAGCCAAGGCCAAGGGCGTCAAGGTCACCTGCGAGGTCACCCCGCACCACCTCTTCCTCAACGAAGAGGCGCTCGACGAGACCTACGACACCAATTTCAAGGTCAACCCGCCCCTGCGCACCCAGGACGACAACGACGCGCTCGTCGAGGGCATCGTCGACGGCACGATCGACTGCATCGTGACCGACCACGCTCCCCACGCCAAGTACGAAAAGGACCGCCCCTTCGAGCTGGCTCCCTTCGGCATGACCGGTATCGAGACCTCGCTTTCCCTCGTGCTCACCCAGCTCGTGTCCTCGGGCGTGATCGACTACAACCGCATGGTCGAGCTCATGGCCGTCAACCCGCGCGCCATCTTGGGCGTCGAACCCGTGAAGCTCGAAGCCGGCTCCACCGCCGACCTCACCGTCTTCGACCCCGCTTGCGAATGGACCGTCACGGCAGACGGCTTCCAGAGCAAGTCGGCCAACTCCGGTTTCCTGGGCGCCCACCTCACGGGCAAGGCGACCGACGTCTACGTCGGCGGCGCTCCCACGCTCGTCGATGGGAAGATCGCCTAGCGATCCGGTGAATTCCGCCTGCGAAACGGTGCGCCTTCTCCCACGCCAGGCGCACCGTTTTTTATTCCGCAATTCCGCAAGAGAGGATTAAATTTTGAGCCAATTAGCTAACGAGATGCTGGCGCACACGTCGAAACCGGCGCCCGTCCCCGCTCTGCTCGTGCTCGCCGACGGCACCGTCTGGCCCGGTGCGAGCTGCGGCGCGGAAGGGGAGGCGTTCGGCGAGGTGTGCTTCAACACCTCCTTGGTCGGCTACGTCGAAGTCATCACCGACCCCAGCTACGCCGGCCAGATCGTCACGATGACCTACCCGCAGATCGGCAACTACGGCGTCTGCCTGGAAGACGCCCAGCGCAACCGCACCGCCGCCACCGGCATGGTCGTGCACGACATGTGCTACACACCGAGCAACTGGCGCTCGGGCGAATCGCTGCCCGCCTTCCTGGTGCGCAACAACATCGTGGGCATCGAAGGCGTCGACACGCGCGCCCTCGTGCGCCACATCCGCGAAGTGGGCGCCCAGCAGGGCGTGATCTCCACGCTCGACCTCGACCCCAAAAGCCTCGTGGCGAAGATCGAGGCCGCCCCGAGCCTGTCCGATGTGAACTACGTCGAAAGGGTGTCCTGCGAGGCTCCCTACGAATACGATGCGTCCACCGTGCCCGCCTCGCACGCCTTCGCGCTCGCCGCTCCGGCGCCCGAACGTTACCACGTCGTGGCCTACGACTGCGGCATGAAGGACGGCATCCTGGAAAACCTCGCCCGCGTGGGCTGCCGCGTGACCGTGGTGCCCTGGGACACGCCGGCCGAAGAGGTGCTCGCCGCCCATCCCGACGGCGTCTTCCTTTCCAACGGCCCCGGCGACCCCGACCGCGTCGAAGGCACCTACACCCAGGTCGAGAAACTGCTCGGCAAGGTGCCCGTCTTCGGCATCTGCCTGGGCCACCAGATGATCTCCAAAGCCTGCGGCGCCCAGATCGAAAAGCTCAAGTTCGGCCACCGCGGCGGCAACCAGCCGGTCATGAACCTGCGCACCCACCGCGTGGAAATCACCTCCCAGAACCACGGATTCGGCCTCCTGTTCGATTCGCTCGGCCCGCTCGTGCCCGAGCTTTCGGGCGGCGCGAGCGCGCCCCATGCCGACTTGCGCTATTGGGTCGAGAAGGGGATCGCGCCCGTGGTGCATAACGACCGCTTCGGGCGCATCCAGCTCACTCACGTCAACTTGAACGACGGCACGGCCGAAGGCATCGCCCTGCTCGACGTGCCGGCCTTCTCGGTGCAGTACCACCCCGAAGCGCAGGCCGGGCCCACCGACGCCCACTATCTCTTCACGGCCTTCACCCGTCTGATGGACGGCCGCTCCGACTACCTGGACATCGACATCGCCGCCGACCGCCTTGCCGGTTGGAACTTCGGCGCCGCGAAGGAGGCCGCTCATGCCTAAGCGCACGGACATCAAGAGCATTCTGGTCATCGGCAGCGGCCCGATCGTCATCGGCCAGGCGTGCGAGTTCGACTATTCGGGCACGCAGGCCTGCAAGGTGCTCAAAGAGGACGGCTACCGGGTCATCCTCGTCAACAGCAACCCCGCCACGATCATGACCGACCCGCAGCTGGCCGACCGAACCTACGTCGAGCCGATCACGGCCGAATTCGTCGAGCGCGTGATCGCCAAGGAGCGCCCCGACGCGCTCCTGCCCACCCTGGGCGGCCAGACCGGCCTCAACACCGCCGTCGAGCTTGCCAAGAACGGAGCGCTCGACAAGTACGGGGTCGAGATGATCGGCTGCGATCTGGAAGCCATCGAGCGCGGCGAGGACCGCAAGCTCTTCAACGAGTGCATGGCCGACCTAGGCATCGAAACGGCCCGCAGCGGCTACGCCTATTCGGTCGACGACGCCCTCGCGCTCGTGGGCAAGATCGGCTATCCCGTGGTCCTGCGCCCCTCCTTCACGCTGGGCGGCGCAGGCGGCGGCATCGCCCACACCGAAGACGAGCTGCGCCTGATCGTCTCCCAGGGCCTCGAGCTGTCGCCGGCGGGGGAGGTCCTCGTCGAAGAGAGCATCGAGGGTTGGAAGGAATACGAGATGGAGGTCATGCGCGACAAGGCCGGCAACGGCATCATCGTGTGCTCCATCGAGAACTTCGACGCGATGGGCGTGCACACGGGCGACTCGATCACTGTGGCGCCGGCCCAGACCCTGACCGACCTCGAATACCAGCGCATGCGCGTGGCGAGCCTGGCCATTCTGGAAAAGATCGGCGTGGAAACGGGCGGCTCGAACGTGCAGTTCGCCGTCAACCCGCGCGACGGGCGCTTGGTCGTCATCGAGATGAACCCCCGCGTGTCCCGCTCGTCGGCCCTCGCGTCGAAGGCGACCGGCTTCCCGATCGCCAAGGCTGCGGCCCAGCTGGCCGTGGGCTACACGCTCGACGAGATCACCAACGACATCACCAAGGCGACGCCGGCCTGCTTCGAGCCCTCGATCGACTACTGCGTCGTGAAGGTCCCGCGCTTCGCCTTCGAGAAGTTCAAGGGCGCCGACGACACGCTGTCGACCCGCATGAAGGCCGTGGGCGAGGTCATGGCGATCGGCCGCACCTTCGAAGAGGCCCTGGGCAAGGCCCTGCGTTCGATGGAGAACAAGCACGAGGGCCTGGGCGCCGACGGCCAGCCCTTCGACGAGGACCGCTTCGACGACCTCTGCAGCCGCCCGACCGCCGAGCGCGTCTTCTACATGGGCGAGGCCCTGCGCCGCGGCCGCACGCCGGAAGAGGTGAGCGCGCAGACGGGCATCGATCCCTTCTTCGTCGACCGCATGGCCGACATGGTCGCCGTGCAGGAGGCCCTGCGCGGCCACGCCCTCGCCGACGTCGATGCCGACGCCTTCTGGGTCGCCAAGCGCTACGGCCTGTCCGACCCCGAAATCGCCTACCTCACCGGCTCGACCGAGCTCGAGGTGCGCGCCCGTCGCAAGGAGCTGGGCGTCGTTCCCGTCTTCAAGACCGTCGACACCTGCGCCGCCGAATTCCCCAGCGGCACGGCCTACCACTACAAGACCTACGAACGCGGCGAAAGCGAGATTGCGCGCGGCAGCCGTCCCCGCATCATGATCCTGGGCGCGGGCCCCAACCGCATCGGCCAGGGCATCGAGTTCGACTACTGCTGCGTGCACGCCTCCTATGCCCTGCACGACGCCGGCTACGAGACGATCATGGTCAACTGCAACCCCGAAACGGTTTCGACCGACTACGACACGTCCGACAAGCTCTACTTCGAGCCCCTCACCTTCGAGGACGTCATGGACATCGTCGATGCCGAAGACCCCCTGGGCGTCGTCGTGACCCTGGGCGGGCAGACCCCGCTCAAGCTGGCCCGCGCCCTGCAGGAAGCGGGCGTGCGCATCATGGGAACCCAGCCCGACGCGATCGATTTGGCCGAAGACCGCGACGAGTTCGCCGCCGTGCTCGACGAGCTCGGCTTCACCTACCCGCGCGCCGGCATGGCCTCGACCTACGAAGAAGCCTGCCAGGTGGCCTCCGACATCGGCTTCCCCCTGCTCGTGCGCCCCAGCTACGTGCTCGGCGGACGCGGCATGGCCATCGTCTACGACCGCGACCAGCTGGAAACTTATATGGCCGAAGCGACCCGCGTGTCGCCCGACCAGCCGATCTACCTCGACCGTTTCCTGGAATCGGCCGTCGAATGCGACGTCGACGCCCTCTGCGACGGGGAAGAGGTCTACGTGGGCGGCGTGATGGAGCACATCGAGATGGCCGGCATCCACTCCGGCGACTCGGCCTGCTGCACGCCTCCCTTCGCCTTCAGCGACAAGATCGTCGCGCAGCTGCACGACATCATCTCCAAGCTCGCCCTGCGCCTGGGCGTGGTGGGTCTGATCAACCTGCAGGCGGCCATCAAGGACGGGGCCATCTACGTGATCGAGGCCAATCCGCGCGCCAGCCGCACGGTGCCCTTCCTGTCGAAGGCCACCGGCGTGCCTCTGGCCAAGTGCGCGGCCCGCATCATGGCGGGGGAGAAGATCGCCGACCTGAACCTGCCGAGCGATACGCGGCGCATCGAGCATTTCAGCGTGAAGGAAGCCGTCATGCCCTTCGGCCGCTTCCCCGGCGCCGACACGATCCTGGGGCCCGAAATGAAGTCGACCGGCGAGGTCATGGGCGTAGCCCGCACCTTCCCGGCGGCCTACGCCAAGACCCAGATGGCCATCAGCTACAATCTGCCCAAGCCGCGCAACGGCTACATCTTCATTTCGGTCAACGACCGCGACAAGCGCCACATCGGCTCGATCGCCCAGGACTACCTGCGCTTGGGCTTCGATTTGGTGGCCACCGAAGGCACGGCCCGCGTCTTGCGCGCGCTCGGCATCCCGGTGAAGACGGTCCGCCGCGTGAGCCAACCGTCGCCGAACATCGGCGACATGGTTGCCAACGGCGAAATCGCGCTTATGATTAATACGCCGTACGGTCACGACACGCGCGACGACGGCTACTACCTGCGCCTGCAGGCCGTGCGTCACGGCGTCACCAACATCACCACGTTGGCGCCCGCCCAGGCGCTGGCGAGCGCGATGGAGACGGCCCGCATGGGCGAGCTGCCGATTACCGCCCTGCAGGATTTGCCGCAGGTCTACCTCTAGAAGGTCCGGGCGCGCCTCTTGGCGGGGGCGCGCCCCGTTTGGGAAGGAGCACTGGTGGAGCACAACCAACTGGTCTGCGAGGACGCCCGCGTTCTCGCCAACGAGGGAGTCGGTCCCCGGCTCTTCGTCGTTTCTTTGGAAAGCCCGCGCATCGCCGCTCGCCTGCAGCCGGGGCAGTTCGTCCACCTGCAGGTGCCGGGCATGCCCGACCACATTCTGCGCCGGCCCTTCTCGGTGTTCGACTGCGACCCGCAAGCGGGCACGCTCGACATCCTCTACCAGGATCTGGGCTACGGCAGCCATCGCATGACCGACCTTTGCGCCGGCGACGTGGCGAGCCAGATCGGGCCGGTGGGCCATGGCTGGCAGGCGCCTACAGGCACCGAGCGCGCCCTGCTCATAGGCGGCGGGGTAGGGGCGGCGCCCCTCTTCCTGCACGCCAAGGCCCTGCTCGCGGCTGGGGTTGCGGTCGACGTGGTCCTCGGCGCGGCCACCAAGGCGGCGCTTGCCACCTACGACGCCTACACGGCCCTGCTCGGGCACGCTCCCGTCGTCGCCACCGACGACGGCTCGTTCGGCTTTTCCGGCTTCTGCACCCAACCGGCCGCAGACCTCTTGGCCGCCCATGCCTATGATCATGTCGCCTGCTGCGGCCCCGAACCGCTCATGCGCATCGTCGCGCAGATGGCCGCCGACGCCCAGGTGGAATGCCAGGTGTCGATGGAGCGCCGCATGGCCTGCGGCGTGGGCGCGTGCCTGTCCTGCGTCGTCGACACGACGGACGGCAAGCGCCGCGCCTGCGTCGACGGCCCGGTCTTTGAATCCTCCAAGGTGGTGTGGTAGATGGCTCAAGTGAACATGGCCGTGAACCTGGGCGGCCTTCGCATGAAGAACCCCGTGACCGTCGCGTCGGGCACCTTCGGCGCCGGCCAGGAGTACAACGACTTCGTGCCCGTCGACGAACTGGGCGCCGTGACGACCAAAGGCGTCTCGCTTCACGGCTGGGAGGGCAACGCGAGCCCCCGCATAGCCGAAACGCCTTCGGGCATGCTCAACTCGATCGGCCTGCAGAACCCCGGCGTCCAGGTGATGAAGGACGACTACCTTGCCTGGCTCGCCCCGCACGACGTTCCCGTCATCGTCAACGTTTCGGGCCACAGCATGCAGGAATACGTCGACGTGATTGAAGCGCTCGATGACGACGACCGCGTCGACGCCTACGAGGTCAACATCAGCTGCCCCAACGTCGACGCGGGCGGCATGACCTTCGGGACCCATGCGCCCAGCGTCGAAAAGGTCGTCGGCGCCTGCCGCGCGGCCACGAACAAACCGATGATCGTGAAGCTCTCGCCCAACGTCACCGACATCGCCGAGATAGCCCGCGCGGCCGAAGCGAGCGGCGCCGACGCGATTTCGCTGATCAACACCCTGCTCGGCATGGCCATCGACGCCAAGCGCCGCAAGCCGGTGCTCGCCCGCGTGGTGGGCGGCCTTTCGGGCCCGGCGGTGAAACCGGTGGCCCTGCGCATGGTCTGGGAGGTTCACAAAGCGGTGAAGGTTCCCCTGCTCGGCATGGGCGGCATCGTCACGGGCACCGACGCGGTCGAGTTCATGCTCGCCGGCGCGACGGCCGTGGCCGTGGGCACCGCCAACTTCATGAACCCCACCGCCACCCACGATGTGATCGAAGGAATCAGGCGCTACTGCGACGACCAGGGCGTCACCGACGTCAACGAATTGATCGGAGGCTTGCAATGCTAGAACATTTCGACCGTCTCGACCCCGCCGAGCGCATCATCGTCGCGCTCGACTGCGACCGCGCCCGCGCGCTCGACCTTGCCGACACCCTGTCGGGCCATGCCCGCTGGCTTAAGATCGGCATGACGCTCTTCTACGCACTGGGCCCTTCTATCGTCAACGAGTTGAAGAGCGCGGGCTTCAAGATCTTCCTCGACCTGAAGTTCCACGACATTCCTCACCAGGTGCACGGGGCCGCCCGTTCGGCTGCGCAGGCGGGCGCCGACATGCTCACGATGCATGCGGTCGGCGGCACCAAAATGATGGAAGAGGCCATTCGCGGGGCAGAAGAAGCGGCCGACGACTTCGGCTGCGAAACGCCCGTCATGCTCGCGATCACCGTGCTCACGAGCATGGACCAGAAGGCGCTCGAGGCGACCAACGTCGTGTTGCCCGTCGCCGACCAGGTGCGCTCACTTGCCAAGTTGGCGCAGAACGCGGGCGCCTCGGGCGTGGTGGCTTCGCCCCAGGAGGCGAAGATGCTCCGCGAGCTCCTGGGCCCCGACGCCTACATCGTCACGCCGGGCGTGCGTCCGGCGGGTTCCGCCGTGGGCGACCAGAGCCGCATCGCAACACCCGCTCAGGCCATCGCCAACGGTGCCTCCCATCTGGTGATCGGCAGGCCGATCACGCAGGCAGACGACGCGCGCCGGGCCTTCCTCTCGATCGTCGACGAGGTGGCAGGCGCTTCTACCGACTGGTAGCGCCGAACCGTCCATCTGCGCAAACGGGGCCCTCGCACGAGGGCCCCGTTTTTCGTATCGGGGAGATGCGACTCCTGACTCCCGTGCCGCCTAGCCGAGCACCTGGGCGGCGAATTTGGCGCTTTCGGCGGCGTCTTTGGCGTAGAAATCGGCGCCCACCATCTGGGCGTATTCGGCGTTGAGCACGGCGCCGCCCACCATGATCTTCACCTGGGGCGCGTGCGCATGCAGCAAATCGATGGTCTCCTTCATGCCAGTCACCGTCGAGGTCATGAGGGCCGAAAGCCCCACGATCTTCACGTCGTGGGCGCGCACGCAGTCGAGCACCGCCTGCGGTTCGACGTCGCGCCCTAAGTCGATCACTGCGTAGCCGTAGTTCTCGAGCAGCATTTTCACGATGTTCTTCCCGATGTCGTGGATGTCGCCTTTCACCGTGGCGACGGCGATGGGGCCGCGCACCGCTTCGGCCGCCGGCGTCCGCTCGCGAATCACGTCGAATCCCGCTTTGGCGGCTTCGGAGGCGGCCATGAGCTGAGGGAGGAAGAAGGTGCCCGCTTCGAAGCGTCGACCCACCTCGTCGAGGGCGGGGATGAGGTGGTCGTCGATGACCGATAGGGCGTCCGTGTCGTCGAGCATAGCCTCGACCACGGCGGGCACGTCGCCCTTGTTGCCGGTAATCACGAGCTTGGCGAGGGCAGAGGCCGCGTCGTCGGACGCGGCTGCTCCCGCCGCTGCCGTCTTGGGCTTCGACGAGGACGCTGCGGAAGCGGGCGCCGTCTGGTAGTTCGCGTAGGCCTCGATGTAGCGGGTCGACCCCTCGTCCTGCCCGCAGAGCACGCGCCAGGTATCGACCACTTCCCGGTAGCGGGCCGCCAGGGGATTGAGGATGGGCAGATCGAGCCCGGCCGAAAAGGCGGCGGCCAAGAAGGTGGCGTTGACGATGGGGCGGGCGGGAAGGCCGAAGCTCACGTTGGACACGCCGAGCACCGTGCGGCAGCCCAAGCGCTCCTTCACCAAGCGCACGGCCTTGAGGATCTCGCCCACCTCGCGTTGGTTGGTTGAAGCAGACATGACCAGGCAGTCGATGAGGACGTCCTCGCGGGGAATGCCGTGCGATGCGGCGGCGTCCACGATCTTTTCCGCGATGGCGACGCGCTCCTCGCCCGTGGGCGGAATGCCTCCCTCGTCGAGCGTGAGCCCCACGACGGCGCACCCGTAGTGCTTCACGATCGGCAGGATCGCTGCGAGGTTGTCCCGCTTGCCGTTGACGGAATTGATCAGAGGCTTGCCCGCGTAGCGGCGCACGGCGGCCTCGACCGCCACGGGGTCGGACGAATCGATCTGCAACGGAAGCCCGCAGACGCCCTGGATCTCGCGCACCAAGGCGACGAGCGCCGCGGCTTCGTCGATTTCCGGAAGGCCGGCGTTCACGTCGAGAAGGTCGGCGCCGGCTTCGGCCTGGGCGAGCGCCTCGCCTACCGCGTACTGCCAGTTGCCGGCGCGCAGGGCAGCCTTGAGCTTGGGCTTGCCCGTGGGATTGATGCGCTCGCCGATGACGCCCACCTCGCTGCCGTGCAGGACGACGGCGTTCTGCGCCGAGGTGAGGGCCGTATGCCGCTCGACCGCGCGCTCGGGCACCGGGTGCCTCTCGAGCGCCGCGCGTTCGAGCGCAATGTAGTCGGGGTCGGTGCCGCAGCAGCCGCCCACGACGGTCACGCCCGCCTCGATGAGCGGCTCGACGGCCCCCACGTAGGATGCGGGCGAAATCGAGTAGACCGTGCGTCCGTCCACCATAGACGACAGCCCGGCGTTGGCCTGCAGCATGACGGGGCAGGGCGCGTAGGCGAGCATCGTGCGCACCAGGGGCGCGAGCGCCGCCGGCCCCAACGAGCAGTTGATGCCCACCACGTTGGCGCCCAGGGCCGAAAGCGCGAGGGCGGCCACTTCGGGGCTCGTGCCCAAGAAGGTGCGCCCGTTTTCCTCGAAGGTCATCGTTGCGAAGATAGGCAGGTCGGTCTGCTCCTTGCAGGCCAAGAGGGCCGCCTTCATCTCGAGCAGGTCGGTCATCGTCTCGATGATGAAGAGGTCGGCCCCGTGGGCGGCCGCCGCGCGGGCCTGTTCGGCGAAGAGCTCGTAGGCGTCGTCGAAGGCGTAGGTGCCCATGGGCTCGAGCAGGGCGCCCGAGGGGCCGATGTCGGCGGCCACGTAGCGGGCGCCCGACCGTTTGGCGCAGCGAATGGCCGCTTCGAAGACGGCGTCGACCGTCGCGGCCCCGTCGAGTTTAAGGGCGTTGGCCCCGAAGGTGTTGGTCGTCACGACTTCGCTGCCCGCCGTGACGTAGGCGCGATGCACGGCCTCGATCTGCTCGGGGTGCGTGATGCACAGAAGCTCGGGCAGCTCGCCGGCTTCGAGACCCGCGCGCTGGAGCATGGTGCCCATGGCGCCGTCGAAGAGCAGGTGGTCCCGCCCCTCGAGCACGCGGCGCAGATGGTCGTCCTTGGCGCGCACGTCGAGCGCGTTGCGCGGGCGCAGCCCGCCTTCGGTTATCGGTAGCATGGCGTTCCCGCCTTTCTCAAATTGCAATAGGGAGAAAACGAACAGCCGGCGCACGACCGCTTGTCGTCTTGCTTCTCGTCAAAGAGGCCCACCAGAGCGGTGACGCTCTTGGCCGGCACAAGAAGGTTGGTTGGCGTGACGGCGAGCCCCAAACGTTTGGTCGCCTCGAGGGCGCGCACGATGGCGGGCTGCACGTCGAGCGGCAGATCGCCGTACCCGGGGGAATAGCGCCAGTTGGTGTAGAGCCCCGCCGCGCGCGCCTCTGCGACGATAGCGGCGTTGCAGGCATCGCTCGCCGCTTCGGCGATCGACGAGGCGGCGGCCCCGAAGACCATCGCGTCGAGCCCGTTGGCGGCCGAAAGGCGGCGCAGCTCGCGCTCGCTTGCCATGCCGGCGGTCGCCGCCATGACGGCCACGAAGCGGGCCCCGTGCAGATGGCGGGCGATGTCGGCGCCCGCAAGCACGATGCCCGAGCCGTCCAGGACGACGCTCTTCTCGCCTAATCGGGCGGGGAAGATCCGGAAGACGTAGGCGGGGTCGCAGGTGCGCGCGCAGCGCTCGAACATGCTGTCGATGCGCTCTTCGAGCGCCGCGTCGACGTCTTGCCCCGCATAGCCCAGGTAGCGCAGGGCCTCGGCGCGGTCGACGGCGCATTCGGGCCTCCCCATGCGCACGGGGCCTTCCAAGCTCACCGGAAGGGCTCCACGGCGTCGTGCAGCTCGCGGGCCGTGTCGGCGTTGTTCATGCAGTAGATGTGCAGGCCGTCGACGCCGTGGCGGGCCAGGTCGCAGAGCTGGTCGGCCGCGTATTCGATGCCGGCCCGGCGCAGGTCGTCGGGTGTGTCCTCGTAGCGCGCGAGGATCTTCACCAGGCGCGAGGGCAAGCTCGCTCCGCACATGAAGACCATACGCGTCACCTGCGTCTTCGAGGTCACCGGCATGATGCCGAACTCGATAGGGACGCGGATGCGGGCCGCGCGGCACTCGTCGAGGAAGCGGTAGGCGACCTCGTTGTCGAAGAAGAGCTGGGACACGAAGAACTCGGCGCCCGCGTCTTCCTTCTCCTTAAGGTGCTCGACGTTCTCGCGCCTGTCGAGGCAGTCGATATGGCCTTCCGGATAGGCGGCGGCGCCCACGCAGAAGCCGGCTTCGCGCAGTTGGGGGATGAGGTCCTTGGCGAAGCGGTAGTCGGGGGACGCGGCCACCCGGCCCAAGTCGCCGCGCAGGGCGAGCACGTTCTCGATGCCGGCCGCCTTGAGCGCTTCGATGCTGCGGGCGATTTGGGCCCGGTCGGCGCCGGCGCAGGTGAGGTGGGGCATCATCGTGAGGCCCACGTCGCGCGCGCCCATTTCGGCGATGTCGACCGTCCGCTTGGAGTTGCCCGAACCGCCGGCTGAATAGGTCACCGACACGAAGGCGGGGTCGAGTAGGGTCAAGCCGTCGAGCACGCGGCGCGCATCTTCGATCCCGAGCTCGCCTTTGGGCGGGAACATCTCGTAGGACAGGGGTATCTTGTCGGCGCGATAGGCTTCGGCGATGTGCATGGGTTCTCCTCGTTCGGACGTCGTCTGTTCAGACGATTCTACTCTGGCTGGCGGCCAGAAACAGGCGCGATGCGGGGCGGGTCTCCCCGGCGCGCCTTTCTGAACTGGGGTGATAGCTGGTTATCGTAAATTCGCATTCCGCAGGCACCGCATGCGAAATGCGAGCTCTGCGACGATCGATGCGGGACTCTGCGCGCTGCGGGTGTTGGCGCCGCGCGCGGGCCAAGTGCGGCGCCCACGAGGTGCACACACCCTGCGAAAAATAGCATTTTCCCTGTTCGTCGCGGAAAAATTGTACTAACATCCGAACTATACGAAAGAGGAATCACCACGGGAGAGAAGGAGATACTCATGCCTATTCCTCAGCTCACCCAAGAAGAGCGCAAGGCGGCGCTCGAAAAGGCGAAGGCCGCCCGCATCAAGCGCGCCCAGGTGCGCGAAGACCTGAAAACCGGCAAGATCACGATCGAGCAGGCCCTTGCCATGAAGAACGACCCGGTTGTGGGCCGCATGAAGGTCGTGACCCTCATCGAGACCCTGCCCGGCTACGGCAAGGCCAAGGCCGAAAAGGTCATGGCCGAGGTGCACATCGCCGAGAGCCGCCGCCTGCGCGGTTTGGGCGAGCGCCAGCAGGCCGCCCTGCTCGAGAGGCTCGGCTAGTGGCGCGCCGCGGCAACCTCTTCGTCATCTCGGGGCCGTCGGGCGCGGGCAAGGGGACGCTCGTCTCGCGCGTGCTCGACCGCGTGCCCGACGCCTGGGTGTCGGTGAGCGCAACCACCCGTCCGCCGCGCGAAGGGGAGGTCGACGGCACGTCGTACTTCTTCATGACCGACGACCAATTCGACGACCTCGTCGCGCGCGGCGGCTTTCTGGAATGGGCGCACGTGCACGCGCACAAGTACGGCACGCCGCTCGCCAGCGTGAAGGAGCACATCGATGCGGGGGACCAGGTAATCCTGGAAATCGACGTGCAGGGAGCCTTCCAGGTGCGTGAAAAGCTGCCGGAAGCCCATCTCGTGTTCATCGACGTACCGAGCGAAAAGGAGTTGCTCGCACGTCTGCGCGGTCGCGGCACCGAATCGGAAGATGTGATTGC
>Ga0214872_100319_pt1 | contig 13658 bp, 14 predicted proteins | sample Stichaenrichm18X_FD_168614 | JGI IMG/M metagenome (GOLD analysis project Ga0214872, IMG submission 168614) | Xylose enriched microbial communities from anaerobic bioreactor in Madison, Wisconsin, United States - 18X | ecosystem: Engineered > Bioreactor > Anaerobic > Unclassified | place: USA... | reverse complement strand
AAGACGACGTGCCTGCTGCCGCTCCCTGATTAGGTCGTTCTCATATTTATTTTTCAAAGACCCTTTGAGGGTTTGTTTGCTATGCCCTCTACACGGTTTCTAACCGCCCGCCTCTTTTTTCAAACTTATTCTCCGTAAAAAATAAAAAGGCCAGATCAAAATTGATCCAGCCTGGTCCCCGATACATTATTTCGGGCAACTCTGTTGTTTAAATATTAGCAAAAAAAGAACTAGGCTTCAATAGATTGATTATTTTATTTTGTTTTATTTAATATATTCAATGCCACATTCAAACACAAAAGTGCTAATATACTCGTTTTCAGCTATCGAAGCAGCCAGCAGGGAAATAGTTCCAAAGGAAGATGCTCTCTGGGACACAAACTCAGACCTTAAGGAATGGCTTAAGAACTTCAATCATGCGTGAATTTATGTAAAGAAATCCAGGCACAACTCTTTGGTTTTATTGAGTTGTGCCGCCATTTCTTTACATAACGTAATTCTTTACATAACCCTTGGATTGCCCACTATACGGACGTGCCCTCATGACACGGATACCAAGTCTGGAAAGGCTTTGGATCAGCTGTGTTGATACGAACTGACGGCCATTATCGACATAGACAGCATCAAAACGGCCGAACTTCAGGACAGCATTGCGAAGGGTGGTTTCTACTATCTCTGCTTCCTGATTGTCATAGAACATCGATTCCAATAGAAAACGGGAGTGATCGTCAATAATAGAGCAAAGATAGGTCCGGATTTTCCGGCCTTCTTTTCCGATTGGAAGGTACGGGCCATACTTGATGTCTGCCTGAACGAGCATCATCCGGTGCGGCTTACAGAAGCGCTTTGTCGTGCTTTTTCTTCCTTCCGCATACTTCTTCATCTGCTTTCTGCTGAATCCGGCTTTGTACAAATGATCCTGAAGTGTGGAGCGTTTCAGAACACCGGGTGCTACACGGCCCTCCGATTCAAGGATGAAGATGATCTGGTTCACTGATCTTACAGGGACCTCACGTTTCAGTTGAATCGCTTCGTTAAGCAGCTCCTGGTAATTATCTGGGAGCATTGACAGATTTCCTGTCCGCTCTGAAGGCCTCAGCCCATCAAAACCACCAATCTCGTATCTTAAAAGATACCGTTTGAGTGTTCTGTCTGACAGTTCATTCTGCTCTGCAATAGAGCGGCGCATGCTGACTTTCTTTGATGGATCGAGGTCTTCGTCCAGAAGTGGCGCTATCATCTGGAACCTCTGCAGTGCGGTTGCATCCCGCCAGTCGTTTGCCTGATCTTTTTTCATGATTCTTTCCTCCTTTTTAGGGAAGGATACTACAGGATCTCAAAAGACACTATGACTAAGCAGGTGCATAATTCTCAGGCGGTCCGGTCGAAAGGAACCGGCCGCAGCTGTTCAGAAAAAAGTGTATGACAGATGCAAGCCATCCGCCGCCACGGGAACGGAGTTCAACGAGCAGTGACTTCCCGGAATTCAAAAACTCCGAAGAAAAACCGAGAAGCCTGAACGCAACGGACCTCATATGTCCGTCAATCTGAGCTTTATTCTGGTTGATCCATTGTTTCCATCGGGCCATGGTCCGTTCGCAGGGATAGCATGAGGTCTCAGGGTTATCCGGGGTACAGATATCGTCCACGACATTCTCAATAACCTCAGTCTGATAGTGCTTTCGGGGAACCAGGATGTCCGGAAGTTCATTATGAAGACGTCCACACTGAGTGCACTTCAGTCGGCGAATCAGAAGATGTTGCTTTTCGCCATTGTAGGTCTTCATAATGCGTTTTCTCCAGTCTCTATGTCTCAGAGCGCCACCGCATTCAGGACAGATGGATTCTTCGTTGCTCATAACCAAAAACACAAAGTTGTTTATTGTAGCCGAGATTGTAATCTGTTATACTTACTACGTTTGTATTAACCGGGGCTTCAGAGGCCGAGTATCTGCCACGATAAACGGGTTCTCTGGAGCCTTTCCTTTCCTAAGCTTAGGGATATTATATCCGGCAGTTATTGGACAATCAAGCATGGCAATCAGAGAACATTAGAAATCAGCTATAACAACAAGTACATTACAAAACCTTGTATCTGGTTCGGATTTTCAGAACGGGAAATCGGACACATGACCTACAGAAAATGAGCCATGATGTTCGAGCAGTATCGAAAGATCTGGAACATGAAAATGAAAAAGATGGTCTATAAGGAAGATGAATAAATTTCATCTACGCTGCATCTGTAATCGTCAGAAACTATGATATTATACAGTTATAAAGGTGGTGATTACATGAAAAAAGCACTAAAGATTTTCTGGAACGTATTTAAAAAAATACCAGCAATTACCACAATGACAATATTCTTTATTATATTGTCGGTATATTCTGAAAGTGCGTCGGTGTTACTGTTTTGGGTGCTGTTTTTGCCTGGGGCAGTTTTGATAGAACTTATGCTTATGATCCCTAAGATGATAAAGAACGATAGAGAAAGAAACGCACGCGTTTGGGGAATTCCAGTGCTAACATTTAGAGAACGAGTAAAGAGATTCTTTTTGAAATGAAATTTTTATTGACCGCTTGCTTTTTTATTTTCTTTCTTGTATTACCTTACATATCGTACACGATATTATATTATTATTCCAGCAAGGAGATAAACAGATGAGCAAGAAGAAAAGAAAGAAAAAGCACTCACAAAATTAAGTCTTTATGATTCTTTCAATAATTAGCCTAATACTTTCGATATTGAACGGAATCAAAGATTTGCTCAAGTGAGTGTGGGGCGATGAAAACACCGCATGCAATAAGTATAAATCATCTGTGATAAAAAAACATGAAAAAAATTATAGTTTGTGCACAAATTGTTTTACTGGTTCCAATGATAGCTCGCATAGCAGACAGAAAAGCCGATGCACTTGATATTATTACGGCGATAGTGTTAGCGATATCAGCTTTGCTTAATATGCCTAAGGAGGCGGAAAATGCCTAGTAAGCAATCTGTTGCTACAAGAAAGTATGAAACAAAGGCTGGCTGGGTTTCGAGAAGCTACAAGCTGAGGAAGTCAGATGTGGATGAATTTAAGGAAACGTGTGAAAGGCTTGGAGTTAGTCAGGCAGGACAGCTCACGAAAATGATGCGTGAGTTCATTGAACAGAACAAAGAGTAAAGAGAGGGACAGCTTTCGTGCTGTCCCTTTTGAATGGGGAAAAATAATAAATTGTGAAGGTTACCGAGATCCGACAGCGGATCCGGGCATTACATCACGCAGACAGAACGCCAGAAAAGAGGATTAAGCGTGGCCTGAGAAAACCATTCTTTGCACCATCCAGGAGCACTGGAAGCGGATACGAAGCAGCACAAGGAATAACGGATGATCCGGTAACATTCGATTTTGCAAAATTGCTATTCATGGGTATCCGATGCGGATTTTCAGAGCAGGAAATAGGGCGCATTACCTATGGAAAGAGGGTGCTGATGTTCGAATAGTATCGGAAAATCTGCAACATGAGAATGAAAAAGATGGTCTATCAGGAGGATAAATAAATTCCATCAGCAGTGGATCTGTAATTGTCAGAAAACTGTGATATTATACAGTCATAAAGGTGGTGATCACATGAAAACTGGAGCAAGAAAGATTTGGGATATCTGGAAGAAAACTCCAGCGACTTTTTCTTCCGTGATTTTTTTTATTATTTTATCAATTCCCGCAAAAAGCCCACTGGTTATGGTTTTTGCATTAGTGTTTCTCCCAGGGACATTACTGATAGACTTGTTAATAGAAATCGTAAGAACCGGGAAGGAATATAAAAAATTTATCACTAAAATCGGGAAGCACTGGAATGATTAAAAACAAAAAGCTTACTGACCGCTTGATAAATGCAGGCGGTTTCTTTTGTTCAGGAAAGAAATACACGCATAAATGACCATTATTTGCCAGAATCATTCCTTCTTCTGGATTCTCCCTGCTTCTTTTGATATTCCTTTACCAGATGGTAAAAGGTCCCCTTTCTCACCCCTGCCTTTTGCATGAATTCGACCGCGGTTATTTTTTTTGCCTGCCACTGGGGATAAAGTACTTCCCAGTTATCCGGGAAGGGGATTTTCTTTCTGCCTGCATGAGAATGTCTGACGGGCAGATCAGATGGGAGAGGTTTATCTGTCAGCTTTCTGAAAACATCGATTAATGTCTTGAGGGCGATGCGATTGGTCATGCTGTCAATCTGTGTGGTGATGGGATAGTCAGTAATTGCCAAAGTTATTCTGTGTTTCAGCATCCACTCCAATTCCTTCAGAATATTTACATTGCTTCGTCCCAGATTATAGATGGAAGAGGTAATGATTATACCGCCTTCTTCTGAGAGTTTTTGTTTCATTCTTAGATAGGAGGAAACTTCTCCTGCACGATCACTGTATACATCGGGGGAATCGTAAATTCCGCCACAGATCCTTCCTAGGACTGCATTATCTGGTTTATTGTCTTGATATATATAAATGCATACTGCCATGTCGGCTTTCTCCAGTGTATTGACGTCCGGTAGATGAGATGTGTCTTCTGTTTCATAATTTCACATGAAACAGCTTAGCACAAATTTATGTATGTTGAAATATTCGGGGATGTGATAAATCGTTTAAATTTGGCTTTACTTGCGCCAATAGTTGACAAATATTATACTATGTTCGTTAGAGATGAAGTGTGAGAAATTCCTGTCTTCTGGCAATTTGTGTCAGAAGCCTGCACACACGAAATGGAGAACGATATGAATTATGATGTGATTATTATCGGTGCCGGTCCGGGAGGAATCTATTCAGCCTATGAACTGATACATAAGGCACCGGATCTTAAGATTGCCGTATTTGAGGCGGGTCATCGTCTGGAGCAGAGACACTGTCCGATTGACGGAGATAAAATCAAGTCCTGTGTAAACTGCAAAAGCTGTTCTATCATGAATGGGTTTGGAGGAGCAGGAGCATTTTCAGATGGCAAATATAATATCACCAATGATTTTGGCGGAACCCTATACGAATACATAGGAAGAAAAAAAGCAACCTCTTTGATGGAATATGTGGATGCAATCAATATGTCACATGGAGGGGAGGGGACAAAGCTTTACTCTACAGCAGGAAGTGCGTTCAAGAAAATCTGCATGCAGAATCACCTGAAGCTTCTGGACGCCTCTGTTCGACACCTGGGCACAGATGTCAATTATATTGTTCTGAAGAACCTGTATCAGGAGCTGGAATCGTATGCGGATTTCTATTTTGACACGCCCGTGGAGAAGCTGGAAGCTCTGGATGGCGGCTATCGTGTATCCTATAGAGACAGGGAACATAATCTGTGTACGCAGGAGAGCAGATTCTGTATCGTCTCTGTGGGCAGAAGCGGGAGCAAATGGATGCAGCAGGTCTGTAACAGTCTGAATATCCCGACGAAATCAAACCGGGTGGATATTGGCGTAAGGGTGGAGCTTCCTGCCGTTATCTTTTCGGATCTTACGGATCAGCTTTACGAGAGCAAGATTGTATACCGTACAAAGAAGTTTGAGGACAACGTACGGACCTTCTGCATGAATCCGAATGGAATTGTAGTGAGCGAGAATACAAATGGCATTGTTACGGTCAACGGGCACAGCTTTGAGGACCCTGCGAGAAAGACGGAGAATACGAATTTTGCACTCCTTGTGTCCAAGCATTTTTCTGAACCATTTAAGGACAGCAACGGATATGGTGAGGCAATTGCAAGCCTTTCCAATATGCTCGGTGGCGGTGTGATCCTGCAGCGTTTTGGAGATCTGGAACGAGGCAGAAGAAGTACAAAGGCAAGAATTGAAGAGGGCCTTGTGCGTCCAACCCTGAATGCAACGCCGGGGGATCTCAGCCTGGTTCTGCCAAAGCGGATCCTTGACGGTATCATTGAGATGATCTATGCACTGGACAAAATCGCTCCCGGCACGGCTAATGACGACACACTTCTTTATGGGGTCGAAGTAAAATTCTATAATATGGAGGTTGTGCTGAACGAACATCTGGAGACGGAATATCCGGGTCTGTATGTGATTGGCGATGGCAGCGGTGTTACCCATTCGCTTTCGCATGCGTCTGCAAGCGGTGTTTTTGTAGCCGATGAAATTGCAGATTCTGTCAAAATCTGATTTTTTGTAAAGTCATCGATGATACGGGAGAATTATCGGGATACAACATCATTCGCGCAACAGGAAATGGCTCTATAGGAAATCTAAGGGATTTTTATAGGAAATGAGCAATCAGACAGCAGGTGGTTCTGGTGTATGATAGAATTTCCCAGTATGGTATCTGTCAGCGGTTGCGGTGTGTTACAGAGGATACAGATTGCCTGCACGTTGAATTACGGGAGCAAATCACTTATAATGGACACATTCTAGGGATGTGAGGTGTGTAAGACAATGTGGCTTGCCGACAATTGGAAGGATTATGAGGTACTTGATACATCATCCGGGGAAAAGCTGGAGCGGTGGGGAAATTATCTTCTGATACGCCCCGACCCCCAGGTGATCTGGAATACAGACAAAAGGGCCCGCGGCTGGAAGAAGTGCAACGGCCATTATCATAGAAGCAATAAAGGAGGCGGGGAATGGGAGTTCTTCGATCTTCCGGAGCAATGGCAGATCCGTTACCGTGATCTGACTTTTAATCTAAAGCCTTTCAGCTTCAAGCACACGGGGCTTTTTCCTGAGCAGGCGGTGAACTGGGACTGGTGTTCTGACATGATCCGTACAGAGTTGAAACGGAGGGCGGAAGAAGGAAAAGTCGACCCGCAGACCGGGAAACCGGAACCAGTCAGGATCCTGAACCTGTTTGCCTACACAGGTGGCGCCACCTTGTCTGCGGCTGCTGCCGGTGCTCATGTAACGCATGTGGATGCTTCTAAGGGAATGGTGACCTGGGCAAGGGAGAATGCAGAGTCCTCCGGCCTCTCCGGTTATCCGATCCGGTGGCTTGTAGATGACTGCACAAAATTTGTCGAGCGGGAAATCCGCCGCGGTCACCACTATGATGGAATCATTATGGATCCCCCCTCTTATGGAAGGGGACCAAAGGGCGAGATATGGAAAATGGAGGAAAATATCTATCCCTTTGTTGAGCTTTGCGCTAAGCTTTTGAGTGAGAACGCGCTGTTCTGCCTGATCAACTCTTATACAACCGGTCTGGCTCCGGCAGTCCTTACCTATATATTATCTACTGTCCTGAAAGACTGGGGTGGAAGGGTGGAATCCTCCGAAATTGGTCTTCCGGTTACATCTACCGGTCTGGTGCTGCCATGTGGATCAAGCGGACGCTGGATGGCACGTGGTTGAAACCATCATACTTTTTATTTAAGAAGGGAACATTTATATGAAGAAACTTTCAAAAAATCTGGTAAGCATGCTGTTTCTTCTGGTGCTCCTGATTCTGGTCCTCATCGGTATATATGCCTTTGGCATATACCATTTTAAAACGCATTTCTACAATAATTCGACTATTAATGGTGTGAATGTAGGAGAGATGACGGCAGATGAGGCAAAGTACGCAATTCAGAATCAGATGCGGAAATACACAATTACCTGCAAGGAACGGAATAACGTCACCGACAAGATTACAGGAGACCAGATCTATCTGACCTATAAAGATGATGGTTCTGTGGAAAAACTCCTGGATGCGCAGGATTCCAGATTCTGGATTTTTCACATTACGCTTGGGAAAAAATATGATATCCCGCTTGGCTACACCTATGATCAAAGCTCTCTTGATGATGTCATGAAAAACATGAAGGGATTTTCCTCTTCAGATATCCAGGCACCGGAGGATGCGAAGATTGTAGATGACGGAAGCAGCTTTACTGTATCCGAGAGTGTACAGGGAAACACACTGGATTACAACAAGACAAAAAAAGCAATAATTCAGGCAATTGAGAACCATGAGACGGAGCTGGATTTTGATAAGCTTGACCTGTACGAGAAGCCGGACGAGAATGCGGATTCAGCGGATATTCAGGAGAAGGCTGCCGATATCAACAAGCTTCTGAATGTCAACATCACGTATAATCTTGCGGACAAGGAATTCACAATTGACAGTTCCAATATCCGTGATTTCCTGACAGAGGATGACAAGGAAGGATATACTCTGAGCAAGGACAAGGTGGCAGAATGGGTGAAAAATATGGCCTATGAGACGGACACCTATGGTCTGTCACATAAATTCCGCACTACGAGTGGCAAGGAGATCCAGCTGACAGGGGGCGGTGATTATGGCTGGTGTATCTACCAGGAGGAGACCACGAATGACCTGTACAACGCAATTCTGAAGGGCGAAAGCGGTGAACGCAAGCCGATTTATCTATACAGCGCACTTGACCGTGGCGCAAATGATATCGGGGATACCTATGTGGAGATCTGCATCACGAAACAGGAAATGTGGTGCTATAAGGATGGAACACTGGTGGTTGATACACCGGTCATCACCGGAAATCATTCTCTTGGAGAGGACACGCCATCCGGCAGTGTATATGCCATTGACGGAAAAGAGAGCAACACGACATTTCCCGAGGCACACAATGTAAAGATCAGCTACTGGCTCCCGTTTGTCGATTCCTGCGGTATTCACGATGCCTACTGGAGAACGGACGCACAGTTTAACAACAAGAGTACCTATCTCACCAATGGTTCTAATGGATGTATCAACACGCCCAAGGACGCGGCGGCAAAAATCTATGATGTGATGGATGTCGGTTATCCGGTTGTTGTCTACTATTCAGAGGATCAGCCGGTTGGCCCGCAGCCTACCAGCGCTAACGCATCTGCAAATGTATCAGCAGGCAGTCAGTGAGATTTGACAATGACTGATAAAAGGCGTACGATTCCGAAGGCAGTGTGTCAGGAAGGCCAGAACACACGCTTGTCAAAAAATAGAAAAAGGAAGTGCATTATGAAAATAGTAGTGCTCGCAGCAGGAACAAGTACAGAACGGGATGTCTCCATCGTGTCAGGCACAGGAATTTGCAAAGCGCTGAGAAGGCTTGGTCACCAGGCAATTCTGGTTGATATCTTTTTCGGATGGAAAGAGGCAGATCCGGAAACAGCTTTTAATGGCGCATACGATACAGATGCCGCTGCAGATTATATCAAATCATTTAATCCGCAGCTTGAAGAGGCAAAGAAGACCCGCAAGATCTTTTTTGGACCGAATGTCATTGAACTTTGCGAGAAAGCGGATATTGTCTTTCTCGCGCTGCATGGTTCGAACGGTGAAGATGGCAGGGTACAGGCGGCCTTTGATCTTCTTGGGATCCGTTATACCGGAACAGACTACATCAGCAGTGCTATCTCCATGGATAAATCCAGGACAAAACAGGTCTTTCAGGCATCCGGGGTCAATACACCTGCCGGTATCACAATCTTCCGCGGAGAGACACGGAAAACAGCAGAGGAATTCGGCATGCAGCTTCCGGTTATTATCAAGCCCTGCTGCGGCGGATCATCGGTGGGAATTACGATCTGCAGGAGCAATGAGGAAGTACAGAAGGGGATTGCATATGCTTTTTCATTGGAGCAGTCTGCCGTCATTGAGGAATTTATTGAGGGCGATGAATTCACCTGCTGTGTGATTGATGGACAGGCTTATCCGGTTGTCATGATCACACCCAAGACGGGATACTATGATTTCAGGAACAAATATACCGCCGGTGCCACAGAGGAGCTCTGCCCTGCACCGATTTCAGATGCGCTGACGCACAGTATTCAGGAGGAAGCTGTAAAAGCAGCAGATGCGGTTGGCCTGATTGGCTACGGCCGTATGGATTTTCTGGTCAGAAAATCGGACCAGAAAGTGTTCTGTCTGGAAGTGAATACGCTTCCCGGCATGACCCCCACCAGTCTTGTACCGCAGGAGGCAGCTGCCGTAGGCATTGATTATGACCATCTGTGCCAGAAACTGATTGACGTTTCTTTGAAGAGATATGAGCAGTAATTTTTGGAGGCCTGTTCATGAAAAATCTTACTCTTTCCAATATCACGCTGGTAACGGACGGAAAGTATTACGGATCAGAAGAAAAGAAAGAATTTACCGTGACTGATATTGTGACAGACAGCAGGAAGGTAACAAATGGATGCCTTTTTGTTGCAATCAGGGGTGAACATGCCGATGGACATCAGTTTATCCCTCAGGTTCTGGATGCCGGTGCGGTGGCAGTTCTGACGGAGCTTTCTCCCGAGATCGTGAAGGAACAGTATGGGATGCCGGAACACTCTGAATTTACTGCGATTCAGGTTACTTCTACGCTTCAGGCGGTAAAGGACATTGCGGAGTTCTATCTTCGCCAGCTGAACAAACCGATCGTTGGTATCGTCGGAAGCGTTGGAAAAACCAGCACCAAGGAAATGACTGCATCTGTGCTGAGCCAGAGGTATCGTGTACTGAAGACGGAAGGCAATTTTAATAATGAGCTGGGTGTCCCCATGACAGTCTTTCGTATGCGTGAGGACGATGAAATCGGTGTGATCGAGATGGGAATCAATCATTTCGGTGAGATGCATCGTCTGGCGTCGATTGTGCATCCGGACACCGTTATCATGACAAATATCGGAACAGCACATCTGGAGTTTCTGAAGAGCAGAGACGGAATCCTGCAGGCAAAATCTGAGGTCTTTGATTTCTTTCGATCCGATGGGCATATCATCCTCAATGGCGATGATGACAAATTATCAACGATCGAGGAAAAGGAAGGCGTAAAGCCGGTGCGTTTTGGACTTAATAAGGATGGGTATTCTCATCCAAATGATCTGTATGCTGAGGATGTTGAACCGCAGGGGCTTGATGGTACCCGGTGCAGGATTGTCACTCCCGCTGGCAGTTTCAATGTGAAGATTCCGACACCGGGACAGCATATGATCTACAATGCCCTGGCAGGTGCGGCGGCCGGATTGGCATATGGACTGACACTTGAGGAGATCCGGAGAGGAATTGAGAGCTATGCTTCGTTAAGCGGCCGCTTCCATATTATACATACGGACAGATATACACTGGTGGACGACTGTTATAATGCAAATCCAGCGTCCATGAAAGCTTCTCTTGGCATTCTTCAGGATGGCTCTGGGAGAAGAATGGCGGTTCTCGGTGATATGGGAGAGCTGGGGAAGGATTCGGAAAAGCTTCACGAGGAGGTAGGAGAGTTCGCGGGCTCGTGCAATATTGATGGCATATACTGCATTGGGCCGCTTTCCCATTACATCAGTAAAGGAGCCCATAAAACAGCTGGAAAGAAAATGGAGATCCGTCATTTCAAAAATATAGATAAATTCATCGATGCCATACCAGAACTTTTTAAACCGGGAGATACGATTCTGGTTAAAGCTTCACATTTTATGCAATTTGGCAGAATTGTAGAGAAACTTCAGAAATAGGCGATAGTGATTTGCCGCATTGCACGAAAGAATGCGCAGAAAGAAAAATTTCTGTTGCATTTTTATGAATGGTGTGATATATTTTTAAATGTAAAAAGAATTTACCCTTCAAAAAAATTTTTTTTACAATTAATAACCCCTTATTAATTATTTATACTCCCCTCGAAATGCCCTGGTAGCTCCCCTACCGGGGCATTTCTCTTAATCATGACAGCTTTTGCCGGGTTTGTCAGGGAGACAGTGTTTTTCCTGCCTTGCTGGATTGTACCAGTGATGCTTCAATATTCAACACAGGAGAAAAGTATGGATAAATTTGAACTGATCGCACCCTGCCATTTTGGTCTGGAAGCTGTGATGAAGCGTGAAATCAACGATCTTGGCTATGACATTACTGAGGTTGAGGATGGCAAGGTTACTTTTTCCGGAGATGCTGAGGCAATTGCATATGCAAATATTTTTCTGCGTACGACCGAACGGATCCTGCTGAAAGTCGGGCGCTTTAAAGCCGTAACATTTGATGAGCTTTTTGAGGCGACAAAAGCGCTACCATGGGAGCAGTATATTCCACGGCACGGAAAATTCTGGATTGCAAAGGCAAATTCCATCAAGAGTAAACTGTTCAGCCCATCTGACATTCAGTCCATCATGAAAAAAGCGATTGTGGAAAGACTGAAGGAAAAATACAGGATGGAATGGTTTCCCGAGGATGGAGAGTCCTATCCGATCCGGGTTTCTTTATACAAGGATGTTGTGACAGTCGGCCTGGATACGACGGGGGTATCCCTTCATAAGAGGGGGTACCGGCAGTTTACTGCCAAGGCGCCAATCACTGAGACACTGGCATCAGCCCTTCTGATGCTGACACCCTGGAAGGCAGACCGTATCCTGGTTGATCCCTTTTGCGGCAGCGGTACTTTCTGCATAGAAGCCGCTATGATGGCAGCTGACATAGCACCGGGCATGCATCGGAACTTTCTCTCCGAGGAATGGGAGCATCTGATTCCAAAGAAAACCTGGGATAATGTCAGAGAAGATGCCGCTGACAGAGTGCACATGGATGTGGCGACAGACATTCAGGGATATGATATTGACCGGGAGGTTATTGGATTTGCGCGGGAAAATGCACGTCTTGCGGGTGTAGATCAGCTGATCCACCTGCAGCAGCGTCCGGTATCAGAATTGTCGCATCCCGGAAAATATGGTTTCATTGTAACCAATCCTCCGTATGGCGAACGGCTGGAGGACCGCAGTACGCTGCCTGATTTATACAGGACACTTGGAGAGCGTTTTGCCAGGCTGGATACCTGGTCATTATACGTGATCAGCGGTTATCCGGACGCAGAGCGATATATCGGCAAAACGGCTGCGAAGAACAGGAAAATATACAACGGGATGATGAAGACCTATTTTTATCAGTATCCCGGACCGAAACCGCCACGCCGCAGGACAGCACAATAGGAAGGACTCAGACGATGCAGACTATTATTTTTGCAACAGGTAATCAGAATAAAATGATTGAAATCCGGGAGATCCTGGGCAGTCTTCCGGTGAAAGTGCTGTCCATGGCTGAAGCAGGAATTCACGCAGATGCGGAAGAAAATGGCAAGACCTTTGCGGAGAATGCGCTGATCAAGGCAAGAGCCGTTGCGGATGTGCTGACGGGTCCCTTTGCAGATGCCATTGTCATGGCGGATGATTCCGGTCTGGAGGTTGATGCCATGGATAAAATGCCCGGGGTGTATTCTGCCAGATGGATGGGACATGACACGTCCTACCACATCAAAAATGCCAAAATTATTGAAAATCTGAAGGATATTCCACCGGAGCGAAGAACAGCGCGATTTGTATGCGCAATTGCAGCAATTCTTCCGGGAGGGAAAATTCTGCAGACAGAGGGCACGATCGAAGGGAAAATCGGGTATGAGGAGCGGGGCGCAAATGGGTTTGGATATGACCCTATATTCATGCTTCCCGATATGAGCTGCAGTACTGCAGAGCTTGCACCAGAGGAGAAAAACAGGATCAGCCACCGCGGCAAGGCACTTCGCGCCATGGAACAGCTTCTTCAGCAGGAACTCGGATAAGGCAGCGAAAAAAATGATTTTCCGACTGCGATAAAAGGCTCAATTTCTGGAGGGGTATCTGGTGGCGGAAAAAATAATTAATTTTCTGGTTGACAAGTACAATTCCATATAATATACTAATTTTTGCGTTGAGCGATTTCGAAAAAAGCGGAATGGTTCATCCTG
>Ga0214872_100317_pt1 | contig 13759 bp, 12 predicted proteins | sample Stichaenrichm18X_FD_168614 | JGI IMG/M metagenome (GOLD analysis project Ga0214872, IMG submission 168614) | Xylose enriched microbial communities from anaerobic bioreactor in Madison, Wisconsin, United States - 18X | ecosystem: Engineered > Bioreactor > Anaerobic > Unclassified | place: USA... | reverse complement strand
TGCTGCCGGCACTCCCCCAGTTGTTGGAGTTGTTGCCTTCGGCCTGCAGCAAATTGGCGGCCCTGCTGTCGAACGCAAGCTCGGTGTTCTGCAGCACGATCGCCGCACGGGTGTTGGTGAGGTAGAACATCGACCCCGACTGGATGGCGCTCGACAGGGTGGAATCGACCGCCTGGAAGCGCGCCGTGTCGCCACTCGACGTGTCGGCGTCGCCCGACGTGGACTGGTAGACGATCACGCCGTTTGCCACCGGGTCGCTGCCCGACGCGCCCGACTGGGCGGACGCGAGCTGGGAGTTCCTGATGGAAATCACGTTCGCGCCCTCCATGCCGGCGATCTGGCTGCCCGTCGCCGTGCCCGAGGCGCCGTCGACTTCAATCGTGCCCGTGGAATAGACGAGCGGCGAGCCCGACCCGGCCGTGTTGAGGTTGCCGCCCGCGACCGACACGTTGCCGCCGCCGCGGTCGGTTGCCGTCGCGGCGCTGTGGTCGCCCTGGGTGGTGATGTTGGCGTTTTCGGCGATGACCGTGCCGCCGTAGGTGGCGTCGAGCCCGCGGGAGTTGTCGGCGGTCGTTTCGATGCTCACGTTGCTCGCGTACGCCGTCGCCCCGTCGGTCGCGAAGATCCCGTTCGACCCCTTCGAAGAGGCGGAGAGGGCCGAATCACTCACGGCCGCCGTCGACGAGTCGCCCACGGCGAGCAGGATCGCGTTGGTTCCGTAGAAGTTGCAGGCGTCGTCGTTCGTGCCGTCGCCCGACTTCTGCAGGGTGCCGCCTTCGATGACGAGGCTGCCGCCGTTCTGCGCCAGGGCCGCGTTCCGGTCGGCGTCTGCTTCGGAAATCGTCTCGTCGGTCGAGGTTGCGCTCGTGCCGTCGGCCGTCTTCTCGGCGGCATACGAGCCGGAATAGTCGAACGTGGTCGCATCGGCCCCGCCGCCCGGCGCCCCGCTCGGGGCGGGGGCGGCCGAAGGCGCCTGGCCGTCGCCCGCGGGGGCGCTGCCGTCGGCAGGCGCCTGGCCGCCCGCGTCGGGCGGGGCCGCCTGCTGCGTCTGCGCTGTATCGCCCGCTCCCTGCGCCTGCACGTCGTCGGCGAACGCCCAGACGGGCACGGTGCCCAACGCGAGCGCAAGCGCCACCGTCGATGCGGCGAGCTTCGCTGCGGGGCGCGGGCGCATCGGAAGCGAGCCGTCGGAACGGTTGCGTGGATTGGTTGCACGTGTCATGTCGATCCCTCTTCTCATATCGCTTCGATACGAAAAGCCTATGCGCCCACGCTGAACGGACCCTGAAAGGAATGCGTGAGTCAAGAAGATGTGACCCCTTTGACTCATTTTGGGTGACAACGGGGGCGCGTGATGTTGTCACGCCTCGGCGTGACAACATCACGCGCCCCCGTTGTCACCCGCCCGTTGTCGCCGGCCGCTAGAAGCGGGCGAAGCGCTCGTGACGCTGGCGCACCAGCTCGTCGCCCGAAAGGCCCTCGAGCTCGTCCAAGGACCGCACGACGAAGTCCCGCACGGCCTCGCAGGCCTGATCGGGGTTTTCGTGCGCGGGCTTTTCTCCTTCCGAAATCACCTCGTCGACGATGTGCATGTCGAACACGTCGTGGGCGTTCATCCGCATGACCGCGGCAGCCTCGTCGGCGCGCGAGCGGTCCTTCCACAGAATCGACGCGAAGCCTTCGGGCGAAAGCACCGAATACACGGCATGCTCCTGCATGCCCACCTTGTTGGACACCGCGAGCGCGAGCGCGCCGCCCGAACCGCCTTCGCCGCAGAGCACCGACACCACCGGCACGCGCAGGCCCGCCATGGCCAGCAGGTTGTCGGCGATCGCGTTGCCCTGCCCGCGCTCTTCGGAATCGGCGCCGCAGTAGGCGCCCTGGGTGTCGACGAAGCACACGATGGGCCGGTTGAACTTTTCGGCCTGGCGCATGAGGCGCAGGCTCTTGCGATAGCCCTCGGGCTGAGGGCAGCCGAAGTTGCGCTTGATGCGCTCCTTCAAGTCGGCGCCCTTTTCTTCGCCGATCACCGTGACGGGCTGGTTGCCCAGCCACGCCACGCCGCCCACGATCGCCCCGTCGTCGGCGAACATGCGGTCGCCGTGCAGCTCGATGAAGCCGTCGAAGATCCGGTCGATGTAGTACTTCGACGTGGGCCGGTGGGTGTTGCGGGCCATCTGCACGCTGTTCCAGGCGCTGTTGACCTCTTCGGAGGCGTCCTGCTTGGCCATCTGGGCGGCAGCGATCTTCAGGCGGGCGCGCGCCTGGTCGTCGCCTTCCACCTGGGCGGAAAGCGAGGCCCCGTCTTCGGAATCGAGCTCGTTGCGCAGCATGACGCGTTGGGTGCGCTTTTCGGCCGACCCGCTGCCCGTCACCGCGCCCATGATCTTGCGGGCGATCGTGCCTATCGCGCCGCCGTCCTCTTCGCCGTCGTCGGTCTCGTCGGCCACCGGCAGGGGCGCGTAGACCACGTGGTCGTAGCCGCGCTTGCCCGTTTCGAGCGCGCGGTTCACGCCGGCGTACGACAGGATGGCCTCCGATTCGCCCTCTGCGAGCGTGCCTTCCTTGCCGGCTTCGTGCAGGGCGAGCAGGTGGGCGAGCGTGGGCCGAATGTCCTCGCGCGCCACGATTGCGTCGACCAGGCCGTGGTCGAGCGCGAATTCGGCGGTCTGGAAGCCGGCCGGCAGCTCCTGGCGGATCGTGTCGCGAATCACGCGCTGGCCCGCGAAGCCCAGCAGCGCATGGGGCTCGATGAGGACCACGTCGCCCTGAGTCGCGAACGACGCCGTCACGCCGCCGGTCGTGGGATCGCAGATCACCGACGCGTAGAAGAGGTGCGCCGCGCCATGGCGCTCGACGGCGCACGACACCTTGGCCATCTGCATGAGGGAGACCAGCCCCTCCTGCATGCGCGCCCCGCCCGACGCGGTGAAGAGCACCACAGGCAGGCCCTCTTCGGTCGCGCGGTCGAACATGCGGGCGATGCGCTCGCCCACGATGTTGCCCATTGATCCCATGAAGAAGGTCGATTCCATCACGCCGAACGCGGTGCGGATCCCCGCGATTTCGCCCACGCCCGTACACACGGCCTCTTCCAGGCCGGTCTTATGGCGCTGCATGTCGATCTTGTCCAGGTAGCCGGGGAAAGCGAGCGGGTCGGTTTCGGGCAGGCCGGCGTCCCATTCCTCGAAGGTATCGGCGTCGAGCGTGAAGGCGATGCGGGCGTTGGAATCCATGCGGAAATAGCCCCCGCACGACGGGCAGGTATGGTAGCGTTCGGCCACCGACCGCTCGTCGAAGGTGAGGCCGCAGTGACGGCACTTCACCCACCGGTCCTCTTCGGGCGCGGGAACCTCGGTAGTGCAGCGGGTCCAGCCCATCGTCGGCGATTCGGGGTCGACCGTGCAGAAGACCTCGATCTTGCGCTTCTGGGCGCGGGCCAGGAAGCTGTCGACGCCGGCGAGCTCGCGGGAGACGCCGTCGAGCAGGATTACCGACGCGCCCGCTTCGGCCGCAGCCGAAAGCACGGCGTAGGAATTGGCGTAGAGGGCGTCGGAATAGGTGTCGCCCATGCACACGCGACCGTAGGCGCAGCGCAGGTGGGCTGCGTGGTCGTGGTCTTTGGTGTAGGGCGCAAAGGCGCGCATGCCGGCGTCGGACACCGCCAAAAGCAGGGCGCGGGCCGTGCGCCCTTGGCACATCACAAGAGCATGGGCCACCCCGTCGTCGTCGACGTCGGTGCCTTCGGTGAGCGCAGCCAGGTGCGCCTCGTCGTAGGTGACGCCCGTGTACTCCGACAGGTCGGCCGCGGCGACGCCGTTGGGGGCCGCATGCGCGCCCGACGCTTCGTTGGCGATGCTCTCCAGGCGGTAGGCCACTTCGGGCTCGGCCGCTGCTTCGGCAGCTTTGTCGGCGCTCTTCCCGTCCCCGTAGGTGTAGTAGTTCTGATCGGCCATCGTCGCTCCCTTCTACGCTTGCGCCTGCTGGGCCGCCGTGGCAAGCACGTACTTCTGCGTCGCCGTCGCGGCGACGTCCCCGTCGACCGTGGCAACGACGTCGGCGACGACCATGCGCGACCCGCTCTTCACGATCGTGCCTTCCAGGCGCACGGTTTCGCCCGGGCGCACCTGGCGGCGGAACTTGGCCTTGTCGAGCCCGGTGAGGAAGCCGATCCGGCCCTCGTCGCCCTTGTCGACGAGCACGCAGAAGGACGCCGCCTGAGCGAGCGCTTCCATCAGGATGACGCCCGGCAGCACCGGGTGGCCCGGGAAATGCCCCTGGAACAGGGGCAGGTCGGGGTCAACGTCGAGTTCGGCCACGATGTGGGCGCCCGGCTCGCATTCCACCACGCGCGTGACCCACACGAAGGGGTCGCGATGCGGAAGCACCTGCTCGATGGCGGTCTTGTCGCACGGATAGGTAATCTCGCTCATGTGATTCTCCTTCTGCACCGGGCGCGCCCGCGCTCGGCAGATCGTCGCCGCGCGGTCCCTCCCCCGCGCGGCGCGCATCGTTTCGACTGCGGCGCTAGTCGCCGTACGGCGCGATCGCGAGCGCCGCGTTATGGCCGCCGAAGCCCAGGTTGCAGGTGAGGGCCACCTTCTGGGGATAGTCGGTCTTCGCTTCGGTGAGCACGTTGACCGGGCATTCGGGGTCGGGCGTGGAAAATCCCGTCGTGGGCGGCACGAAGCTGCCGGCGACCGAAAGCGCGCACACCACGGCCTCGACCGCGCCGGTGGCGCCCAGCATGTGGCCGGTCACGCCCTTGATCGACACCACGGGCACCTCGCGGCCCCACTCGTCGCCGCACAGGTCGATGAGCGCACGGGCCTCGGTGACGTCGTTGGCGTGCGTGCCCGTGCCGTGCGCGTTGAAATGTCCCAGGTCGCAAGGCGAGAACCCGCCTTCGGCCAGGGCGTCTTCCATCGCGCGGCGAATGCCTTCGGCGCTCGGGTCGGGCGCGGTCATGTGGTAGGCGTCGCCGGTTGACCCGTAGCCCACGATCTCGGCGAGCGGGGCGGCGCCGCGCTTCAAGGCGTGCTCGAGCGATTCCACGACGAGCGCGCCCGCGCCCTCGCCCGCCACGAAGCCGGCGCGGTCGGCGTCGAAGGGGCGCGAGGCCTTCAAGGGGTCCTCTTCCTTGGACAGGGCGCCCAGGTTGGCGAAGCCGGCGATGCAGATGGGGTTCACGGCCTCTTCGGTGCCGCCGGCCAGCGCCGCGTCGATGTAGCCGTGGCGGATGTCGCGCACGGCGGTGCCGATCGCATGCGCGCCGGTGGCGCAGGCGGTCACCACGTCGAGGCACTCGCCCTTCATCCCATAGCGGATGGCCAGGTTGCCCGCGGCGATGTTGCCGATCATCGTGGGGATGAACAGGGGGTTCACGCGCTTGGGGCCCTTGTCGTGGAGCTTGCGGAAGTTGTCCTGCAGAGAATCGATGCCGCCGATGCCCGTGCCGAAGATCACGCCGAAGCGGGCAGCGTCTTCGGCTTCCATGTCGATGCCCGCCTGGGCCATAGCCTCGTCGGCGGCCACGAAGGCGTACTGCACGAAGCGGCCGAAGCGGTGGGCCTCCTTCTTCGTGATGCCGTGCGCGGTGGCGTCGAAGTTCTTGATCTCGCCGGCGTTGTGCACGTCCTGGTCGGACGTGTCGAAGCGCTCGATGGGGCCGATCGCGCAGGTCTTGGACATGAGCGCGTCCATGATCGCCTGCGTGCCCACGCCCGCCGGCGTGATGGCGCCCATGCCGGTGATGACCACGCGGTTGGTGCCGTCGGGGCGCTTGACGTTGACGCCGTCTATCGTTGCTTGGCTCATAGCTGAATACCTCCGTCTACGCTGATGACCTGCCCCGTGATGTAGGACGCGCGCTCGCTGGCCAAAAAGCCCACGACCGCCGCGACGTCTTCGGGCTCGCCGAAGCGCCCCGCCCCGATGCGCGCAAGGCTCGCTTCGCGCTGGGCGTCGGAAAGCGCCGCCGTCATGTCGGTGGCGATGAAGCCGGGCGCGACCGCATTGGCCGTGACCCCGCGGCTCGCCAGCTCTTTGGCAATCGATTTGGTGAGGCCCACGATGCCCGCCTTCGACGCGGCGTAGTTGGCCTGGCCGGCGTTGCCGCGCAGCCCCACGACGCTGCTCATCGACACGATGCGGCCGTAGCGCTGCTTCATCATGGGACGGGCGGCGGCCTTGCAGCAGTTGAAGGCGCCCTTCAGGTTCACGCCGATCACGTCGTCGAAATCGGCTTCCTTCATCTGCATGAGCAGCTTGTCGCGCGTGATGCCCGCGTTGTTCACGAGCACGTCGATGCGGCCGAAACGGGCCACGCAGGCGTCGATGAGGGCCTTGGCCTCGTCGGCGCGCGCAACGTTGGCGGCCACGGCCACGGCGTCGACGCCGAAGTCGACCTTGAGCTCGGCGGCCACCGCTTCGGCCGCTTCGAGCCCTTCGGAGCGCGAGCAGTTCACGACGACGCGCATGCCCTGGGCCGCCAGCTCGCGGGCGATCGCCCGGCCGATGCCGCGGCTCGATCCGGTGACGACCGCCGCGCGCACGATAGGTTCGGTGTCTTGCATGGGCTAGTTCCCTTCCTTTTCCACATAGGCGGCGAAGCTCTTCGCGTCCTGCACGCAGGCGCGCTCGAGGCTCTTGTCGATACGGCGCACAAGTCCGGAAAGGACCCCGCCGAAGCCGGTTTCCACGAAGGCGCGCGCCCCCTGCCCTGCCAGGTAGTTCACGCTCTGCTCGAACCTCACGCCGTGGGTGAGGTGGGCGACAAGCTGATCGCGCGCGTCGGCGGCGTGCAGGGGCCGGGCCGTGGTGTTAGAGATGAGGGGCACCGCGGGTTCGCTGAATTCCACGCCCTGCAGGTAGTCGGCGAACGCTTCGGCCGCCGGCGCCATGAGAGGGCTGTGGAAGGCACCCTGGGTGGCCAGGCGGGCGCAGCGCTTGCCGGCGGCCGTCCATGCCGCTTCGGCCCGCTCGACGGCGCCGGTCGCGCCCGACACGACGATCTGGCCCGGGCAGTTGAAGTTGGCCATGACGAGCACCTCGCCCTGGGCGGCCGCCTCGACGACGGGCGCGAGCGCGGCTTCGTCGGCCTTGAGGAAGGCGCTCATGCAGCCGTCGGTCGCCTCTGCCGCCTGCCCCATGTAGGCGGCGCGGTGGGCGACGATGTCGAACATCTGCTCGTCGGAGACCATGCCCGCAAGGGCGAGCGCCGTGATCTGGCCCAGCGAAAAGCCGAGCACCGCGCCCGGGCGGACGCCGCGCGCTTCCAGGGCGCGGGCGATGCCCAGCGACAGGGTCACGATCGCCGCCTGGGCGTTGCGCGTCTCGTTCAGGGCGGCCGCGTCGCCGCCGCTCACCAATGCCCGCATGTCGCGGCCGAAGACCGCGCCGGCGGTGTCGAAGGCGGCGGCCACTTCGGGCACGTCGAAGAGGTCGGCGCCCATGCCGGGCTTCTGCGAGCCCTGGCCCGAGCACATGAACACGGGCAGCGCGGCGTCGATCGCCGCGCCCCCTTTCGTTTGCGTTTCGTCGATCATGAAAGCTCCTATTCCGCCGTCATCCGCGTGCGCTGGGCATTGGCCTGCGCAAGGCCCGCAAGCGACAACCCGCCCAAAGCGCAGGCTTCAGCCATCATCTCGCGCACGACGTCGGCGGCCGTCTTGCGTTCGTTCACCAGGCCCGCCACCTGGCCGGCCATCATGTCGCCGTCGTCGACGTCGCCGGCCACCGCGCGGCGCAGGGCGCCGAGCCACATCTTCTCGATCTCTTCCCCGTTGGCGTCGAGGTCGCCTTCGAGCTGCTTGGCCTTGCGCGAGAACTTGTTCTTCAGGCTGCGCATCGGATGGCCCGAATCGCGGCCGGTGACGATCGTGTCGGACACCTTGGCCTTCAGGATGCGCTGCTTGTAGGCGTCGGCCACCGTGCACTCCTCGACCGTGAGGAAGCGGGTGCCGCACTGCACGCCTTCGGCGCCCAGGGCGAAGGCCGCGAGCATGCCGCGCCCGTCGGCGATGCCGCCCGCGGCGACGACCGGAATCGACACCGCGTCGCAGACGGCCGGAACGAGGGCCATCGTCGTGAGCTCGCCCACGTGGCCGCCCGATTCGGTGCCTTCGGCCACCACCGCGTCGGCGCCCAGGCGCTCCATGCGCTTTGCGAGCGCCGGGCTCGCGACGACGGGCACGACCTTGATGCCGGCATCTTTCCACATCTCCATGTAGGGGGCGGGGCTGCCGGCGCCCGTGGTCACCACGTCGACCTCGAGCTCGGCCAGAAGGGCGGCGATCTGGGCGGCGTTGGGGTCCATGAGCATGACGTTGGCGCCGATGGGGTTGCTCGTGATGCGGCGGGCCGCCTCGACCTGCGCGCGCACCCACTCTTCGCTCGCGCCGCCGCAGGCGATGATGCCAAGGCCGCCGGCGGCGCTCACAGCGCCCGCCAGGCTGGCGTCGGCGATGCGGGCCATCGAGCCCTGGATAATCGGCGCCTCGATGCCGAGCAGTTTCGTTACGCGCGTTTCCATTAGTCGTCCCTTTCCTTAGATGTCGGGTTCGATGCGGATGACGGTGCCGTGCCGGCCGGGCACAGGGAAGCGGCCGCTTCGGGCGTCGAGCGCGCGTCGAAGAAGCCTTTCACCTTCGACAGCGCGATTGCGAGCACCCGCTGCTCTTCGGGCGAAAGCGGGTCGAGCGCCTCTTTGAGCATGCGCTTGTGGAAGAGCCGGTGGGCGCGCCAGACCTTGCGGCCCTTGGTGGTGAGCGATACGAGCTTGGTGCGGCGATCGGTGCTGCAGCGCTCGCGCTGCACGAAGCCCAGCCGCTCGAGCTTGTTGATGGCGCTGGTGAGCGTGGCCGTGGTGATGCCCAAGCGCGAGGCGACCACGTTCATGGGATTCTTCTCGTAGAGTCCCACGGCGACGCAGGTGTGCACGTCGGTGATCGTGAGGCCGCGGGTGTAGCGGTTGTCGAGCGCGCCCTGCTCGATGCGCAGGACGCTTTGGAAGGTGCCCGAAAACAGGTCGTCGATGGAGAGCCCCTCGGCGATCAGATACGAGTAGTCGCGCTCCACCTGGGACGATGACTGCGCGGCCGCGTTCTCGGACATGCGGTTCCTTCCCTCTTCGCTGCTGCCGAGCCGCCGGCGCGCCCCATGCGGCGCGCGCATTGTGGGCTTCTTGCAACGAAGCCCAGGCGGCTTTTCAAACCGCTGGATATTTTGTTAGATTGTCTAAGCATTTGCAAGACCCGTTTTCACCCTCACGGAGCGCACACACATGTGCAGGGCGATGCGGCCGGCTACAGGAGGCATACGTGGGCGCAACCATCATCGGAACGGGCAAGGCGGTTCCCGCCTTCAAGGTCACGAACCACCGTTTGTCCCAGATCGTCGACACGTCCGACGAATGGATCGTGCCGCGCACGGGCATCCACGAACGCCCCATCGCCACCGCCGAAACGGCCACCGATTTGGCATCCACCGCCGCGCGCCGGGCGCTCGGCTGGGAGGCGGGCGCGGGGCTCGCCCCGACCGAAACGATCGACGCCGCCTCCATCGACCTCGTCATCTGCATGACGCTCACCGGCGACGCGATCATCCCCAGCCAGGCCGCGCTCGTGAAGGCGCGCCTGAGCCTGCCGAACGCCGTGGCCTTCGACCTGAACGCCGCCTGCGCGGGCTGCGTGTACGGCCTTGCGACCGCCCAGAGCATGATGGCCGCCGCGCAGGCGCCCGGCTGGGCCGGCAACCGCGTGCGCCGCGCGCTCGTGATCGGCGTCGAGCGCATGTCGCGCATCCTCGACTGGACCGACCGCGCCACCTGCGTGCTCTTCGGCGACGGGGCCGGTGCCGTGGTGCTCGAATGGCGCGACGGGGCTACGGGCATCGCGAGCTCCTTTTTGAAGAACACCGACGACGAGGCCCTGACGCTCGCCTGCGGGAAGAATTACGACTTAAGCTCCTTCCCCTTCGATGACGAGATGGCCCTTGCCGGCGAAGGCCCCGACGCTACGGCCGGGCCGCAGGCCGACGTGTCCCGCGACGCAATCGCGCACGATGACCATGCGCGCGCCGTCATGGGCTCGCCCTTCATTTCGATGACCGGGCAGAAGGTCTTCAAGTTCGCGACGAGCGCGATCGTCGAGGCGATCGGCACAGCGCTCGACCGCGCGGGCTGGGAGCTTGCCGACATCGATGCGATCGTCCCCCACCAGGCCAACGAGCGCATCATCCGCTACGCCGCCAAAAAGCTCGGCGTGCCCGAAGACCTCTTTCAGGTCTCGATCGGCACGGCCGGCAACGCGAGCGCCGCAAGCGCCCTCATGGCCCTCGACGATGCCTGGCGCTCCGGCAAGCTGCACGCCGGCGACAAGGCGATCATGGTGGGCTTCGGCGGCGGCCTCACGAGCGGCGCCATTGCCTTCGAAGCCTAGCCCTGACAAGAGGTGACAACGGGGGCGCGTGATGTTGTCACACGCCCGTGTGACAACATCACGCGCCCCCGTTGTCACCTCTTGTCGATTGCGCAGCCCTTCCGCCGCACGAGCGCACCGCGAGGCCCTATGATGAACCCAGGTCTCTAACAGCCACGGAGGAAAGGCAGACCCATGCAGAAGTACCAATGCGACGTGTGCGGCTACATCTACGACCCCGAAGCGGGCGACCCCGACGGCGGCATCGCGCCGGGCACCGCGTTCGAAGACATCCCCGACGACTGGGTATGCCCCGTCTGCGGGGTTTCGAAAGACGACTTCAGCCCCGTCGACTAACAAGCCGCGCACAAGAGCCCCGCTCTCCGGGGCTCTTTTTATGACAACGTCACCTGCCCCTGTTGTCACACGTGACAACAGGGGCAGGTGACGTTGTCATACGCGCAGGTCAGAGCGATGGCCCTTTTAAACGGACCGGCACCCATCACACCCGGCAACCGCACATTGACAACGGGGGCGCGTGATGTTGTCACACTCCTGTGTGACAACATCACGCGCCCCCGTTGTCACACAAAAGCCCCGAGCGGACGCATCCGCTCGGGGCTTTCATACGCTCTGCGAAGCGCCTTAGGCCTCGCGTTGTTGGGCGATTGCATCCAAGGGCGCCATGGCCACGTCTTCCACCTCCATGACGAGGGGAACGCCGGCCGGCAGGTCCTCTTGGAACACCACGCGCTCGTAGTCGCCGCACTCGTCGCAGGTTTGCAAGCGATGGGCCCGGTCGCCTTCCACGTTAGTGTAGTGGAGGTGGCCCTGGTTGCGGGTCCCGCAGCGACCGCAGCGCACGCGGTCGTAGTGCCACTGGGCGCCGCACTGGGCGCAATACTGCCTGCGTCCCGACCCCGACGTGTCGCCGGTGTTGCCCACCCACGAAGCGGAGGCGGGCGAACCGCACACCGGGCAGTCGATGGAGGCCGGCGCGGGTTCGCCCCCTTCCGCGACCGCTCGCTCGATTGCGTCGCGCACGGCGTTGGAAGCGGACTCGAGATGGGCGCGCAGGGCGAACATGACCGTCATCGCGCAGAGGTTGGCCGGCAGATCTGCCGGCACGTCGAAGGAGCCCAGGTTGGCGAGCACCCCGTTGACGAACGCCGTGGGGTCGCTTCCCGCCTGGCCCAAATCGGCGCGCTCGGCGAAGCGGGCCCAATCGTAGGCGCGCAGGGCCGCAGCCGCGGTCTCTTCGAGCCCCGCATGGTCGGCCATGAAGGCCGCCACGGCGGCGCAGGTCGCGCCGAAGGCTCCCGCATCGATCGCCACGGGCGCTTTGGAGAACACGGGGGTGCCGGCGGCGAGGATCTCGCGCAGGTCGCCCGCCGAAGGGGCGGTGTAGCCGCCGGCGGCGGCCACACCCTTCGCGCGCTCGTCGAGCACGCCGTAGAGCCCTTCGAAGAACTCGAGCCTGGCGGCGTCCGCCGGGGCCGCGTCGCCCACGTAGGCGGCCACGGCCGTATGAATTCGCTCGAGGTCCACGCTACTTCTCCTCTTTCGCGACTTCGACGTTGCCCTCTTCGATTTCCTTGCGGGCCCAGAAGCCCCAGTGGTAGAGAGCGTTCGATTCGGACACCTTGCCGTCCTTCCACATGAGGCGGGCGGTGCCGCGGTAGGGCTGGAAGATGCCCGCGCCCAGGTAGATGTGGGCAAGGCCGAACACGATGAACAAGATGAAGCAGACATCGTGCACCAGGCGCATGACCAGCTCGGCCGTGGCGCCGGCGTGGAACACGCTCGTGCCCAGCCACAGGACCAGGCCCGACACCGCGATGAGGATCGCGGCGAGCACCATGGCGCCGTCGGCGATGCGCTGGCCCGACTTCACTTCGTCCTGGTCGGGCATGTGGACCTTTTTCGGCCCGAGCATGTAGGGCACGAACTTCTTCATGAACTCGACGTCTTCCGGCGTCCACTTCACGAAGTACTTGTGCAGGAAGGCCTTGAAGCCCTTGGGAGCCGTGATCGCGCTCAGGAGCGGCACGATGATGAAGATCGCGCCCACGATGCGATGGCTCATGCGCATGCCCTGGGCCACGTCGGGGAAGGCCGCCGCGAGCGACGGCACGAACACGAACAGGCCGGAGATAGCCAGCCAGATGCAGGCAATGGCCACCGTGTCGTGGGTGAGGCGCGTCTGCAGCGAATGGCGCTGGATGTCGCGCTCGGGATAGTTTGTGCGTGCCATTAGCGCTCACCCTTTTCCTTGTCGATGTGCTTGACGACTTCGCCGGTATCGACGTCGATCTCGTCGTGCGCCTTCTCGTCGTAGTAGAGGCGGTCGCGCTTGTAGCCCACGCCGGTGAGGAAGGAAAGCCCCAGGCCGGCGACGATGCCCACGGCGCCCACCGCGGCGAGCGGCTTCATGAAGCCCAGGGCCTCGGTCAGACCGTCGGGGTTGGCGTTTTCGGGCACGTGCGTGTACATGGAGCGGTCGTACTTGAGCACCATGATGGTGTGGCAGCCGCCGCATTCGGTCTCGCCGTAGACGCTCGCATCGGCGAAGCCCTTTTCCTTCAGGGCGTCGACGCGCGCATGCGCCTTCTCGAGCATTTCGGAACGCGGCCCGAAATCGAGCGCGTTGGGCTGGCAGGTGGTCACGCACGCCGGCTTGCGGCCGTTGCGCACGCGGTCGATGCAGCCCGTGCACTTGTCGATCTTGATGCCGGCGCCCTGCACGCCCACGCCGGTGTGGCGCGGGACGTCGAAGGGGCAGCCGCTGCGGCAGTACTGGCAGCCGATGCACTTGTCCTTGTCGTAGATGACCAGGCCCGTGCCGTCGGGGTCATGATAGAGCGCTCCACTCGGGCAGACGTTGACGCAGCCGGCGTTGGTGCAGTGCATGCACGACCGGCGGCCGAATGCCCAGTCGACGCCGTAGCCGTTTTCGCGTTCGCGCTCGTTGAACGTGATGATCAGGCGCGTGTGCGGGTCGAGGTCGGCCGGGTTCTGATAGGTGCCCGTGCAGACGCCCGCGTTGAAGTCAATCGGAGAGGGAAGCTCGTTCCACACCTTGCACGCCGCCTGGCAGCCGCGGCAGGCGGTGCACTTGGAGGCGTCGTAGTAGATTGCCATTTCTTCAGACATGCAGATCCCCCTTCCTTATGCCTTCTCGAGGCCCACGAGGAAGGCCTTCGATTCCTGGATGAAACTGGTCGGGTCGCCCACGTTGGGCACCAAGTCGTTGACGATGTCGCCGGTGGTGAACACGTTGGAGTAGCCCCAGTCGTGCACGATGCCGATCGCGTACTGCGTCTTGCCGTTGACCTGCAGCG
>Ga0214872_100315_pt1 | contig 13787 bp, 13 predicted proteins | sample Stichaenrichm18X_FD_168614 | JGI IMG/M metagenome (GOLD analysis project Ga0214872, IMG submission 168614) | Xylose enriched microbial communities from anaerobic bioreactor in Madison, Wisconsin, United States - 18X | ecosystem: Engineered > Bioreactor > Anaerobic > Unclassified | place: USA... | reverse complement strand
AGTCCTGCTACCTCCGGGAAGACCTTCGCGTTGAAGCGCTCGTTGAAGCGGCGGCCGATCTTGTCCGTGATCTCGATGTGCGGCAGCTGGTCGCGGCCCACGGGCACGATGTTGCCCTTGCAGAAGAGGATGTCGCAGGCCTGGTGGACCGGGTAGGTCAGAAGAAGGCCGGTGAGCGTATGGCCCGATGCCTCCTGCTCGGCCTTGACGGTCGGGTTGCGCTCGAGCTCCGACTTGGAGACAAGCGAGAGGAAGGGCAGCATGAGCTGGTTCTCGGCAGGGACCGCCGAGTGGGTGAAGATCATGGTCTTTTCGGGGTCGATGCCGCAGGCGAGATAGTCCATGACCATGTTGTATACATTGTCGCGGATATGCTCGGTCGTGTCGCGGTCGGTGATGACCTGGTAGTCGGCAATCACGATGTTCGTCTTGACGCCGAGGTTCTGCAGGCGCACGCGCTCGCGGATCGTGCCGAAATAGTGGCCGAGGTGCAGACGTCCGGTCGGACGGTCGCCCGTGAGCATGGTATAGCCTTCGGTCTTGCCGGACTCGATGTCCGTCTGGATCTTGTTGGAGCGCTCAAGCGCCGCTTCGTAGCTGCCTTCGTTTGGCATAATGGCATCTCCTCGTTCAAGCTTGTGTTACGGTTGGATATGTATATCCAACGGAATTTACGCACGGACTACAATGGTAGCAGACGTTCTTGACGGCTTAGCCGAAGGCAGGAAGAGAAGGTGCCGGAATTGCCTGCGTTCCGGAACCACGATCGGGAGGAGACGGTTGCATGCCCAGTTCATGTGGCTTCGATGCAGACAAGACCGCCATCCGCCAGCAGTATCTGATCATGCGGCGTGCCACATCCTCGGTCGTGCGCAGGAATGCCGACGACCTCATCCGCGAGGCAGTGGAGGCGCTGCCCGAGTATGAAGCAGCCGACCTCGTCCTTTCCTATGTCTCGTTTGCAGACGAAATCGATACGCACCGAATCATCGAAGATGCGCTTGCTGCAGGGAAACGGGTTGCCGTGCCGAAGTGCCTGCCAGGCAGGAAGATGGAATTCTTCGAGATCGGGTCTCTCGAAGAGCTCGTGCCAGGAACTCTCGGAATCCTGGAGCCCGTGCCGGATGAAGAGCGTCTTGTCAAGCCTGCCATGTGCAAGGGGTCTGTCTGCCTTGTGCCGGGCCTTGTCTTTGACGGAGAAGGCTATCGCATCGGCTATGGCGCTGGCTACTACGACCGCTTCCTTGCTTTCTATATGGGGGAGAAGCTTGGCCTTGCCCGCTCCATGCAGGTGAGCTCGAATCCTCTGCCGCGCGGTGTCCACGATATCCATGTGGATACGCTTGTCACCGATATGGGCTGCTTCCGCATCAGCTACCGGTAGGGCCTAGATCCATAGCTCAGGATGTCCCGATCGCCTTCCAGCGCATGAAGAAGAAACAGGCTGCAGCGGCAAGCACGCCGCACATCACGGCAGGCGGCCAGATGCCTGCAGATGCAGCCAGGGCGACAGGCTTGATTGCGATGCCGGGGCCGAGAAGATGGCGCTACCTGCGGGAAGAAGCGAGGAGGACCTCGACATCGGCATCCGGCTTCTCGAGGGTCCGATGGAGCATCCAGTTTGCACCGGCCATAGCAAGGACCACAAGGCCATAGGCGCACTGCATGATGCGATTGCCGAAATGCCTGCTGACGAGGTCGGTCGTGCAGGGGATGAGAGAGGCGAAGAAAAGCAGCACGAGCGTCCACATGACACGCGCTGTCTATGCGCCCGGACGTGTCCCAAACCTCGTTGAATCCCGTCCAGAGCGAGCCCAGCCAGAAGAAGGAAAGGACATAGGAGAAACAGCTCATGCGGAGGTTCCAGAAGCCCTCGGGCGTGGGCTCTTTCGGTGCATCGAGAGCAAGCACGAGCATGGTCATGATGAGAGCGAGGATGGCATCAGCGAATGCTGCAGGCCGTTCCTTGCTCATAAGCTGTCCTTCCGGGACAATCTGGCTGGATGTCCTCTTCGAGACAAGCCTCTGCCTCGTGGGACAGACTTCAGATGAGAGGCTCAGCAAACCAGCATGCATGCAGTGCATGCTGAAAGGAGCCATGAAGATGTGCTGCCAATAAAGAAAGCCGCCCAGAAGGCGGCTTTTATGAACTTCTGCTTTGCAGATGACAGCTAGGCTTCCTGCTCCTGCCTGTCGAGGTAGTCGCGCATATCGAGGATGGCCTTGCGGTAGCCCTGTATGCCCATGCCCATGATGGTCTCGAACGCTGCCTCGCGCACATAGGAGATCTGGCGGAAGGATTCGCGCTCGTTCACCTTCGAGATGTGGACCTCGATGGTCGGAATCTGGATGGCCTTGATCGCATCGAGGATTGCGACAGACGTGTGCGTATAGGCGCCTGGATTGATCACAAGGCCGTCGAATGCCTGCCAGGCATCCTGGATCTCGTCGACGATGTCTCCCTCGTGGTTCGACTGGAAGCAGAAGCAGTCATCAAAGCCTGCCTCCTTCGCGGTCTTCTGGCAGAGGGCGAGAAGCGCCCCGAAGTCCTCGGTTCCATAGAGCTCCGGCTCGCGGATGCCGAGCATATTGATGTTGGGGCCGTTGATGACAAGAAGGCGGCGCTTGTGGGGAGCGTCCTTCCCAGCAGCTGACTGCTCTGCAGCAGCATGAGCAGAGGGAGCAAGCTTCGGGCCACGCGTGATGTTCGGTACTTCCTTCTGGGGAACGCTCTTGGGAGCGGAGCTTTCCGGGAACATCGAGCGAAGCATGTCGAGATCTTCGGATTCCATGTCTGAGCGGGAGCGCTCGGAGTTGGCCTTGACCTGGATGCTGTAGGAACGCCTGCGCTCGGGCGTCACGGCCGGCGCTGCCTTTGCAGGCTGGCTCTCAGGCTCCATATCCTGCGAGATATCGCAGAGCTGCTGGAACGACTGGTAGATATCGTCGATCACATTCGGGCCGAACACGACCTCGATGCCATTCGAGCCCCTCTTGGTCATGCCGAGAACGCTTGCGATGGACGTCAGCTTCTCCCGGTCGATGAGATCGGGGTTCTCCACCTTAATCCGCAGCCTTGTCATGCATATCGTGTTCTCAAGCACGTTCTGCTTTCCGCCTACTGCAGAAAGCACAAGTTCGGCCGTATTTCGTTCATCCATGAAGTGCCTTCGTAATTAGAAACAAGTAGTTTGCCGTTCTCAGTCTATGGAGTTCGACGCCCCAAGGGAAGAGGCCAGCGGCGGACGGGCCGAGGGGTCTGCAAACGGCATGAATCATTCAGCTTTCGTTCGGACCTACAGCCCCAGGCGCGCAATGATTGCCGCCGCATCGCCCTTCGGCGTCCCGGTGCAGGGAAGCACGAGGTCTGCCCAGGCACGGTAGAGCGGCAGACGCTCCTCGGCGAGCTTCTCCAGGCCTTTGCTCTGGGAGAGCGGGCGTCCCTTCGTCTCGAGCGTCTCGATGGGACGGTCGAGCATGATGATGAAGGAGTTCTGGTGGAGGAGCGGGTAGTTCTGAGGAACCGTGACGACGCCTCCGCCACAGGAGATCACAAGGCCCGAACGCGAGGCAGTCTTTGCAAGAAGGGCGCTCTCCTGCTGCCGGAAGGCCTTCTCGCCGTCTTCCGTGATCGCTTCTGCGGCAGATCTGCCATATTCCATCTGGTAGGCATCGTCCATATCGATGAAGGGGCGGTGGAGGACGTGCGCCAGGTGCTTGCCGGTCGTCGTCTTGCCAGATCCTGGCATGCCGATCAGGACAAGATTGTCTGTCGTGGCCAGGATGTCCTGCTCGATCTTCGCAATGGCCTCTTCGGGGATATGCTTGCTCTGGAAGAGCTCGCTTGCAAAGCAGGCCTGGGCGACAAGCATGGAAAGGCCTGAAGCAGACGGGAGCCCGAGCTTCTCTGCAGCAAGGCAGATGCCGGTACGCCTGGGGTTGTAGACCACATCGAGGACGCCTTCGAGGCGGGACAGCTTCGCTAGCGTCTCCTCATCCACTGGCGTTGCAGGGCAGGAAGGATACATGCCGACAGGCGTGGTATTGACGATGAGGGAGGCATCGGCATGGCGCTCGAGAAGCGTCTCGTAGGTGTCGTCTCCCTTGCGGGAGATGACAGAGACTTCGGCTTCGGCATCTCTGAGAGCTGCCTGCACAGCCTGGCTGGCGCCGCCGCTTCCGAGCACGAGCACAGGCTTGCCGGAGAGCGCATCCTTGGCAGATGCTGCCCCCAGCTCCTCTCTCGAGAAGCGCTCGAGGAGATATGCAAAGCCCAGGACATCTGTGTTCTCTGCGAAGATCGAGCCATCGGCGCGCTTCACGAGCGTGTTCGAGACGCCGAGGCGCTCTACGCGCTCTGAGCGCACATCTGCCAGACGTGCAGCATCCCTCTTGTAGGGAATCGTGACGTTCAGGCCCTGCCAGGAGCCCTCGCGCACGAATGGCTCTACCTCTTCGGGCTCGAGCTCGATCAGATCGTACGGTGCGCTTCCCAGCTCCTTGTGGATGAGGGCCGAGTAGCTATGGCCGAGCTTCCTGCCAAGAAGGCCGAAGCGGTGGGCATTCGTATCCATGGAACTCCTAAACGATCTCGCGGTAGCTGCCGAGGTAGCGGTATTCCTCGCAGATGTCGCCGAGCGAATTGATGAGGGTCGCAAATTCGGGGGCTTCGACAGGGCATTCGATATCAAAGTAGAACATGAACTCGAAGTCGCGGTTCGGAAGCGGACGGCTCTCGAGCTTCACGAGGTTGATATCGAGGGCATAGAAGCGGGAGAGCACCTTGTAGAGGGCTCCCGGCTCGTGGTTCACGATCAGCATGAGGGAGGAGCGGTCGGCTCCCGGGTAGATCGTGAGGTCCTTTGCGATGCAGGCAAAGCGCGTGAAGTTGTTGCCGGTGTCCTGGACGGAACGGGCGAGGATATCGAGGCCATAGAGCTCGGCGCAGGCACGGCTCGAAAGGGCAGCGACATCGGTGCGGTCGCTCTCTGCGACCATCTTTGCTGCCATTGCCGTGTTCTCGACGACGTGCACCTTCATCTCGGGATGTGCCGCCAGGAACTGCCTTGACTGGCGGATTGCCTGCTCATGGCTATAGATATCCCGGATGTCCGAGAGCTCGGTGCCATGCTTTGCGAGCACGTTGTGATCGATCTTGATGCGTGTCGATCGTACGATCGAGAAGTTGTGCTGCATCATCAGGTCGTAGACCGCATTCACGGTGCCGGCGGTCGAGTTCTCGACGGGAAGCACGCCGTACTGGCAGAAGCCCTGCTCGACGGCACGGAAGACTGCGTCGAAGGAGTCGAAGTATGAGATCGTCGGGTGCTTGAAGATGCGGTCTGCCGCTATCTGCGAATAGGCGCCCTCGACGCCCTGGCAGGCTACATAGGCGGTCTGCGGGAAGAGCTTCGGCTCATGCTGGATGGCATCGTAGATGCGGGTGCCGACATTGCTCATGACACCGAGGTCGTCATATTCCTGGGCTCGCGCTGCCTCCATGAGAAGGCCCATGAGTACCTGCGCATAGTTGCGGTACTGGGCAGGCACGGCTTCGGCGACGGCTGCGAGCTTCTGGCGCTCACGGGTCTTGTCGAGGATCGGCAGGCTGTGGGCGCTCTTGTAGGCAGCCACTTCGTCGGCACACGCCATGCGCTCCTGGAAGAGGCCGAGAATGCTGGTATCGATGCGGTCGAGATCGGCGCGGATTTCGGAAAGTTCTCTCACGGACGTCCTCACTTCTTCTGGAAGAGGGTATCGGCAGGGTAGCTGAGCCAGGCATCGAGGAGAGACAGCGCTGTGACTGCCTCGACGACCGGCACGGCACGCGTGACGATGCAGGGGTCGTGGCGGCCATGGACCTCGAGCTCGGCAGGCTCCATATGGGCAAGGTCGACGGATTGCTGCGGACGCGAGATGCTCGAGGTCGGCTTCATGGCAATCCTGAAGAGGAGCGGTGCTCCGGTCGTGATGCCGCCCAGGATGCCGCCGGCATTGTTCGTGGCCGGCACGCATGCGCCATCCTCGACCATGAAGGGATCGTTGTTCTCGGAGCCATGCATGTGTGCCATCTCGAAGCCGCGGCCGAACTCGATGCCCTTGACGCCGGGAATGCCGAAGATATTGCGCGCCAGGATGTTCTCCATACCGTCGAACATGGGCGAGCCGATGCCTGCGGGAAGGCCGGTGGCGACGCATTCGATCTCGCCGCCGACGGAATCCTTGGCGCGTCTTGCCTTGTCGATCTCTCCAAGCATCGCTTCGGATGCACTGGCATCGATCACGGAAAGTGTCGTCACATGCCTCTGTATCGTGGCTATCTGCTGGGCCAGGAGCTCTCGGGACTCAGGGGTGTTCTCGAAGGCAGCAAAGCGCGTATCGGCCGCATCTCCTATGCACGAGAGGTGCGCTGCAATGGATACGCCCTGCTCCGAAAGGATTTGGAGCGCGATGGCGCCGGCAAAGCAGAGAGGGGCTGTGAGCCTGCCCGAGAAATGGCCGCCGCCCCTGATATCGTGGGCAGAGCCCCACTTCGTCCAGGCACAGAAATCGGAATGGCCCGGACGCGGAACCCGGGCGATGTTCTTGTAGTCCTGGGAGCGGGTATTCGTGTTCCTGATGATGCAGGCAAGAGGGGTCCCGCAGGTGAGGCCTTCTGCATCGAGGCCGGAGACGATCTCGGGCAGGTCTGCTTCCTTGCGGGGCGTCGTCCAGGCGCCCTGTCCAGGAGCACGTCTTCCCATGAACTCCTTCACGGCGTCCATGTCGATCTTGATGCCGGAAGGAAGGCCGGAGATCACGCAGCCGATGGCTTCGGAATGGGACTGGCCGAAGACGGAGACCGTAAGCGTCTCTCCCATGGTCGATGGCATCTAGGACTCCTTCCTGACAACCCCGCCGAGCGAGGAGAGGTCCTCGAAGAAGGCAGGATATGATTTCTGGACGCATTCGGCACCGACGATCTTGGTCGGACCGTCTGCCTTCGTGGCAGCAATGGCTGCCGCCATTGCGATGCGGTGATCGTTTGCTGCATCGACGGTGCCGCCTGAAAGCGACCCCGTGCCTTCGATTGCCAGGGAATCGTCCTCGATCGTGACCTGGGCACCCATTGCGTCGAGTGCGGCGGCACACGTCTCGAGACGGTCGGACTCCTTGAGGCGGAGCCTCCCTGCATTCGTCAGGTGCGTCGTTCCTTTCGCGTAGCAGGCAACGGCAGCAAGTGCCGGCACAAGGTCCGGTATGTCATGCACGTCGATCGAGATGGCATCGAGCCTGTCATGCACGATCGTGACGCGGGAATCCTTGCGGGAGATCCGGGCACCGAAGAAGGCAAGCGCGCCCAGTATGTTGCGGTCTCCCTGGACGCTTGCGAGATCCATGCCGGTGATGGAGACGGGGTGTTCGCTCAGGGCTCCTGCGCAGAGCCAGAAAGCGGCATTCGACCAGTCGCCTTCGACGACGAAGGTGCCTGGCGAGGTCGGAGGGGTCGATGCCGGCGATGCCATGATCGCGAGGCACCTTGTCCCGTCCTCTGCCGTCTCAGGTGCGCTCATCACATCGATGCCGAAGCGCTGCATCGTATCGATCGTGAGATTGATGTAGGGACGCGATTCGACCGGCTCCTCTACGAGGATGCGCACCGGTCCCGCCATGAGAGGCGAGGCCAGAAGGAGTCCTGAGACGAACTGCGACGAGACGTCGCCCGGAATGCGGAACGAGCGCTCCTTGAGCTTGCCCGAAAGGGTCAGAGGGAACGTCCCCTGAGGAGAGAGCGTGCAGCCGCCAGCGGCGAGGAGCTCGTAGAGAGGCGAGAGCGGACGCTCGGCGAGGCGTCCCTGTCCTGTGAAGCTCGCACCCGATCCCAAGGCAGCGACGACGGGCAGCATGAAGCGCAGGGTCGAGCCCGATTCTCCGCAGTCCAGCACGGCATTCTTCCTGCCCTGACGGATATTGTCGGTAGCAGAGGTCCCCTGGAGCGGCTCCACATGGAAGCCTGCCTCGGTGCGCATAGCCTTGGCGCCAAGGGCAGTGAGCACGCGCGCTGTCGCATCGATGTCCTTCGATGTCGCATTGCAGACGATATCGGTCGGGCTCGGACAGAGGGCAGCGAGGATGAGGGCACGGTGTGCCACGGACTTCGAGGCGATGGCCTCGACCGTGCCGCCAAGCTCATGGGGGAAGACGGTCATATCCATAAGCTAGACGCTCCTTCCGCAGCCAAGGTCGATGAGCTCTCTCAGCTCATCGAGCGATACGGTCCTGAGCGAGACCTTGCCTATGGCCTCAGGCACAGCGATATTCACGGACGAGGCATGGCGCTTCTTGTCATGTGCGGCAAACGAGAGGATCGTGTCATGGGGAAGGGAAGTGTCGGTGGGCATGCCATGGGCCTCGGCAAGACGCTCGATGCGTGCTGCTGTGGCTTCGTCGCACCAGCCCTTCTTCTCGGCTGCCCATGCCATGCAGCACAGCCCTATCGCTACGCACGTGCCATGGCCGAGCTCGAAGTCGGAAGCAGCCTCGACGGCATGTCCGATCGTATGTCCCAGGTTGAGTGCCTGGCGCCTGCCGTGCTCCTTCTCGTCGGTCGCCACGACATCGCGCTTGATCTCGATGTTCCTGGCAACGACGTCTGCAAGCTCGCCTTCCGAGAGGCCAGGCGTCGTGAGCGGTGTCTTCTCGAGGCGGCTGAAGAGATCGGGGTCGGAAAGGACGGCATGCTTTATGACCTCACCGCAGGAATCGCGGAAGAGGTCGTGAGAGATCGTCTTGAAGCAGTCGACGTCTGCGACAACGGAAGCAGGCTGCCAGAAGGCGCCGACAAGGTTCTTGCCTTCGGGGAGGTCGACAGCTGTCTTTCCTCCGACAGAGGAGTCGACCATTGCAAGAAGCGAGGTAGGCACCTGCACGACCTCGATGCCGCGCTGGTAGAGGGCAGCGGCGAGGCCGCCCATGTCTCCTGTGACGCCGCCGCCGACAGCGACGACGATATCGTCACGCGTAAGCGAGGCATCGGCCATGTCTTCGAGGATGCGTTCGAGTGTCGAGAGGCGCTTGTGCTCCTCTCCTGCAGGAAAGACGCTTCTCGCGACGCGGTAGCCTGCCCTCTCGAGCGAGGATGCTGCCTTGTCTGCATAGAGCGGGGCAACGTTGGAGTCGCTCACGATGCAGGCACAATTGCCGCCAGCAGACTTCCTTGCATAGGTGCCCACTTCGGAGAGGATGCCCGCACCCACATGGCAGAGATAGCGCTTCGTGGGAGTGGGGACCTCTATCGTATGCTCAGCCATGCTACCTTCCTTCGATCTCGCGCTTGCGGCGGTCGCCGTCAGCGAGAAGCTCTCTCAGATGCCTGCTGTCGCGTGCATCGATTGCATCCTTGTATTCCTGCAGGTGTCCAATGAGGCAGCCGATCTCACGGGAGAGGTTGTCCGCATCCTCGAGGAAGAGCTCTGTCCACATATCAGGGTTGAGCCTTGCCACGCGCGTGAGGTCCTTGTAGGAGCCTGCAGAGAAGCCCTTGTGGACCTTTGCCTCAGGGCTCTTCACGTAGGCATTCGATACGACATGGGCAAGCTGCGAGGTGAAGGCGATGATCTCGTCGTGGCGCTCTGCTGTCGTCAGCGTGAAGGTGGCAAAGCCCAGAGGGGCCAGGAGCTGCTTCATGCGCTCGAGGAGGTCGAGCCTCTCGAAGTCGTCCATCTTCGGCGGCACGATTACGAGCGGTGCCCCATGGAACATGTTCGCGCGGGCATGCGCGAAGCCTGAGTACTGGGTGCCAGCCATCGGGTGGCAGCCGACGAACGTGAAGGGATGGTTCTCTGCAACCGGGAAGCAGGCATCGCAGATGACCTTCTTGACGCCACCGGTGTCCATGACAATGGCACCAGGGGAGACAAGAGGAGCGATCCTCTTGAGCTCGGAGATGGCGACCTTCGGGTATCCGGCAAGCACGATAAGCTCGCAGGTCGGAACTATTTCATCTGTGAGCTCGCCCTTGATGGTCTCGATCTCTGCCATCTCAAGGACGTCCTCAGAGATGTCCCGGCCATAGACCTCAACGCCGGCTGCAGCAAAGGCCTTTGCGAACGAGCCGCCCATGAGGCCAAGGGAGATGATGCCGACGCGTCCTGGGACAAATGTCTTCTCCATCGGCCTAGCTCCTGTCTTCGGCAAGTGCCACGCGGAGCTTGGCTATGCGTTCCATCATCTGGGCGAACTGCTCCGGTGTGAGCGCGCGTCCGCCGTCAGCCAGAGATTCTTCCATCGGCTGGTCATCGATCTCGATTGTGAGGCCATCGGCCCCTGCCGCGCAGGCGGCGAGGGAAAGGCCCGGAACGAAGCGGGCAAGGCCTGCGGCGCGCGAGGGGTCGCAGATGACCGGGAGGTGCGAGAGGCCATGGACGGCGATGATCGAGGAGATGTCAAGGGTATGACGGTAGCGGGTCTCGGCGGTGCGGATGCCGCGCTCGCAGAGGATGACCTGCTCGTTGCCTTCGCTCATCACGTACTCTGCTGCCATGAGCCATTCGTCGACGGTTGCCTCGAGGCCACGCTTGATGAGGATGGGGACATCCGTGCGGCCCAGCTCTTTGAGGAGCGGGAAGTTCTGCATGCTGCGGGCACCGACCTGGATAACGTTGACACCAGACGAGACGAAGGTCTCTACATCGCGCGGGTCCATGATCTCGGCCACAGCTGGCATCTCATGGACATGGGCGACAGAGCAGAGCTCGGAAAGGCTCTCAGGCCTGAGTCCGCTGAAGGAGTAGGGCGAGGTCTTCGCATTGTAGGTGCCTGCCATAAGAAGGCGGGCACCTGCTGCCTTCGCCTGCGTGGCAAGGGCATCGAGGTCGCGTCCGTCAAGCGCATTGGGGCCTGCCATGACCTGGAAGGAGCCGTCGCCGATCTTCACGCCGAAGCCGCAGTCGATTACGGAATTCTGCGGATGGAACTTGCGGTTTGCCTTCTTGTAGGGCTCGGAGACGCGCTGGACGCGGTCGATGATGTCCATGGACTCGAGCAGGAATGGATCGATCTTCGCCGTATCGCCGATGATGCCGACAATCGTCTCATTCTCGCCTTTGGAGACATTCGTCCTGAATCCGCGGTTCTCGATCCAGGATATGAAATGCGCCAGCTGGTCTTCGGTGGCGCTCTGGTTTACGACAGCTATCATCGGAGAAACTCCCATCGTTTCGTGGCATATCGCGAAAAATCCTACTACAAATGTATGAAAGCCAGATTTCCTGTATATGTGAGTATCTGGGTCTTGAAAGTTCGTCTCGCCAAATTTAATGTTTCGGCTATAATCATGCACGCATGCTCCCTTAGCTCAGTGGATCAGAGCGTTCGCCTCCGGAGCGAAAGGTCGTGGGTTCGAGCCCCACAGGGAGCACCATGGCTTGCCTGAAAGAAGCGCTCTGCCGGAAGGCAGGGCGCTTTTGCATATCAAACGAAAGCTTCGTGTCAGGCGTCGTTTAACCGCCGACTTCCTTTGCGCGTCCATGGTCTCTGCATGCGCCTTGATAATCTCGTCAGCCTTCTGCCCATTGCCTTGAGCATCTTCCGGGTGAGTGCCATGTAGGCCCTCCGTCCCGCGGCATTTCCTCGCCGCTCCGGTCCATGGGATGCGCGATGCCTTGCGCGTTCCCCGTCACGGAAGATGGTCGCACCCGCTTCACAGCCGCTAATGGCCGAGGGATTCCTGCAAGATGGCCTTGTACTCGCTGCCGTGCTCCGTCGCGGCAGGCTTGAGGAACGGCTGAGCATCGTGCTTCGAGGTGCCTTCCTCGACGTACTTGCCGTACTCGACGTTCGTGCCGATGTAGACGGCAGGGGAGATGCCGCCCTTGAGCACGTGCGTGATGCTGTTGCGGAGCCTGCCTGTGTCTACCGGGCACTTGGCCTTCGCGTAGCCCTCGGCCACGAGCCCTATCCTCTCCACGCTCTCCATGATGCCGTAGAAAATCGCATCCTGTATCGCCTCGGTGTTGTCCTGCTGGACCTCGACAAGGCCAGACATGTCGGATGCCGTAAGGCCTGCCGCCTTCGATGCTGCCATGCTGCATCGCCTCCTTGGCCCAAGCGTGCCTGGAGGCTCACGGCACAAGAAAAGGCCCCCGCCGGAGCGAGGGCCTTGAGGTAGGTGGCGCTTTGTGCGCGGACTCAGAACAGCGCGTCTTCGGGTGCGCCTGTCACGGCATATGGGTCGTACTCCCTGCCGTCGCGGATGCACCTCTCGATGATCGCGGCGCACTCGGCGGCGTCATCGGGCATCGAGAAGTCGTGGCCCATCGGCAACCCGAATTTCGCCTCGTACTCGTCGCATGCCTTCTTGAACCGTTCCTCGTCCGTCATATCCCCGCCGCCTCCCTCGTCATCTTCAGGAACATATCATACGATTCCGGGAATATCTGCCTTTTTTACCAAGAGACTCCTGCGATGTGAATGAGGCGGCGCTCATTTCGGCGAAAGCCTTCGTGGACAGATGCCTGCCCTCCTTGTCCCAGTAGCCCTTTCCGAAGTGCCCACCCCTCGCGGCATCGCATGTTCGTGGCGCCGCCAAGCAGGTCGGAGACGTCAGCGCGCTCGTTGTCGGGGAGTTCCGAGAGCCTCTCCGCCACGTACTTGTATGCGCCGGTAAGCGTAGGCTTTTTGAGGCTTGCCTTGAGCTCGTCCTTTCCGATGCGGTGCCATTTGTAGTCGTTCACGACGTCATCCGATATGAGCCCCATGCCTCTGAGCTTGTCAGCAAGCCTCCCCCTCAGGTATGCCTCTCCGTCTTCGCTCCCGTCTATCTCGGACACTGCCCACTGCGTCATCTCGCCCTTGGCTTTGACGCAGTACTCCCTCGCCTCCTCGCGAAGCTTCGCCGGAAACGCTCCGTTTCCGTATTCGAATGACAGCGTCGACCGGGCATTGCCGCTCGGCGCCTCCAGATGGTCGATGTTGTGCCCGAACTCGTGGAACCACGTGTTGCCTGGCTCCATCTTCCCGCTAGGGTCGAACTCGCTGTCCGGGTTGATGGTCACCCTGTCATCTGATGGCGAGTACCACGCATCTGACCCAGCGTGCACCGCAGGAGTCTTGAAATCGCGCTCATGCATCTTGTACAGCCGCGCCACCGTGTCTGGCGCCCCTCGCAGCGCATCGTCCACAACCTTTGCCTGCCTATCGTCGAGGACCCCGTAGACCTTCGCTCCGGGGTCTATGCCAGCGCCCCTGGCGCTGTGCTTCTGCTTCTTCGGGTCTCGCCCTGCCTTCCATTCCTCGTAGCTGGCCTCTAGCTTCGATGTATTGCGCTCGCCGAAGACGTCGTGGCCGGGAAGCGCCGCGACCATCGTGCAGCGGCAGTTCCACACCTCGGATGCCGGCCCTGTCGGGTCTTCCGGATAGCTGAGGCCGTTGCTGAACCTGCCGTCTATGTCGGCCTTCTCGCCGTCCAGCTCCCTGTGGCTGTCGCGCGTCCGGGAGTCCAGCGTTGCCATCCATTGCTTCTGGAGCTCGATGCCCATGCCGCTGGCGCGCCTGTAGGAGCCCATGCGCACGGCGTTCTCGGCGCCCGTGATAGACGTCCTCGCGGCAGGCAGGGATGCGCGCCTGTCCATCTCCACGACGGAACGGATGCGCCTGGCGGCATCGGGCACGCTCTCGCCCTGGAGGATGCCCTGCGTCATGGCAGACGTGATCTTGCGACGGGCCCATGTCTCGGCCCTGCTCGGCTTCACGGACACCTGCGGCATGAGGTCCGGCTGCTGGTGGACCATGTACGAGACGTATCGGCA
>Ga0214872_100314_pt1 | contig 13796 bp, 9 predicted proteins | sample Stichaenrichm18X_FD_168614 | JGI IMG/M metagenome (GOLD analysis project Ga0214872, IMG submission 168614) | Xylose enriched microbial communities from anaerobic bioreactor in Madison, Wisconsin, United States - 18X | ecosystem: Engineered > Bioreactor > Anaerobic > Unclassified | place: USA... | reverse complement strand
GCAAACCTTACCGGTGCATGCGCGCACGATAGGCTGGGCGAAAACCTTGATGCTGCCGTCTGCAAGGGCGGCGTCGAACGTTTCGAGCACCTGGGCGCGCGCCTCGATGTGGCGGCCCATTTCCTCGGTATAGACCGCCCAACAGGTGTCGGCGTCGCGCTTGATGCTGTCGCAGGCGATCTTGGCAAAATCCACCGTATCTGACGGGGCGATGTTCCTAAGGGCCGGCGTGCTCCCTACGAACACACCGGCCTTGGCGCGGATGCGCGGGTTGCCGATAGCGGCGTCTATCGCCTGGCAGGCGCTTTCGATGCGCTCGAACACGGCGTCGGCGCCCGATGGTTCGAGCACCACGAAACTGTCCGCCGCCAAATGGGCGACCATCGCATCGGGAAAACGGGAAACGAGCTCGCCTGCGACCATGCGCAGGCATTCGTCTCCGGCCTCGATGCCGTGCAAGCGATTGTAGGCCTTGAAGTTGGATATGTTGAAGTAGATCGGGTAGCGCGTGCCGTAGGAGCCCTGCGCACGGTCGCCCGCAGCGACCGTGCGCGATTTCTCGTAGAACTCGTGCATGCCCATGAGGCCGGTGACGTCGTCGCCTTCGATGCCGGCGGTGCGCTTGCGCATGTCGACGAGCATGAGCGACCAGTAGGGGCGCCCGTCGATGCCCACGCGCTTGGCCGAGCCTTCAACCTGCACGAAATGGTTATCGGCACCGCGCAGCGAAAAGGTCACGTAGCGATAGCCCTCGTTTTCGGGGCCGGCTTGGTCGAGACGCGTCGCCAAGGGCGACGGCGCGGTCTCGTCGACCATGCCCAGGAAGCGCCCGCCGGTGAGCGCCGCGAGGGCGGCTTCGTCGGAGCACTGGCAGAGCGCGAGCATATCCGCGCTCGCAAAGGCGATGCGCTCTTCGGCATCGGCCGTGATAAGGCAGAAAGCGCCTGGTACCGCATCGAAATAGCGGTGAAGATCCCCCTGGTCGTCCATGTCCCCTCGCAACATCATGCGCGTGATACGTATATGTACTTTTTTATACCGTACCTTGGCGCAAATAGCGCCACCTGAACGCGTCGGTATGGGCATAAAAGCAAGAAACGGCAACGGGACGCGCGCCCGTTGCCGTTTCCGGATGTGCGAGGAAGGTCGCCTGGGTCATTCCTTCTGCGAAGGAGCCGTTTTCTCTTCTTCTATCCCCCGCCGATGCGCCTCGCGCCGTCGCGCGAATTCGTCGAGCATGCGCTGGGTCGCCTCGTCCTGCTCCTTCTGCAGGCGCTTGCTTTCGCGATAGTCGTTCTTGATCTTCTCGTTGTCGGAAAGCAAAAGGTAGAGGCCGATGCCGGCGATCAGGCCCACGCCGCCGCCGCGCGCCAGGATGAAGCCCGCGATCATGCCGGCGATGCCCTGGTCGAGCTTGTCGCGCGCCAGATCGAAGCAGATCTGGGCGCACACGAAGCCCTGGATGCAGAGGACCACGACGAGCATGGCCGCCGCCGAAGCCGCCGCCGCTTCGTAGAGCGGGTAGATGAACAGGCCGACGACCGTGAAAATCAGGTTGGTGCCCGACCCGTCGTAGATCGAGTCCATGCCCTGGCGACCGCCCTGCTTGTAGCGCTGGTAGGTGGCCACGCAGTAAGGGGCGGAAAGCGGGCCGGCGAGCGCCGGGTAGGGGGCGAACAGGGCGAGCACGAAGTTGCGGATGCCACAGACGATGTTGGTGCGGTTGGGATCGAACTCGATGTACTCGTCTTCGCGCTGGGCCTGCAAGCCGAGCTGCTGGACCGTGACGAAGTCACCGTAGGCGATGACCCAGGACACCACGGCCATGGGCAGGGCCGAAAGCCACACCGCCGGCTGCGCCCAGCCGATGAAGAAGGGCGACACCTGCATGATCATCGCGCCGAAATCGGGGAACTTGAGGATCTGGCCCGAGAACTGATAGTCGAACTCGCCGGAAACGCCGCCCGCGATGAGCATGGCGAGCACGGCCCACAGGAAGCTGTAGTTGCCCAGGACCTGCAGCAGGCGGCTCGCGCCCATGTATTTGCGGATGCGCTGGCTGAACATGAGGAAGAAGACCACGAGCAGGCCGGCCATGCAGCCCACCGTCACCGTGTCGAGGGCGCCGCCCTGCTGAAGGCGGACGTAGACGGCGTTGACGCCGGCGCCCAGCACGATGCCTGCCTTCACCGCCGGCGGCATGAGGGTATTGAGCTTCTTCGACAATCCCGTGGCGCCCAATATGATGAACATGAACGCGAGCTCGAGCTGAACCGCCGTTAACGCCTGCAAGCGAGCCACGCCGGGATCGAAGCCTTCCAGATACACGATGATGATGGCCATGGCCGGCGTGATCCAGCCACAGATCGACGGCTCGCCCAGCAGCCAGTTGAACGTGTAGCACATGGTCTCGAAGCAGACCAGGGCCCAGGCCACTTCGGGGTCGAGGCCCAACGTGGTGATGAGCACGGCGAGGGCGCCGTAGGACGTGCAGGCGTTCATGAGGCCGGTGACGATTTCCGGCGGAGAGATCTTGAAATGGATGAACGGCAGGCGAATGCGCAGGATGCCGCAGGGAATATAGGGCTGGACCCCACCGTAGGATCTCTTCATGAAAGCCATGCGAACCCCCTCGATGATCGCTCTGTGCGCGGAGAACCCGCAGAGCAACGGTCGGCATCTCCCATACCGACGACTGATGAATATCGCTCAATCTATCACAAATTCCAATAATTCCCATTGACCACAGGTGGTCTTGGGGTGTGGGAGAAAATTTTCAAATGAGTTCGTTGAAAATACATAGATTTTGCCTTTAACGGACAAAATATGCATTTTGGGGAGGCGAATCGCCCCTTTACGCACAACGAATCGCATGTTGCGCCGTTCGCCGGAAACGACGGGGCCCAATTGCTTCTGGGCACGTAGCATAAGCGCACCGCCGGGGCCGCGGGCCGCTGCATGCGCCCGTCTGCCCGCCCCGGTTCCCTGCCCGCTCCCGTTCACTGGAAGGACCGGTATGTTCCAAGCCGAACTTGCCCCCATCGCCGGCAACTTGGGGCTTTCAGCCCTCATCGCCTGCGTTCCGCTGCTCACCTTCTTCATCATGCTCATGGGCGTGAAGGCCAAGGCCCACATCTCGGCGGCCGTCGCCCTCGTCGCCGCGATCCTCGTCGCCGTCATCGGCTGGAAGATGCCGGCCGGCTACGCCCTGCTTTCCGCCACCCAGGGCGCTGCCTTCGGTGCCTTCCCCATCGCCTACATCATCATCATGGCGGTGTGGTTCTACGCCGTCACCCAGGTGTCGGGCCGTTCTGAAGACCTGCGCCGCTTCTTCGACAAGGTGGGCAACGGCGACATCCGCATCCAGGCCATGATGATCGCCTTCTGCTTCGGCGGCCTGCTCGAGGCGCTCGCCGGCTTCGGCGCGCCGATCGCCGTGACGGCCACGATGATCCTGGCCCTGGGCGTGAGCGCCCCGCGCGCCGCGTTGGTCGTCATGCTGGCCAACACCGCGCCCGTGGCCTACGGCGCCGTGGCGACGCCGATCACCACGGCCGGCAACATGGTCGCCGGCGGCGACGCTGCCGTGGCCGCGGAAACCGCCCAGCACGTGGCCGCGATCGTCGGCCACCAGGCGCCGGTGTTCGCCGTCATCATTCCCCTGCTGATCATGATCATCCTCGACGGCAAGAAGGGCGCGCGCGACTGCTGGGCGCCGGCCCTCGTGTGCGGCGTGTCGTTCGCCGCGACCCAGTGGTGGTGCTCGAACCACTTCGCCTACGAGCTCACCGACGTGATCGCCACGCTCGTGTCGCTTGCCTGCGTGGTGGTGTTCATGCGCTTCTGGAAGCCTAAGAACGTCGACGAGATGCGCGCCCGCTTCGGGCTCGACCCCTACAGCGCCGACGCCCATTCCGAGCTCACCGCCAACCGCACCATCATGGCGCTCGTGCCCTACGCGATCGTGGTCGCAGTGTTCGCCGTGTGCAAGCTGGGCATTCCCAAGCTGCTTTCCGCTACCGACATCAAGATCCCCTGGCCGGGCATTTCGGGCGGCGTGGTGCTGAACGCCATGGGCAAGGACCCGGGCACCACCTTCACGCTCAACCTGCTGTCGACGCCCGGCACCATGCTGCTCGTCGCCGGCCTGCTTTCGGCGCTCGTGTACTCGCTCTACACCGAAAACGGCCGCTACGCGATGACCGTAGGCGCCGCCGTGCGACAGATCGGCAAGACCGCCTACGGCATGCGCCTGTCGAGCCTGACCATCGTGCTCGTGCTCTCGCTGGCCTATGTGATGAACTTCTCGGGGCAGACCCTTTCGATCGGCGAGTTCCTGGCGGGTTCCGGCGCCGCCTTCGCCGTGATCAGCCCGATCCTAGGCTGGGTGGGCACCGCCGTCACCGGTTCCGACACGTCGGCGAACGCCCTGTTCAGCGGCTTGCAGCATAGTGCTGCGACCGCCAACCCAGCGCTTGCCAACGTCACGCCCGACCTGTTCCTGGCATCGAACACGATGGGCGGCGTCGTGGGCAAGATGATCTCGCCGCAGTCGCTGGCCATCGCCGCCGTGGCGACGGGCGAGAAGGAGTCGGACATCATGAAGATGGTCCTGCCCTGGTCGATCGCCTTCCTCTTGGGCCTGTGCGTGCTCGTGGGCCTGCAGGCCACCGTGCTCGCGCCGACGCTGCCGTAAGGGAGAGCCCGGAGGGAGGGCTGCGACACGCGCCCTCCCTCCCCGTGCGACGACGGGGGCCGGGTGATGTTGTCACGCCGAAGGCGTATGACAACATCACCCGGCCCCTTTGTCACCTGCAACCGACTGCAGGGGCGACAGCGCAGCGCCTCGCCCCTCCCGGCGAGCCCCAACCGCCAGCGTGTGACAACATCACGCGCCCCTGTTGTCACACGCAACCTGCAACAGGGGCGACAGCGCAGCGCCTCGCCCCGTCCCGCAGGTCGCCTGCGGCCGCAACCGTCCAAAACGCCCCAACCCGCACACGCCATCCTCTCGCGCGCGGCCGCAACAACAACCCCCTACTCCAGCAGGCCTATGGCGAGGCGGGCGGGCGCGGTGGGCGCCGTTGGAGCGCCCCGCCAAAGAAGCGCGCGTGAGAGGGCGCGCCTGGTGAGAATTGTCGGTCGTGCGCTGCGCCAAGGGGCCGGCTCCCTCTGGGGCGCCCCGCGCAGCGGGGATGCAACAGAGGGAGCCGGCCCCTTGGCGCACGGGCATGAGGTGACGCCCGCCCCGACCCATCGGCGCGCCCCGAAGCGCGCTTCGACGCGGGAAGCGCGACCCGGCGCCCACCGCGCCCGCCCGCCCCGGCGTTCTGCGCTTCTCGTGGGTTGCCTCCCCACCCCGCATGCGCACGGTAGAATGGCCCTACCGCATTTCAGACCCCACCCCCGCAAGGAGCAACATGGCTGAATTCATTTACACGATGCACGACGTCCGCAAGGCCCACGGCGACAAGGTCATCCTCGACGACGTGACCATGGCTTTCTATCCCGGCGCGAAGATCGGCGTGGTCGGCCCCAACGGCATGGGCAAGTCGACCCTGCTCAAGATCATGGCCGGACTCGAAGACATCTCTAACGGCGAAGCCCGCCTCTCCCCCGGCTATTCGGTGGGCATCCTTCTGCAGGAGCCCCCGCTCGACGACACCAAGACGGTGAAGGAGAACGTCGAAATGGCCTTCGGCGACATCATCGCCAAGGTCAACCGCTTCAACGAGATCGGCGCCGAAATGGCCGACCCCGACGCCGACTTCGACGCCCTTATGGAAGAGATGGGCACCCTGCAGAACGAAATCGACGCCGCCAACGGCTGGGACCTCGACAGCCAGCTGTCCCAGGCCATGGACGCCCTGCAGTGCCCCGACCCCGACGAGAAGGTCGACCACCTCTCGGGCGGCGAGCGCCGTCGCGTGGCCCTCTGCAAGCTCCTGCTCGAAGCCCCCGACCTGCTCCTGCTCGACGAGCCCACCAACCACCTCGACGCCGAATCGGTCCTCTGGCTCGAGCACTTCCTTCACACCTACGAAGGCGCCGTGCTCGCCGTCACGCACGACCGCTACTTCCTGGACAACGTGGCCGAATGGATCTGCGAAGTCGACCGCGGCACCCTCTACCCCTACAAGGGCAACTACACCACATATCTGGAAACCAAGGCCGCCCGCCTCGCCTCCCAGGGCCAGCAGAACGAAAAGCGCGCCAAGAAGATGAAGGCCGAGCTCGAATGGGTGCGCTCCTCCCCCAAGGCGCGCCAGGCCAAGAACAAGGCCCGCTTGGAACGCTACGAGCAGATGGCCGCCGAAGCCGAGCGCGACAGCAAGCTCGACTTCACCGAAATCCAGATTCCCGTGGGCCCGCGCCTGGGCAACAAGGTCATCGTGGCCGACCACCTGCACAAGGCCTTCGGCGACCGCGTCCTCATCGACGACCTTTCCTTCGACCTGCCGCGCAACGGCATCGTGGGCGTGATCGGCCCCAACGGCGTGGGCAAATCGACCCTGTTCAAGATGATCATGGGCCAGGAAGAGGTCTCGGGCGGCTCGCTGGAAATCGGCCCGTCGGTGAAGATCTCCTACGTCGACCAGATGCGCGCCGGCATCGACCCCGACAAGAAGGTCTGGGAAGTCGTTTCCGACGGCCTCGACTACCTGACCGTCGGCGAAACCGAAGTGCCCACCCGCGCCTACATTTCGGCCTTCGGCTTCAAAGGGTCCGATCAGCAGAAACCGGCCGGCGTCCTTTCGGGCGGCGAGCGCAACCGCCTGAACCTGGCGCTCACCTTGAAGCAGGGCGGCAACCTCCTTTTGCTCGACGAGCCCACCAACGACCTCGACACCGAAACGATGGAAAGCCTGGAAGAGGCCCTGCTGCGCTTCCCCGGCTGCGCCGTGATCACGAGCCACGACCGCTGGTTCCTCGACCGCATCGCCACCCACATCCTGGCCTGGGAAGGCACCGACGAGAACCCCGGCGCCTGGTACTGGTTCCAGGGCAACTTCGCCGACTACCAGAAGAACCGCGAAGAGCGCCTGGGGCCCGATCTGGCCCAGCCCCATCGCATCCACCGCAAGCTCACGCGCGACTAGCCGCACGCCCGCAGCACGCGCGCGTGCGCCCCGCTTCCCTTTGGGAGGCGGGGTGTGACAACGGGGGCGCGTGATGTTGTCACACGCGAAGGTGACAACATCACGCGCCCCCGTTGTCATACGGGCTAGCGGATCGAGGGCGCCTCCGGCACCGTGCCGTCGATGAAGAAGATCCGGTACCACTCCAAGAACGCGTAGACGATCCAGATCTTGCGGCTGTTGTCCGCCGCACCCGCCTTGTGATCGTCGAGCAGCTTCAACAGCAGGCTCACATCGAAGAACTCGAGGGCCGCGGGGCTCGTGAAAGCGTGGTGCACGCGCTGGTAGAAGGGCTTTTCGCGCAGCCAGGCGGCGATCGGCGTGGGGAATCCGAGCTTGCGCTTCTGGGCCCAGTCGTGCGGAATCGCCCGTTCGGCCGCTTCGCGCAGGGCGATCTTGGTCTGGTCGGGCGACACCTTCTGGCTCACGGGCAGCGTCGAGGCGAACTCGAAGACCTTCTTGTCGAGGAAGGGCACGCGGCTCTCGAGCGAATGGGCCATGGCCATCTTGTCGGTCTTGAGCAGGATGTCGCCCGCCAGCCAGAACGCCATGTCGACGCGCTGCATGCGGGTCACCTCGTCGAGGTCGGCCACTTCGGCATAGGCGGGCGCCACGATCTGCTGGGGGTCGGGCACCGCAGGCGGGCGGCGCAGCAGGCGGTCGCGTTCGGCCGCGCTGAAGGAGACGTCGTTGGCGTTGGTGTAGTACCAGTCCTCCACCGGCCCGCTCGCGCGTTCCAGATAGTTGGCCCCGCGCACGCCCAGGGCCCGCGCCGCCCGCGACGCGGGCCGCAAGAGCCCGCTCGGCGCCCAGCCCAGGCGCCTGCTTGCGAGCGGCGCCTGGTAGACACAGTAGCCGCCGAAGAGCTCGTCGGCGCCCTCGCCCGAAAGCACCGCCTTCACCTGCTGGGCAGCCAGCCAGTCGACGAAGTAGAGCGACACGGCGCTCGGGTCGGCCGACGGCTCGTCCATGTGCCACTGCACGCGCGACACGGCGTCCCAGTACTCCTCCTGCCGGATGTGCTTGCTCGCGTTCGCGACGCCGAGCTGGTCGGCGAGCTCCTTGGCCCAGCTCACCTCGTCGCGGTTGCCCTCGTAGAGCGAAAAGCCCACGCTGAAGGTGTGGATTGCGGGATTCTCCTTCGCCAGGCAGGCCGCCAGGTAGCTCGAGTCGATGCCGCTCGACAGAAACGACCCCACCTCCACGTCGGCCACGTTGTGGTAGCGCACGCTCTCGCGCATGGCCGCGTCGATTGCATCGACAGCGTCGGCTTCGCTGCGATTGCGGTCGATAGCGTAGGTGGGGCGCCAATAGCGGCGCTCGCTGATGGTGCCGTCGGCATGCACGCGCAGGCAATGGCCCGGCAGCAGCTTGAAGACGCCCTTGAAGAAGGTTTCGGGCAGGGCCGAGAACTGGAAGCAGAGATATGCGGCCAGGGCGTCCTCGTTGAGCGCGCGCTCGTAGGCGGGATGCTCCAAGATGCTCTTGATTTCCGACGCGAAGATGAAGTGCCCCTGGCGCTGGGTGTAGTAGAAGGGCTTGATGCCGAAGAAGTCGCGCGCGCAGAAGAGCTCGCGGGTCGCGCGGTTCCAAATGGCGAAGGCGAACATGCCGCGCAATCGGTCGAGCACGGCCTCGCCCCAGGCAAGGTAGCCCACGAGCAAAACTTCGGTATCGGAATCGGTGGCGAATTCCCAGCCGTCGGCGGCAAGCTCGGCGCGCAGGTCGCGGTAGTGGTAGATCTCGCCGTTGAAGACGATCGCATAGGCCCCGCGCGCCGTCGCGCTGCAGGCGTCGGCGCAGGGCGCGCCCGCGGCCGTGCGGGCGGGCGAGGAGATTTCGGCCGCCCGGGCGCCGGTCGAGCGGACCATGGGCTGGCTGCCGCCTTCGAGGTCGATCAAGGCGAGGCGGCGATGCCCCAGCGCAATGCCGTCGGCCACGTAGAGCCCCTCGCCGTCGGGCCCGCGATGCGCCATGACCTCGCACATGGCCGAAAGGATGGCTTCGTCCCCTTGGGTCGCATTGGTGAATCCGCAGATGCCGCACATGGCTCTGGCCCTCTTCCTCTTGTGCGCCCGCCACGCGCAATGCGGCAGGCGGCGGCGCCCAAAGAACCGGGCACGCGCTTCGCCCACCCGGCGATAATCCCTCTTCGAGTTCCCCACCATACACGTACCTGCTGCATTGCCCCGATTCGTCACAACATCGTTAAATACTAAGCGTATCGACGCGTCCCAGCGCCTCCCCACACGCATTTGAAACGTACGGAGATCGCGGCCGTCGCGGGCGCTCCCGCATCTGATACCCTGATGGCGCACGCCCGTGCGTCAGCGCAGCAAAGGAGAACAGCCGTGACCCAACCCCGTACCGCCAATGGCACCGTCGTCGGAACGCACCCCGCCAGGGAATCCGCCCGCCGTCCGATAGGCATTCTCTTCGTCTGCCACGGCAACATCTGCCGCAGCGCGATGGCCCAGTGCGTCATGCAGAAGCTCGTGGACGACCGCGGGCTCGCAAGCCTCTTCCGCATCGATTCGGCCGCCTGCAGAACCGACGAGATCGGCTCGCCCATCTACCCGCCCGCCGCCCGCGAGCTCGCCCGCCACGGCGTGCCGACGCTCGGCCACAGGGCCCGCTTGGTCACGGCCGCAGACGGCGACGCCTGGGACTACCTCGTCTATATGGATGCAGAAAACGAGCGCGATCTGGCCCGCATCCTGGGGCCTGAGCCCACCGCCCGCGTCTGCCGGCTCATGTCCTTCACGATGCGCTGCGACGACGTGGCCGACCCCTGGTACACGGGCGACTTCGGCGCCACCTACGCCGACGTGCTCGAAGGCTGCTCCGCCCTGCTCGACTTGCTCTCCTAGCAAGCCCATGAGTCAATGGGGTCACATCTCTTTGACTCATTGGCCCTCCCCGCAGGGAGGCGCCCTTGCTGCATACGAACATTTGTACTAGTATATGCGGTCATGACGACGCAGGAGGAACATAACGATACGACCGACGCGCTCGCGGGGCTCAACCCGGCGCAGCGCGAAGCCGTGACGGCGACCGAAGGCTACGTGCGCGTGGTCGCCGGCGCCGGCAGCGGCAAGACGCGGGCACTCGCCCGCCGTTTCGCCTACCTGGTAAACGACCTGGGTATCATGCCCTCGCACATCCTCTGCGTCACCTTTACCAACAAGGCCGCCAACGAAATGCGCCACCGCATCCACCTGCTCACCGGCGACAACGACACCGCCTACGTCAACACCTTCCACGGCTTCTGCGTGAGCGTGCTGCAGGAAGACGCGAACGCGGTGTCCTACCCCAAGAGCTTCCTCGTGCTCGACAATTCCGACATCAACGCGATGCTCGACATCGTCTACGAGGAACGCGGCCTCACCCTGCGGGACATGACCTACGGCAAGGCCCGCGACATGATCGAGGTCCGCAAGACCATAACCCAGCCCCACTACTACTACGACCTCATCGCCGCCTCGCCCGACCTCGTGCTGAAGAAGTACCGCGAGGCCACCGAACCGGCCGACATCATCTTCTACGGCTACCTCTACCAGGAGAAGAAGTGCTTCGGGCTCGACTACAACGACCTCATCGTGCTCACCCTGCACATCTTCGACACCAACGAAGAGGTGCGGCTCAAATGGCAGAAGCGGCTCGAGTACGTGATGATCGACGAATTCCAGGACATCGACCCCCTGCAGTACCGGCTCATGGAGGTGCTTTGCGCCTATCACGGCAACCTCTTCGTCGTAGGCGACCCCGACCAGACCATCTACACCTGGCGCGGTGCCAACGTACGTTTCCTGCTCGACTTCGACAAGAAGTTCCCCGGCACGCGCACCGTGCAGATGAACGAAAACTACCGATCGACCCCGCAGATCACCGCCGTGGCCAACGCGCTCATCGCGAAGAACAAGCTGCGCATCAAGAAAGACCTCGTCTCCCAGCGCCCGCACGGGCCCAAAGTGGCCTGCTACCACGCCGAAGGCCAGGACGACGAAGCCGTATGGGTAGCCGGCCAGCTCACCCGCCTACACGAGGCCGGCGCCGCCTGGAAGGACCTGTGCCTGCTCTACCGGGCCCACTACGTCACCCGGTCCCTGGAAGACGCGCTCGCCGCCCATGACATCCCCTACACCATCTACAGCGGGGTGGCCTTCTTCGACCGCGCCGAGGTGAAAGACGCACTGTCCTACCTGCGCATGGTCGCCTTCAAAGACGACCTGTCCTTCGCCCGCATCGTCAACGCGCCCAAGCGCAACATGGGCGAAAAGCGGATGAAGTTCCTGCGCACCTTCGCCGAAGGCCAGCAGATCTCGCTCTACCAGGCGCTCGTGCGGTCGCTCGACGACCCGCTCTTCAAAGGCACCAAGGCGCGGGAGTTCGTCGATCTGGTGGAACGCTTCAGCGCCGAAGCCGGCAGCCGGCCGGTGAGCGAGCTCTTGTCGGCCCTGCTCGACGCGAGCGGCTACGAGCGCGCCCTGCGCACCGAAGGCAGCCAAGAGCGGCTCGACAACCTCGCCGAGCTGCGCCAGTCGATTTACGAGTACGAAACCACCTGCGGCGAGGAAGCCACGCTCGACCAGTACCTCTCGCACGTGTCGCTGTTCAGCAACCTCGACGCGGGCACGGGCGACGACAAGGTCAAGCTCATGACGATCCACGCCGCCAAGGGCCTCGAGTTCCGCCACGTCTTCGTGTGCGGGATGGACGAAGGCATCCTGCCCTCGCGCAAGACGCAGACGATGGAAGCCATGGAAGAAGAGCGCCGCCTGGCCTTCGTCGCCTTCACGCGCGCGCAAGACACGCTCGCGCTCACCTGCGCCGAAGGCACGGGGCACGATGGCATGCCCCGCTACCCCTCGCGCTTCATCCTCGACGTGAACCCGGCCCTGCTCGATTTCACGACCCCGCTTTCCGATTCGCTCATCGCCGAAGCGCGGAAGTTCTACCGCTACAAGGACCGCCTGCTGAAGACGTCGCACGAGGACCCGGCCTTCGAGATCGGCGACGCCGTGCGCCACGCCGTCTTCGGCAGGGGCACGATTCTGGCAATCGACGTCGACGAGGGCAGCTACCGCATCGCCTTCGACGGCATCGACACCCCGCGCACGCTGTCGATTCGCGCCAAGCTCGAACGCGCCTAGACGGTGTCCATCTGCGCGAGGTCGTCCGCCGTGCGCGCGATCTGCTCGTCGCGCGAAATCGCCGGTGTGCCGTCGCCGTCCTGCAGGCCGTAGTCGCCGAAGTAGGAATGGCACCCGCCTTCGATCACGTCCTCGACCGCCTGAGGGATGTTGCCCCGGTTCTTCTCGTAGGCATCGCGGTTGAGCACGCCGTCGTCGCTTCCGTAGACCGACGTCACCGCCAAGCCCGCATCGCCCAGGTCTTCGGTCGCATAGGCCCCGCAGAGCAGAAGGCCGCGGAAATCGCCCGCATGCCCGGCCGCGTACGACGCCGCCATGGCCCCGCCCAGGGAATGCCCGCCGATGTACCACCGGCTCACCTGGGGAAAGGCGGCCTCTTCCCCGTCGGCCGCGTTCGCATCGAAGACCGCCAGGTTGAAGGGGAAGCGCACGAGCACGCAGGTGAAGCCGCGTTCGGCGCAGGCCCGCATGAGCGGTGCGTAGGCTTCGGGCGCGACCTTGCCGCCCGGGTAGAAGATGAGCCCCGCCCCGTTCGCGGAGCCGGCGGCCGGAGCGAACACGGTATCGCCGTCCTCTTGCACGGTCACCGTCACCTCCGCGTCGCTCGCAAGCGCCGCGCGGGCCTCGTCGCCCGCCGCATACGACGTGTTCAGATACACCGCCGCCGCGATCGCCAAGGCCGCGACCACGGCGGCCGCGACCCACAACCATTTCCGCTTGCGCCCCGTGGGGCGCCCCGTCGCCCGCCCCACGCTACATCAGCTTCGTTTCGGCCAACTTGCGGTCGGCATAGCGCATGAGCCGCACGATCGGCTTGCGGATGGCGAAGGCGAGCAGGAACGAAACGGCCACGAGCGACGACACCGCCACCATCGCGATCGCCCATTCGTGCCCGTAGGCGCCCGCGATGCAGGCCTGCATGGCCCGCATGCCGTGCACGAAGGGCAGGAAGGGATAGAGGCTCTGGAAGAAGGGGGCCGAAAGCTCGATCGGGAAGATGCCGCCCGCGCCCGCCACCTGCATGACGAGCAGGATCACCGAAAGCGCCTTGCCGATGTTGCCGAACGACAGCACCAAGGTGTAGATGAACAGGCCGAAGCACTGCCCCACGAACACGCCGGTGAGCACGAAACGCACCGGGTCGACGCACTGGATCTGCAGGAAGTAGACATCGCCCAGGCACACGGTGAGGCTCTGGCCCAACAGCAGCAGCGAGAAGATGCCGAAGCGGCCGAAATAGGCTTCGCGCGGCTTGAGGTTGGGATAGAGGACCCGCCGCTCGGGCGACAGGTGGGTCTGCAGCATGACCGCCAAGATGACCGCGCCCACCCACAGGGTGAGCATCGTGTAGAAGGACGCCATTGACGAGCCGTTGTTGGCCATCGAATACACGGCGTTGCGCTCCATCTGCACGGGAGCCGCCAGGAAGTTGGCGATCGCCGTGGAATCGGTGCCCACCAGGTCCTTCACCTTCGAGAAGTCGCCTGCCGCCACCGCGTCGCGC
>Ga0214872_100313_pt1 | contig 13803 bp, 17 predicted proteins | sample Stichaenrichm18X_FD_168614 | JGI IMG/M metagenome (GOLD analysis project Ga0214872, IMG submission 168614) | Xylose enriched microbial communities from anaerobic bioreactor in Madison, Wisconsin, United States - 18X | ecosystem: Engineered > Bioreactor > Anaerobic > Unclassified | place: USA... | reverse complement strand
CGGCGGCATCGCGACCATCCTTGCTCTCACGATCATCGCTGCCCTCTGGGAGTTCTTGGTCATGACCGGCATGCATCAGGTGCTTCTCATGCTTGGCATCATGCAGCTTCTGACGCTCGGCTCCGATTCCTGTGTCATGGTTGCGGGCGGCATCGCCCAGTTCGCGACCTGGGGCATGGCATTCGGCGCCTTCCTCAGGCTCAAGGAGCCCGATGAGCGCGGCGCCAACCTCGGCTACTTCCTCTCGGGCATCCTCGGCGGCGTCACAGAGCCTGCGCTCTATGGCTGTGGTTTCAAGTACACGCACTGCTTTGCCGGCATGATCGCAGGCGGTGCTATCGGCGGTGCCCTTGCAGGCATCTTCCATGTCACGACCTATGTCCTCGGCGCCACCAACATCCTGGGTGTTGTCGGATTCGTTGCCGGAGGCACATTCAACATGGTGATGGGATGCATCGCCTCTGCTGTCGCCTTCATCGCTGCCGCTGCCATCTCCTACAGCTTCGGCTTCACGAAGGAGCAGCTTGCAGCCGACCGGCAGGCTGCAGAAGAAGCTGCTGCAAAGAAGGCAGCCCTCAAGGCATAAGATGGATGAGCAAGCGAACAGAGAGGATGGTTGCACATGAAGCGTCTGCTTCTGAGAGCTGACGACCTGGGATACAGCTACGCCGTGAATCTCGGTATCGTCCGTGCCGTGAAGGATGGGGTCATACGCTCCGTGGGACTCATGCCGAACATGCCGGAGGCCAAACGCGGGCTCTCCTGGCTCAGAAACGAAGACATCGCGATTGGCCAGCATACAAATGTCTGCCTCGGCACGCCGTGCGCAGACCCTGCGACGATTCCGAGCCTGGTGGACGAAGAGGGCCAGCTCAAGAGCAGCAGGACCTTCCGCCGGAGCTTCAGGCAGGGCATCGACTTCGTCGACTACGACGAAGCGGTGCGCGAGATCGAGGCGCAGCATGCCCGCTTTGTCGAGCTTGTGGGCAGAGAGCCGGACTACTTCGAGGCACATGCCGTCATGTCGAAGACGCTGAACCAGGCCATTTCGGATGTCGCCACAAAGCACCACCTGAGGGAGCAGAAGGCCTCCTTCGACCCCGCAAACCACGTGCTCTGCGGCACGACCGAGGTCCGCATGTTCTGCGAGGACATGCTGCCACCCGAGCAGTACCATCCCGCAGACTTCATCCGGCGCACGGCAGAAGGTCTCAAGGACGGCGAGACCGGAGTCATAGTGCTGCATCCAGGATATCTCGATGCCTACATCCTGGAACATTCCTCCCTCACGCAGAACCGTACGAAAGAGGTCGATGCCCTGATCGATCCTGACCTCAGAGCCTGGCTCGAAGCGCAGGAAGACCTCGAGCTCATCGACTATCGGGATATCGCCTAGAGCGAGGCATCATCCTCAGCAGAAGGCAGCACTGCAGACAAGCAGGGCTGCCTTCTCGCTTTGTTCGAACATATCAATCAGACTGCCCTTTCTGCCTCAACGCGAGCATGTAGCGCGCAGAGCGTCTGTCGCTCTGCTTCGTCAGGACTCCGGCATCTGTCAGCTGCTGAAGTATTTCCCGTACGCGCCGGACGCTCAGGCCAAGGGCTCCGGCAACCAAGGAAGCACTAATTTCTTCATGCTCGCCGAAGAGTGCCCGTATTGCAGCCATCCTATCGACGGCTTATCGGCGGCTTATCGGAGATAGCCGCCGATAGACTGGCCTAGCGAATCCCCAGCCCCTGAAATGGCATGGCATACGGGAATTCACGCATCGGTGTCTGTCATGACATCGGCAGGGCCGCAGTGACACTCCTGGCATCGAGGGGCGCAGAAACACGTTGCTGCCATCTTCCTCGAACCCCAGCACAGCACAGATTTTGAAAGCACATGCCGCATCGTCGCCGCCCAGGATGGATGGACGGCCAAAAAGGCATGCCCTGAATCGGCGGCAGACACTCGCCTTCCGGCCAGGCCGCAGAAAAGATCTCAGGAGGGCATAGATCCGTCCTGCTTCTGCCAGGAACGTTCTCCATCGCTGCTGTCTATCCATGAGGCTGCAGGAGGTCTGAAATCAGATGGCGGACTAGCCCTGCGCCCCGAAATCGCAGACCGCGCCGATTGTCCGAGCAACCTTCTCGAGGCCTTCGGCATCGGCAGCCGAGAAGCGGTTCTTGAAGGTGCTGTCGATATCGAGCACGCCGACAAGCTGTCCTTTGCTGTGAATCGGCACAACGATCTCAGACTGGGAGGCGCTGTCGCAGGCGATATGTCCCGGGAAGGCATGAACATCAGGCACGACCTGGGTCTTCTCCGTCTGGGCTGCCGTGCCGCAGACACCCTTGCCAACAGGGATATGCACACAGGCCACCTTGCCCTGGAAGGGGCCAAGCACGAGCTGGCCATCCTTCATCAGATAGAAGCCTGCCCAGCTGATGCGCTCCATTGCCTCGAAGATGAGTGCAGAGGCATTCGGAAGGAAGCAGTACCAGGCAGGATCTGCCTCGGCTATGGATGAGATCTGTTCGCACAGCAGCTCGAAGTCAGTCATGCCAGCTCCTCGGTCGTTCGGGTTTCCGTCAGTATGCTGCCAGGAGGCCGCATTGTCCAATGCGGGGACAAAGGACCATAATTGGCTGGTTCCTGGACCCCCAATTCCGCGTGCCCCTTCCGCCATTCCGATGGGCTCTTGCCGCACCAGGACGCGGAGGCCCTGAGGAAGCTGTTGAGCTCGAGATAGCCCAGAAGATAGGCAATCTCTTCGGTGTCCAAGGCGACAGCAGACTTGAGCCCTGTCCAGGATATAGCGCTTCAGCCATAGCCCTGCATGATTCAGCTCGGAATCTTCTCGTAGCCCTCCCAGGCCGTATCCTGCACAATCACACCGTGCTCGGTCTCGGAAGCTTCCTTCGCGGCGAGGCGCACGCAGTCGTCGTAGTTCAGGTCCTCGATCGTGACCTGGGCACCTTCCTTCGCGATGTTGTCGTAGCGCGTCTTCGTTGTGCCTTTCGGCATATGCACGACGGCCTTCTGATGGAGGCGCTTCGCTGCCCAGGCGACGCCGCGGTCATGGTTGCCATCTGTTGCCGTGAAGAACGTGGCCTGGCCGAAGTCATGGGCAATCTAGTCGGACGTCAGGTAGTCGAAGCTCATCTCGGAGACATCCTTGCCCGTCTCCTCTGCGATATAGCGGGCCATTGCAAAGGAGCCGCCGAGCACCTTGAAGGCATTGAGGCCGAAGCGGTAGGACTCATCCTTTACGAAGAGGCCGCCCAAGCCCAAGCGCTCTGCCATGCCGGAAAGATTGGCAAGCGGCGCCACAGACTACTGCGGGAAGCTCTGGTGGAAGGCGCGGGCTTTCGAGACATTCTCGAGCGACATGATCTCGAGGTTCTTGTCCCCGCTCTTGGGCATCCTGTTGGCAACCCACTTGATTTCAGGCTCCATACTGCATCCTCCCAGACATGACATATTATTTTGCAACAATACTTTTTGTTTGTCTCTTCTCATTAAAGCAGAGTACTAACTATTTGTAAGCATATCTGACACACATTTAGCTTCATCCGCGAACGGCAGGATCAGGGGTGCAGATGGGAAAGCCGGCTCCGGAGCATCCAGAGCCGGCCCGAAAGGCTACTTCATGTAGTCGTAGAAGCCCTTGCCCGCAGCGACACCGGTCTCGCCGGCATCGATCTTCTCCTTCAGGAGCGAGACGATCCTGTTCTCGGGCGTCCCCTCCTGCTGGGCTGCCGGATTCATCCGGCCGATGTTGTAGGCCGTAACGAGACCCACGATATCGAGGATGCGGAAGGGGCCGGCAGGAGCGCCCGTGCCGAGCCTCCAGGCAAGATCGATATCCTCTGGCGAGCCGACGCCTGTCGCCCAGAGCTTCTCTGCAGCATTGAGGAACGGCACAAGCATGCTGTTCAGAAGATATCCCGGCTGCTCCTTCATGACCTTCAAGGGGACCATGCGGATCGAGGCAGCAAAGGCACAGGCGAGCTCAAAGTTCTTGGGGTCGGTCTTGCTCTGGGCCATGACCTCGGCAGAGGGGTTCTTCCAGATCTCGTTCGCGAAGTGGAGGGCGAGATACTTCTCAGGCCGCCCTGTCGCCTCGGCAAACTGACTTGGCAGAAGCGTCGAGGAGTTTGTTGCCACGACGGTGCGCTCAGGCAGGTGCTTCTTGAGCTCCTCGTAGAAGGCTGCCTTCTGTGCCGGATCCTCTGCGACGGCCTCGATCACGAGGTCGGCATCCCCGAAGGCTTCATCCCAGTCGGTCGTGAGCCTGAGATTCTTGTAGGCATGCTCGACGGCAGCCTTCGCCTCGTCGATCTTTTCTGGCGACACTTCGTCTTTCCCCATGAATCCATAGGCGTAGGCCGAAGGGTCGGTCCTCAATGCTTCGAGCGATGCGAGATATGTCTCATGCAGGCGGTCGATCTTCGGCTGGCAGCGGCCGATGGAGCCCTCCGAGCGCAGCCAGATCGTCACGTCGTAGCCCCGATAGGCGCTCTGGAAAGCGATCTGGCTTCCGAGCACGCCGCCACCGGCGACCGTGACCTTCTTCACGTCCTTGATATCCATATCTGACCTCTTTTCTTCCGATTGGCGCCACAGCGTGCTTGCCTGGCTTCCCAATTGATGCGGCTGGAATCAGCGGCAGGGAGGCCGTGCCTCCCTGCCTTGAGCGGAGCATACCCGCAAATGATATCGTTCTAACAATAGTTAGTATTGTTTATTAAAAAGTCTCGGATGCATCCTCCTGGAGAAGCGACAGACGCTCGTCGCCTGCGATCTGCCCTCTTGCGTAGGGCGTGTCCTCAAGCGGCAGCCGCCAGCGGAGCTCGCCGTCGAGCTGGTGATAGGCATTCGCGACCGCAGGTGCGGTGCCGATCGTCACGATCTCGCCGATGCCCTTGCCGCCGTAGCTTACCGGCAGGAGGTGCTCCTTCTCGACATAGATGGCATGGATGTCAGGGATATCGGTCGCATGCAAAAGGCCGAGCGTGCCGTACTTGACCTGGGGCACGCCGTCCTTCAGCGGGAAGCGCTCTGTCAGGGCATAGCCCATGCTCATAAGGACACCGCCCTCGATCTGGCCCTGAATCGCGATGGGATTCACGACCTTGCCATGATCATGCGCAGCCCAGATCTCCTTGATGCGGCCCCCGGTTCTTGCCCTTGTCCTCGAGCATGACGACCGTCGAGGAGAAGCCCTGGCAGATATGGCTCTTCGGATTCGTCTTGTCGGCACCGAGCTTGTCCGTCAGCTCGAAGTAGACATAGCCGAACTCGTGGCCTTCGAGGGCAGCAAGCGCGGCGACCGGTTCCTTCGGATGGATGCCGTGCCCTGCGACAAACACAGTTCCGTCTGCATAGCCGACCCCGTCATACGCTGTGCCGTCGTCGTACTCGATCGTCTTGCCGTCGCCGTGGGCACGTACCGGGCCTTCCGCGACAGGCTTTCCTGCTTCGACTGCAAGCATCGCATCACGCAGCAGGAGCGCGACGCCACGGGCTGCCTCGCCCGTGACGACCGTCTGGCGCGAGCCCGACGTTGTGCCGGAGTCGGGCGCTATCTCGGTCGAGCATTCACCGTTCGCGAGCGCCGAGAGCGGACGTCCCGTGGCCTCTGCGACGTCCTGCAGAAACACCGTGTTGCAGCCCTGGCCGATATCGGAGGTCGCCGAGTAGACGACCGCGCGGCCATGCTCGGCATGGATGTTCGCGCGTCGTGCATCGGGCAGGCCCACGCCGACGCCTGAGTTCTTCATCGCGCAGGCAATGCCGGCATTCCCCTCGTTCTTCTCATAGACATCCTTCACGGCGAGAAGCGTCTCCTTCAGGGCTGTCGAGCAGTCTGCAATCTGGCCATTCGGCAGGGCCTTGCCCGACTCGACTGCGTTTCTGTAGCGCATCTCCCACGGGCTGATGCCTGCCTTCTCGGCGAGCAGGCCGATGCGGGCCTCGAGCGCGAACTCCGTCTGGCAGACGTCGAAGCCACGGAAGGCGCCGGCAGGCGGGTTGTTCGTGTAATAGCCAAAGCCCCTGATATCCGTGTTCTGGTAGGTGTAGGGACCGACCGCATGCGTGCAGGCACGCTCGAGGACCGGGCCGCACAGGCTTGCATAGGCACCTATGTCGAAGTTCGCTTCGCAGTCGAGTCCCGTCAGCATGCCATCCTTGTCGCAGCCGAGCGTGAACGTCACATACCTGCAGTGGCGCTTCGGATGGAAGTCAATCGACTCCTGGCGCGTGAAGCGGCACTTGATGGCGCGCTGGAAATGCACAGCTGCAAGAGCAGCAAGGTGCTGCGCCGAGACATCCTCCTTGCCTCCGAAGCCGACGCCGACGCCGACACCGACGAGCATGATCTCGACGACGACCTTCTCAGGCGTCTTGTCCTAGCCGAACATGTGGGTGACTTCCTTGCGCGTATCGTAGGCACCCTGGTCGGTGCTCATGATCTTGACGCCACCCTTGTACGGGAAGGCGACTGCGCACTCAGGCTCGAGGAATGCATGCTCCGTGAACGGTCAATGCCCAGCCGCAGACGCACGGAGCTTCCTGTCTATCCCTTTCGGACGAGATTCCTTTCTGAATCTTTCTGCTATAATACAATAACACTATGTTTGTCTAACAAACTTTCTGTTTGTTTCAAGCCTGAGGAGCTCGGCAGGCAGATCGAGGAGCATCTCCCATGCATACAAACGACATCGAATTCCTGAAGCGTCTCGCGAAAGGCATTGCAGCCCAGTTCGGCAAGAACTGCGAGGTCGTCGTCCACGATCTGAAGTCGCCAGACCCGACAAGCACGATTGTCGCTATCGAGAATGGCCAGATCTCGGGCAGGAAGGTCGGCGACGGCCCGTCGAATGTCGTCCTGAAGGCACTCAGAAGCGACCCCTCGAAGCTCCATGACCACCTCGCCTACCTGACGAAGACGGAGAACGGCAAGGTGCTGCGCTCCTCGACGATCTTCTTCCGCGACGAGAACGGCGAGCCCGAGGCCATCTTCGCGATCAACTTCGACACGACGCTGTTCATGGCAATGAAGGACTTCCTGGAGGACTTCACGGCGCTCTCGAGCAGCATGCCGCAGGAGCCTGAGACCATCCCCCACAGCGTGACCGACCTGCTTGACGAGCTCATCGAGCAGAGCGTGCGCATCGTCGGCAAGCCCGTGGCGCTCATGACAAAGGAAGACAAGGTCAAGGCAATCGGCTTCCTGAATGATTCCGGTGCCTTCCTCGTCACGAAGGCAGGACAGAAGGTCTGCAACTACTTCGGCATCTCCAAGTACACGCTCTACAGCTACATGGATGAAGCCAGGAGCCAGAAGAGCGACCAGTAGGCACATCCTTCCTGTTTCACATCAGCTCTACGACGAAGGGGACGGCCGAAGCCGTCCCCTTTCTCATGACGTGCACCATGAAGGATGCCGCCTATTCCTTCTTCTGCTTCTCCATCTTCTCCTGCTGGAGCTCGACGGCAGGCGTGCCCTTGGCTGCGCTCTCGTAGAGGGCAGAGACGCCTTCCTGGGCAATCTGCTGAGCACCCTTGACGGCCTCCACGACATCGGAATCCGGGCTGCCCTTCGGCAGGACGAGGTTCAGGATGATAGCGACGATAGCGGTGATGATCACGGCAGAGTCGCCGAAGACCTAAGAGATCCGCTCAGGCATGCCGGGCCGGCAAGGCAGCCGTCCGTCATCGCGATGCCCATGCCAAGAGCGACCGAGAGGCCAACAATCGAGGCATTGCGCGGCGTCAGGCCCCCTCTCGAAACGCATCCTGACTCTCCCCTCCTCGCTGCCCTGAGCCAGGCTATCGAGACTGCCACCGGTGCAGCACCGCAAATGGGCATCTTCACCGGCTATACGGATTCTGCCGTCGTGGCAGGGCTCTGCCATAACAAGAACTGCATGTCCTATGGACCAGGCTCACTTGAGCTTGCCCACAAGCCGGACGAATATGTGCCGACAGAAGACCTGGCCCGTGTCCGTGCCGCGCTCTCGGAGCTCCTGAAAGCCTCCTCTATGCGCAGCGGCTGCTGAGCGCCTGTCCTCCCCGGGACTTCAGCATCTGGCCTTCTGCCACCTCGAGCACACCACCGACAAGCACATAGCGCATATTCGTGCCCGAGCCACTCTTCGGCTTCTCGAAGATGCAGACATCGGCGCGGTACCCCGGACGGAGCCTGCCACGGCCTCTGATCTGATAGCGCTGGCAGGGCTCGCCAGAAAGTCGGCAGATGCCCTCCTCGAGCGGCAGCTTCGTTCTGTCGCCGAGGCACTCTTCCATATCGGACACACCTGTGCAGTCCAAAGGCGCCCGGTCGATCTGCACGCCTGCCGCATCCGCTGCCATCTCGAGGACTCCTGGTGCCATATCGTCCGTGCCATCGGTGCAGAGCGCAAGCATCCCGCCATACTTTTCGAGCACCTGGCAGAGCGCCTCTGCGCTCACCTCGTCTATGCTCGATGTGGCAGAGGCTGCCAGCCCGAAGGCACCCCGCTCCAGCTCCTGCGCAAGGAGGCCCGCCATTGCAGCAAGGACGCTGCCGTCTGTCATGCTCTCCCGTGTCCGCGCTTGCATCTCGAGCGATGCAAGCGGAATGAGGAGGCCCTTGTTGATGAGACGCTTGGCAAGCACCCCTGCCGCCACATCCTCGGGCATCGCTGTTATCTCTGTCGTGATGCCCTGCAGGAGCCGCTCCTCGCGTGTGCGTCCTGCATCGCTGAATACGGGTGCCGCGACAAAGCCAGGCGCGACGATGAGGCCATGGGCATCGAGCGCGGCATCTCCAGGATGCGATGCAAGGCCATAGCCCACATCCGCAATCCTGCCGCCTTCGATGCGGACATCGGCGCAGTAGCGCGGCTCCCCCGTGCCGTCGACCACAACGCCATCCCTTACAAGCAGAGATCCCATGGTGGGCCCCCTTTCCGGATTGCGGACAGAAAGCGCATTCCCGTCCATCTTCTGCTCCATCATTCCCTGCTGCCATTTCCATGCCATTGCAGCATGGGTCTCACACCGTGAACAGCACGCACCCAGTCAATGACGGGAGCAGAGGGGACGAAGGGAAGCAGCAGGTGATGACAGCCTTATATAAGGCCTGTATGGCAGGAACGATGAACATATATTTTCATCGCTGCTCGGACGAACCTATGCTCAGGATGCCGGCAGAAGATAGGCCAAGCTCCAAGAAAGGCAGGCACCCCATGAATCCTGAGCATCTGCTCATTGCAGCCCTTGTCGCACTCCTTCTCATCTATGGTCCGAACAAGCTCCCGCAGCTCGGAAGCGCTCTGGGCAAGACCGTCAAGAATGTGCGCGATGGCATGGAAGGCACCAGCGAAGAGGCAATCGAGCCTGAAATCGAAGATGCCGAGGACGAGAAGCAGGACACCGGCAACAAGGCCGCATAGGACAGCACCGCGTGCTGTCCTGCCCCGTTCAGCCTGAAAGATCGGGCATCAGCAAAGCAGATTCCTTTCGCATGCCCAGTCCAGCGGCCTGCCTATGCGACAAGCTCCGCCAGGATCGCGCCATCTCGGAAGCGCGTGCGGCAGATCTCTTCTGCAGCATGCACTTCCTCGAAGCGTCTGCGCGCTGCCTTCTCGTCGCCGTACGCCAGCCAGGCGCCACGGCAGGTAGGGACCTGTCCTGTGCAGAATCCTTCGACATCTTCGAGCGGATAGCCGAAAAGGATGCCCATCTCATGCGGAAAGCGGCAGCTGGAGGCAGGCCCGCCGCTCCCTGGACCATGCATGCCATTGAAATACCGGGCAAGCTTCTGGCGCACAGAGCGCACCAGTGCAGCTGCATCCTGCACGCAGAAGCCGGAATGCTCGAGGAAGCGCCGCTTCTCGGCATCTGCCAGAATGTCCTGGACAAGGTCCGCGCGCCAGGCAAGCAGCATGGTGCGGCATGAGAGATCCTGGACGACAGCCAGGCCGATGCCGGCAGCTGCCAGGCCCGCGCGGTAGGCGCTCACGATGCAGCGAATCATCTGGCTTCTGAGCTTCCTGTCATCTGCACTCCAGCAGAGCTTCGGTGCAAACGAGAACAGCGCCAGGGGCTTCGTCCCTTCGAGCACGCCGGCTGCACACTTCACGAGCGTTGCCGCGAAGTCACGGCAGAGGATGCTCTCCGCCGTGCTGCATCCCGGAATCTCCGCATAGCGTGTGCCTGCTTCCATCGCTTCTGCACCGCACATGGACACCATCCCTTCCAGCTCTTTCTGTTGCTTAAAATAGTATGCTCTAGTTAACTTTTAGGCAAGCAGCATGGTATAGCTCAGCAATGTGTTATCTAATGTTTACTTATTGGATCGCCCAGGCAGAAGCCCGCCTGCCCCTTGGAACATGCTATGAGACATCGGCACACAGAAGAGCTTGCCCGGGGATACTGGGGTGCGCATACTGGAGGCCATGGCGGCCTCGAAATACTCAGGCATATCGGCCCTGGCCTTCTCGTGACTGTCGGCTTCATCGACCCAGGCAACTGGGCATCCAACATGGCAGCAGGATCCGAGTTCGGCTATGCGCTCCTCTGGGTCGTAACGCTCTCGACGCTCATGCTCAAGGTCGGCTGCATCCTTGTGGCCACTGTCTCGCTCGCCCTTCTTGCCACGAACTCCTACCGACATATCGAGCGCTGGATCATCGGCTTCGTCTCGCTCATAGGCCTCGCCTTCCTGGCAGAGCTTGCGCTCGTCGTGGCGACGTGGCCTCAGGCCGCCCAGAGCTGGATTGTGCCTTCGCTTCCCGCTGGTTCCGGCCCCATTGCCATGAGCGTCCTCGGTGCTGTCGTTATGCCCCATAACCTCTTTCTGCACTCTGAGGTCATCCAGAGCCAGCACTTCGAAGGCAGGGGCGAGGCAGTCATGCAGGAGAGGCTCAAGTATGAGTTTGCCGATACCCTCCTCTCCATGATCGTGGGCTGGGCCATCAATTCCGCGATGGTCATCCTCGCTGCGACAACCTTTTTCCAGCAGAGCATCGTCGTAGATGACCTCACCGTCGCAGCAGACACGCTCTCCCCCATCCTTGGCCCGGGAGCACGGCTCATCTTCGCGCTCGCGCTCCTCTTCGCCGGTCTCTCGAGCAGCATCACGGCAGGCATGGCGGCAGGCACGATCTCGGCCGGCGCCTTCGGCGAGGAATATGACATCCATGACCGGCACTCGACAGGAAGCATCCTCCTCTGCTTCATCTTTGCGCTCGTCGCCTGCCTGCTCGTCGAGGACTCCTTCCAGGGACTTCTGGTCAGCCAGGCACTCCTGAGCTTCCAGCTGCCGATCACGGTGTTCCTGCAGATCTATCTCACGAGCTCTTCTGAGGTCATGGGCGCCTATGCGAACAGCCTGCCTCTGAAGCTCTGCCTTATCGCTATCGGCATCTTCATGACCGTGCTCGACGTGCTGCCCATGATATGAAATCGGGTGCAGAAGCGCCCAACCGGCACGGGTCAGGGCCTTCCGCAGAGAGTTATTCCGGCATCCGGCTGCGCAGCCTTTCGATGCAGCCAACCCAAGAGAGATGCGTCCTTTCCGGGCCGCTCCTTCCTGCCAAGGCGTCTGTGTGCAGGGATCGCCTCGCCGCAATCAGGAAATGCGAGCCAGACACCGCAATCCAGAGACAAAGACGATCGGTCCCGGCACCCGGGCATCTCCCCACAGCATAGAATCATCTCGTCCCCAAGAGGAGCCAAGACTCAGGAGACACGGCATCTTTCATACCAAGCAAAGGAGGCTGCCATGGCAGACTCGGACAGGCATATGGACGAACGTGCGGTGACCGAAGCCGGAAATCCCGGCAATCCGCAGGGCGCATACGGCGAGAAGATGCTGGAGCGCATGAACAGAAGCCACGCCGATGTCACGATGTGGGCACTGGACCAGCTCGCCTACAAGGCAGGCGAGCGTGCCCTCGATATAGGCTGCGGCGGCGGAGCCACGATGGAAAGGCTCGCACGGCGCATCGAGGCAGCAGGCGGCGCAGGACACGTCAGCGGCATCGACCATTCGGAAGTGTCCTGCGAAGCATCGAGGCAGTACAACAGGGATGCCATCCAGGCAGGACAGATGGATGTGACCTGTGCATCCGTCGAATCGCTGCCCTTCCGTGACAATACGTTCGATATCGTGACGACGGTCGAGAGCTTCTATTTCTGGCCCCATCCGAAAGACTGCCTGAAGGAGGTTGCCCGCGTCCTGAAGCCACAAGGACACTTCCTCCTGGTGGCAGACGTCTACCGCAGGCCCGATCTCGCTCTGAGCACGCTTGCAAACATCGAGCACTACCACCTCACGGTGCTCACGCCCGAAGAATACGAGGAGATGCTTCTTGACGCAGGCTTCACGAAGGCCAGGTCGCATCTGAAGGACGGCACGACCCGGATTGCCGCAGAAGGCATCAAGTAGCAAAGCACCATATCAGGACACATCTCAGCCGCTCCCGGAGGAAGCTCCAGGAGCGGCCTCTCTTTCCTGTGCCTCCTTTATGCCAGGAAGCTATCAAGCGCTGCCATGCCCTTTCTCCAGCGATCCTCCTCATGCTGTGTATGGGCACCGGGACCGATCTCGCACCTGACAGTGCACCTGTGCACCTCGAGCGCCAGCCCCGTCATCGCAAGCCCCTCCACGACATGGCGGAGCTGGGGCTGCGGCGCTTTGGCTTCGCGGTTGCCGACAGAGAGATAGCAGGAGCGGCCGCTGAAATCCACTTCTCGTGCCAGTGCCAGGTGCTCCATCGCCTCTGCCCAGCCGGGATACCAGAGTGAACCCGAAAGCGAAGCGCAGGCATCCCAGAAGGGTTCGTGCAGGAAGGCATGGAGGGCAAAGAGGCCGCCCAGCGAATAGCCGGCAAGCGCACGCCGTGAGGGCGCCAGCCCCTTTTCAGCCTCGAATGCATGGCAGCAGCCAATCAGCTCGGCCGCGGTCTCATCCGCCTTCCCCGCATAGTCCGGGCGTCCCCGGAAGGGCGACTCGGCTGTCCAGGGCGTCAGGTTCTCATCCCACGACGCTACCGGCACCTTCACGACCCGAGCCCTGATTCCTTCGCAGGCAGGATCGATCGAGAACGGGAATTCGGGAGCATCGATTGCATAGATGATGGGAGCCGAGCTGTTCTCTCCCCCATGCACGATCTTCATCTCGCTCTGCATGATAGCCGTCTTTGGCATGGATCTCCTTTCCTGAGCGCTTTCAAGACCCCAGCGTATCACGCGTGCGTCCTGCCAGAAACAGCTGGATCGCCCGCCAGCACAGTCTATGATGGAAAGAGCTGCAGTCCCACCATTCCAGGAGCGCCATGAATTTCAGGCTTACGCATATCAGCAAGGAAATCTCCTATGCCCTTCGGCATCATCCCGAAGAGTATGGCCTTGCGCTCGACGCCCAAGGCTTTGTCGAGATTGCCGATCTTCTGGCTGCGGTCAATGCGAAGCATCCCGGCAGGCGTCCTGTGACCCCATCCGACCTCGAGGAAATCGTCGCCACCTCCGAGAAGAAGCGGCACGAAATCTCCGGCACCCGCATCCGTGCGCTCTATGGACACTCATGCAAGGAGAAGGTCGTGCACGAGCAGGCGGTGCCCCCTTCTGTCCTCTACCACGGCACTGCCAGAAGGTTTCTTCCCTCGATCTTCGACCAGGGCCTTCTTCCTATGGAAAGGCAGTATGTGCACCTCTCGGCAGATATCCCGACGGCACTCGAAGTAGGCAGAAGAAGAGATGCGAAACCTGCCCTCCTGATTGTCGATGCGAAGCGGGCCTCTGCTTCCGGCATAGGCTTCTAT
>Ga0214872_100312_pt1 | contig 13850 bp, 9 predicted proteins | sample Stichaenrichm18X_FD_168614 | JGI IMG/M metagenome (GOLD analysis project Ga0214872, IMG submission 168614) | Xylose enriched microbial communities from anaerobic bioreactor in Madison, Wisconsin, United States - 18X | ecosystem: Engineered > Bioreactor > Anaerobic > Unclassified | place: USA... | reverse complement strand
AGCGCAGCGCCTCGCCCCTCCCAGCGAGCCCCAACCGCCAGCGTGTGACAATATCACGCGCCCCTGTTGTCATACGCAGGTGTGACGACATCACGCGCCCCTGTTGTCACACGCAACCCGCTGCAGGGGCGACAGCGAAGCGCCTCGCCCCGTCCCGCAGGTCGCACCAAAGCCGCGACCCAGGCGCCCAACCAGGCGAGTCCCACCCGGCACCAAGGGCGCACGCGCCCCGTCCCGCAGGTCGCCTGCGGCCGCAACCGCCCAAAACGCCCCAACCCGCACGCGCCACCCCCTCGCGGGCGGCCGCAACAACCCCTGCCCCAAAGCGGACCTGTGCACGGGGCGGGCGGGCGCGTCGGGCGCCGTCGAGCGCCCCGCCCAAGAAGCGCGCGTGAAAGGGCGCGCCTGGTAAGATTTGTCGGTCCTACGGCCGGGGCATGAGGTGACGCCTTCCCCGACCCATCGGCGCGCCCCGAGCGCGCTTCGACGCGGGATAAGCGCGAGCCGGCGCCCGACGCGCCCGCCCGCCCCGGCGACCCGCTCAAAACGGGTGAGTTCAGCTCCCGAATCGGGTGAAAAGCCCCGGTCGCGCTCCTCCTCACCCGCACGGCGGGCTACCGTGTGACCCACATTCACGTCTGGGCACCGACCGCCCGGACCGAAAGGGAGGGACAACATGACCGCACAACACCAAGGATTCACCCGCAGACAATTCACCGAGCTTTTCGCCGACGGTGCACTCGCGCTCTTCGCCGGAGCCGCCATGGGCTGCGCGCCCAAAGACAACGCGGCGCGCAACGGCAATGACAAGGTCGCCGAAACCGTCGACTGCGACGTGCTCGTCGTGGGCGGCGGCGGCGCAGGCGTCACGGCCGCCGGCAAGGCCGCCGAAGCGGGAGCCAAAACCATTCTCATCGAGAAGATGTCCTACCTGGCGGGATCGAGCTCGCTGGCCCTGGGCACCTTCTACGGCGCCGGCACGCAGCTGCAGAAAGCCGCCGGCATCGACGACTCGCCCGAAGGCCTGCTCGCCTACTTCCTCAGCCGCAACGGCGACAAGCTCGACTACGACATGCAGAAGTTCTGCGCCGAGCACTTCGGCGAAACGATCGACTGGCTCACCGGCGAGCTGGGCGTGCCCTTCAAGGACAAGGTTTCCATCAAGGGCAAGGACACGGTGCCCCGCGGGCACAACTGCGCCACGAGCGCCTTCGACGCGTTGAACGCCGTCACCCGCTTCGCCCAGGACGCCGGCGTCGACTTCCGCTTCAACATGGCGGCGCAGAAGCTCGTCATGAACGGCAACGAAGTCGCCGGCGTCATCGCCAAAGACTCGCAGGGCAAACTCGTGCAGTACAACGCCAAGCAGACCATCATGGCCAGCGGCGGCTTCTGCCGCAACCCCGACATGATCGACTACTACATGCCCGACTATTCCGGCGTCTACACCGAAGTGGGCATGGGGCTCACCGGCGAGGGCCTGCAGATGGGCCTCGACCAGGGCGCGGCCTACGTGGGCCACGGCGGCACCAACGGCATCCTTGCCTGCCCGATCGACGCCGGCCAGTCGAAGCTCATCAGCACCAAGGTCCTCTGGGTCGATTCCAACGGCGAGCGCTTCGCCAACGAAGGCGGCCAGACCCACGAAATCTACTACCAGGTGGCCCACTTCCCCGACCAGAAGTTCTACGCCATCTACGACCAGGCCCAAGTCGACGCCCTGTCCGACAAGCTGAAAGCCAGCCTGGAGCGCGGCATCCGCGACGGCTTCGCCGCCAAGGGCGACACGGTCGAAGCGGCCTGCAACGCGATGGGCGTGAACGGCTCGGCCGCCGCGGCGACGCTCGCCTCCTACAACGCGCTCGCCGCCTCCGGCACCGACACCCAGTTCAAGAAGAAGGCCGATCTGCTCGTGCCCCTCACCCAGGCGCCCTACTACGCGATCCAAATGGGCGTGTGCACCCACGGCAGCTTCGGCGGCTACCACGTGAACACCGACTTCCAAGTGCTCGACAACGACGGGAACGCGATTCCGCGCTTCTATTCCGCCGGCGAAGTGTGCTGCGGCACCTTCATCTACGACGACTACCCCGCAGGCGGGTGCGGCCTCAACTGGTCGTACACGTCCGGCCGTTTCGCAGGCGCCAACGCGGCAGCTGCGGCTCTGGCATAAACCCCTCCCTGGGCGCCCACGGCGCCCGCACGGCAAGGCCCCCGCTCGCGCATCTGCAGCATGCGAGCGGGGGCCTTCCGCGCAGGAACGATCCAAAGAATCGCACCACAGCTATTCGGTTGTGCACGCGGAAACGTCGCGCGCCCGCCTCAGACGAAGCGCCTGCCCCGTCCCGCTAGGCGTAGAGCTCGCGCTCGATGAGCGCGTTGTCCATGTCGATGCCGTACCAGATCTTCTCGCCGGCGGCCGCCTGTTCGATCATCATGCCCAAGCCCGGCACCGTGGTGCAGCCCTTGGCCTTGGCATCGTTGATCAGCTGGGTTTCGCGCGGGAAGTAGATCGTGTCGGCGACGACCATGCCCTCCTTGATGAAATCGGACGGCACGGGGGTTTCGGTCGAACCTTCGCCCATGCCCACCGGCGTCGAGTTGATCAGAATGTCCGACGCCTGGATGCAGGCCGCGAGCGCGTCCTTGTCGGCGGTATCGTGCACGGTGATCGCGCAGCCGGTCTTTTCGGCCACGCGGGCGACCAAATCGTTGGCGCGCTGCCAGTTGGCGCCGTCCTTCACCTCGAACACGTCGATCGACGCGAAGCCATCGAGCGCGCCCTGAGTGAGCACGGCCGAACCGGCACCGCCGCAGCCCACGAGCGTGACCTTGGCGCCCTTATCGGCAACGCCGTGCTTGCGCAGGTTCTGCATGAAGCCCATGCCGTCGGTGTTGTAGCCCTTGGTCTTGCCGTCCTTGCAATCGACCACGTTCACGGCGCCGATCAGCGCGGCAGCGTCGTCGAGCTCGTCGAGCAGCGGAACGATCGCCTGCTTGCAGGGCATCGTGACGTTCGAGCCGTCCCAGGTGTCCATGGCCTTCATCGCACCGATGATGCCCGGCAGGTCCTCCTTCTGCACGTCGAACGTAAGGTAGACGGTGTCGACGCCCGCATGCTCGAACGACAGATTGTGGGTGGCCGGCGACAGCGAATGGTGCGTCGGGTTGCCCAGCAGGCTGATCAAGTGCGTGTGTCCGCTGATGCGTTGCGATTCTCCCATGGGTTCTCCTTCTTTTGAACAGGCCCTCCCCGGGCCGGGAAACCGAAAACGAAGCGCGCTACGAGAGCACGTCGTGCAAATCGGCCATGATGCGCTTGGCCTGGCCCACGGCCACCTGGCCGGGCGCCGAAGCGTCTTCCAAGGCGCAGAAGGTGAGCGCGCTGCCGAACTGCTCGCCGGCCAGGCGCGTGATCGACCCGTCGCGGCCCATAGCCATCGTGAGCAAGGGACCGGCGTCGTGTATATGGGCGGCCTCGTCGGTGGCGGCGAGCAGGGCGAGCGCGTCGCGCGGGCACGTGGCCATCACGGCGATTTTGGGAATGTCTGCGCCCAGGTCGCGCATGTGGGTGAGCAGGCCCACCATCCAATCGATAGACGGGGTGCCTTTGAAGTTGTGGTAGGACACGACGGCGACCACGTGGTGGGCGTGGGCGCAAGCGACGAGCTCGCGCACGGCTTCGTCGCCGATCCAGGTCTCGACATCAACCATGTCGACGGCGCCCGCCTCGATCACCGCTCGGTTCAAGGCCACGTAGTCGGCCACGGGAAGCGTGCATCGGCCGCCCTGCGAGGTCGAACGGAAAGTGAAGAGCAGGGGATTTTCTGGCAGCTGGTCGGCGAGAACACGCGATTCGGCGGCCATGGCGGCGGAATCGTGCAGGGCCCGGCAGAAGTCGGCGCGCCATTCGAAGCAATCGACGCCGGCGGCCTTGCCCGCTTCGATCTGGGGCAGCACGGCAGCCGCGTCCTTGCCCATGAGCGAGACGATCGTCTTGGGGGCGCCCGTCCCGATTTCCGTGCCTTTAACGGTCAGAGATGCCATGAGCATCACCCTTTCGAACGCAGTGCGCGCATCCCGCGCCGCGCGTGCGGCCGGTCGCGTTGCCCCCATTGTAGCCGCTCGGGCGCCCGTCGCGTGCACGCGCCGCCCCGCAACGAAGAAGACGGCGGGGAACGAAATGGTTCCCACGCCGCCTTCGGCACGAAATCTATAGGTTGGCCCTTGACGGGGCGCCCGGCCCCTTCGGCTACTCTTCGATCTTGCGGTACTGCCCCGCCTCGAGTTCGGGAATGGGCGTGTCGTCGACCTCCTCGAGATGCTTGTCATAGACGTAGTGCTTGGTGCCGGCAGCGATGACGCCGCCCAGGGCGATCACCGCGATGCAGTTGGGCACCGCCATGAGGGCGTTGGTGATGTCGGAGACGTTCCACACAAGCTCTCCGCCGCCGATGCAGCCCCAGAAGACGAAGATCAGGAAGACGATCTGATAGGGGCGGATGCCCTTCTTGCCGAACAGGTACATGACCGCGCGGTTACCGTAGGTCGACCAGCCGAGCATGGTCGAGTAGGTGAAGAGCGCCATGCCCACGGCAAGCACCAAGGGACCGAGCACGGGAATCGACGCGAATGCCTTGGTGGTGAGCTGGGCCGCTGCCGTGATGTCGCCGGAAAGGATGCCGGCTTCGATCGAGGGGTCGGACAGCATCGTCGAGACGAGCATGAGGCCGGTGATCGCGCAGATGATCACGGTATCCCAGAAGGTGCCGGTCATCGACACGAGCGCCTGGCGGGCCGGGTTCTTGGTGGTGGCGTTGGCGGCCACAAGCGGAGCGGAGCCCAAGCCGGATTCGTTGGAGAACAGGCCGCGCTTGAAGCCATATTGCAAAGCGAGCGCGATGCCGCTGCCCACGGCGCCGCCGAAGGCCGCCTGGCCGGTGAAGGCGCAGGTGATGATCAGCGAAAGAGCCTCGCCCACGTACTGCCAGTTGAGCGCGATGATCACCAGGCAGCCCGCCGCGTAGAGGACGGCCATGAGAGGCACGAGCTTTTCTGCCACGCGGGTCACCGACTTAATGCCGCCGATGATCACGATGCCCACCAGAATGACCAGAAAGACGCCGATCATCGCGTTGGCCGCCATCATCGTGTCCGACCCGGTTTCAAGACCGGGGATGTAGGAGGTGATGACGCCCGCAAGCGCGTTCGACTGCACCGAGGCGCCGATGCCGAAGCTGGCGATGAAGGCGAACACGGCGAACAGGACGGCGAGCACATGGCCGAGCTTCTTGTGCTTCAGGCCGCGCTGCAGGGCGTACATGGCGCCGCCGAGCATTTCACCGTTCTGGTCCTTCACGCGGTACTTCACCGAAATATAGGTTTCGGCGTACTTGGTCGCCATGCCGAAAACGCCCGTGATCCACATCCAGAAGATCGCGCCCGGGCCGCCGGCGAACAGGCCCGTTGCCACGCCGACGATGTTGCCGGTGCCGATGGTGGCGGCAAGAGCGGTGGTCAGCGCACCGAACTGCGAAACGTCACCTTCGGCATCGCCGTCGGCCCGCGAGACGGACAGCTTGATGGCCGTGCCCACCTTGCGCTGGATGAAACGGGTGCGCACCGTCGAATAGATGTGGGTGCCCAACAGCAGGACGATCATCGCCCAGCCCCACACGAACGTGTCTATCTGCCCTACGACATCCGTGATGACTCCGATAATGTCCATAGCGCCTCCAATCGTCCGGGAATGTGATGCATCATTCTAGGCATGGGCGCGTTTCCAGCCCGTTAATGAACCGTTCGCGGTCTGTTAACGGTAGGAGCGAGACGATTGGGGACGAAGCATGACGATGCGGGCGGAACGCGGGGCAAAAGCTGCGGTCCCGGCAAGCCGGAACGCGGGGCAGATGCCGCAACGCCCGCGCTACTCCTTGCGCGCGGGCGCGCCTTCCACCAGGTCGATGAGCTCCTGGTGCGAATGCACGCCCAGCTTGGCGTAGATGTGCTTGATGTGGCTCTTCACCGTGTTGCGCGAAATCGTGTAGTGGTCCTGGATGTAGGCGACGTTGCGGCCGCGGGCGAGCATGACGAAGATCTCCTGCTCGCGCTTGGTAAGCCCCCATTCTTCCGAAAGCGCCGCGCAACGATCCTCGATCGTCGTTTCCTGCACGACCGTCTTCTGCGGCAGCTCGAGTTCCTTCACCCCGAAAATGGTGTCGGTGAAGCTGAAGGTACGGAAGCTCGTCCACAAAAAGGCGAAGACGAGGAAAGTCACCGTGAGCGTGATCGCCTGGGCCAGCATAGGGTCGGTCGGCGCGACATCGTTCGAGAAATGCCCGATCACCGCCCCGATCGTCGTGCCCAACGACTTCATGCAGAAGGCCAAGCCGAGCACCGGAACGAACGCGAAAGCGTTGCGCTTGCCCACGCCCACGATCACAAGGTACAAGAGCACCTCGAAGCAGTCACCGCCCAGATGGATAAGGAGGTTGGGAGCCGCCGACCCATCGCCCGAGGCGATTGCGAGCGGAGCCATGAGCAGGCCCGCCATGAACAGCAGCACCGAAAAGGAGAAGAGCGTGTCCTCCTGGCGCGAATCGCGCACGATGAGCACGTAGAACACGAGCGCCATGATGAGGAAGCCCTCGATCCCGAAGGGAACCGGGGCGTTGTCCACCTCGTTGAAGGTGAGGGCGTAGCCGTTGCCCACGCTGAAGAGCAGCACGCAAAGGAACAGAGCGTGGGTCGAAGCGATGAACGAGCGCGGGTTCTCCGCGGCAAGATCGTCGGCCGGCACCTGCGTACCGAGCAGGGCAAGCGGATCGCGCGCGAAGCGAAAGCCGACCAAGAGAACGGCGATGCCGACGCCGGCGATACAGGCGACGGCGCCTTCGAGCGAAAGAGCGCCGCGCAACAACGGCGAGACGAGATAGTCGACGAGCATGCCGAACACCACCGCCCCCGCCACCGACGTGACGCCGGGCAGCCCGAGCAGCCCATAGATGACGAAAAGCATGGCCACGACGCGAGCGCACGACCGCACGACCAGACCGCAGGTGAGCAAAGCGGGGTTGTTCCACCGAATACCCGCCATCACCAAGAGCGCCATCGCCGCGTAGCAAGCCACGGCCCCGACGAGCAGCGCGCGCGGCGCAAGCAGCCGAGGACGCCGTTGGGCGGCAAGACCAATGCACAGGAAGGCCGCTGCCGTCGTCAACGTGGCGATTTCACGCGCGAGCCCCCATATGCCCGCCGCGGCCGCATACAGATAGGCGTTGGTCAACGAACTTGTAAGAGCAAGCCCGGCGATGCACAGGATGCAGGCGGCGGCATGCGGCGTGGCGATAGCCGAAAAGCCGAGCGCCTTCCCTTTGTCTTCAGTCATAGTCCCCTCCTGCGACGGAATTATACGCGATGCGGCACTTTCTTCTGCAATGAAGCCGTGACCTGGGAATTTCCCCGCTCTCACCCCGGCTGGGTGGACGGCGCGCAGGACGCGAAACGAACGCGTCGCAGGAAAATGCCCCCGCCGGGGCGGGTACAGACATCGCCTGCGCTCGTAATGTGGAGAACCGATGAAGCGCTAGGGGCGCGCCCGTTCGGTCATCCCCTCTGACCGCCGGATGCAGCGCGCTGCAGCAGTCGCAGCCGGTTCGGCCGCCCCCGCCGCTTCCACCAGGAGGGAATCTTTTCTAGGAGGAACATCATGCAGGAACAATCTGGCATCACCCGCCGCGGTTTCCTTACGGGCGCAGCCGGCATGGGCGCGCTCGCGGCTCTGGGCCTTTCAGGATGCGCCAAGCCCAAGGGCAACGCCGAGCGCAACTCCGACGCCGCTTCCGCGACCGCCGCTTCGGGCGCCGGCGCGTCGAGCGACTGGCTGGGCAGCGCGCCCGAAGTCGCCGATAGCGACATCAAGGACACCAAGACCGTCGATATCCTGGTCGTGGGCGCGGGCATGTCGGGCATCATGGCCGGTGCGACGCTCGCCGACCTGGGCGCCGACTTCATGATCGTCGACAAGGGCGGCGAGGCCGCCGCGTCCCACTACGACATCGGCGCCATCCACTCCCGCTGGCAGAAGGAGCAGGGCATCGACTTCGACGAGGGCCGCTGGCTCAACGAATGGGCCCGCTACGCCTCCTTCAAGAACGACCAGTCGGTCGCCCGCAGCTGGGTGGAGAACTCCGGCGCCACCGTCGAATGGATCGTCGACACCTACAAGAGCATGGGCATCAACGCCGATGCGACCGTCGACGTTGAAAACGGCGGCGACGGCAAGGCCGGTGGCACCAACTACTTCATTCCACCCGAATGCCACCACGTCATCAACAAGGACGCTCAGGACGCCAAGAGCCAGCGCATCGAGCATGTCAAGCAGATGACGGCCTTCATCGAGTCCAAGGGCGGCGAAGTCACCTATTCCACCGAGCTCGTGAAGCTGCTCCGCGACGGCGACGGCCCCGTGACCGGCGCGATTCTGAAGAATTCCGACGGCTATATCAAGGTGAACACCAACAAGGGCGTCATCTTGGCTGCCGGCGGCTATGCGGCCAACCCGGCCATGCTCAAGGCGCGCGACCCCGAAACGGTCAAGTGCGTCACGAGCCTGAACTACAACCAGAACAACGACGGCACCGGCATCAAGGCCGCCGCGTGGGCGGGCGCCAAGCTCGACCCGGTGGGCGCCACGATGGTCTTCGACCGCGGCGTGGTCGCGCCGGGCGTCGACGCCGGCTACACCGACGAGGAGAAGGGCACCTGGGCCGCGAACGGCCAATTCAACCTGGGCAGCCAGCCCTTCCTGTCCGTCGACCGCCACGGCGAGCGCATCTGCAACGAGAGCGCCAACTACGACGCCCGCTGCTTCGCGGCCGCCAGCCATCCGGGCGGCGTGTGGTGCCAGGTCTTCGACGCGAACGCGCCCGCCGACGTGCAGCGCTTCCGCACCCAGGGCTGCTCGGCCATGACTTGGCAGAGCGCGCTGAAGGACAAGACCGTCGATGAGGCCTACGACGAGAAGTACATCAGCAAGGGCCTCATGATGAAGGCCGACACGCTCGACGAGCTCGCCGACAAACTGGGCTTCACGGGCGACGACAAAACCGCCTTCCTGGCGACCGTCGAAAACTACAACAAGCTCTACGATTCCGGCGTCGACTCCCAGTTCGGCAAGGAAGGCTACCGCCTTTCGGCCATCCGTCAGGCTCCCTTCTACGGCGCCTGGTACGGCGGCTCGCTGCTCACCACGATCGACGGCGTGCGCGTCGACAAGCACTGGCAGGCCATCGACGAGGACTGCAACCCGATCGAGGGCCTCTTCGTCGTGGGCACCAACTCCGGTAGCTACTACGCGGGCAACTACCCCGTATACCTGGTAGGCAACTGCCTGGGCCGTCAGGTCACCTCGGGCCGCTACGCCGCCCGTTACCTGGCCGGCGACATCCAGGACGCCTAGTTCGACCATTCCCTATTTCCGCAGGCAAGGGACCCTCCCCCCGATCCTGCGCGCCCCGTTCGAGCACCGCTCGGGCGGGGCGTTTTCGTGCCGGGCCGGAGTTGTCCCGGTTCCGGACCGCCGGACTGCCGTCGACCTGCCGCCGACCCAGCCTCGGACCGCCAGACTGCGGTCGACCTGCCGCCGACCCAGCCTCGGACCGCCGCCGTTAACACGCCTTTCGCGCATGCTTGTGGGGGATTCGGCCCTCCAGGACGAGAAAGGCGCGTTGCGGCTCACAGCCGTCGTCGACCCAACCCCAATAACACGCCCTTTGCGGCGGAATACGCAACATCGCGCCTTCTGAATCGCGAAGGGCGTGTTGCGAATAGCGGTCAATCGTGACAACGGGGGCGCGTGATGTTGTCACACTCAAGTGTGACAACATCACGCGCCCCCGTTGTCACAAGCGCCTAGCGCCCGCGGATTTCCGGAATGGGATCGGTGCATTCCTCGTCGAGGTGGCCTTCGTAGACGTAGTAGCGGGTCTCGCGCACCACCACGCCCGAAAGCAGCAGGACCATGATGATGTTGGGGATCACCATGAGGGCGTTGCCGATGTCGGACACCGTCCATACCACGTCGCCCACGCCCAAGGCGCCCACGATGCCCACGAGCACGTAGAGTACCTGATAGGGACGGATGGCCTTGCGGCCGAACAGGTAGGTGACGCAGCGGTTGCCGTAGTAGCTCCAGCCCAGAATCGTGGAGTAGGCGAAGCTCACCATGCCAAGCACGAGAATGGGCGTGCCGATGTAGGGAATGCTTGCAAACGCCGCGCTCGCAAGCTGGGCGCCAGCGGTGATCGTACCGTCCATGACGATTTGCGGGTTGGCGAGCAGCGCGGACGCGAGCACCACGCCGGTAAGGGCGCAGATGACCACGGTCGACCAGAAGGCGCCCGTCATGGCCACGAGCGACTGGCGCGCCGGGTTCTTGGTGGAAGCCGCAGCCGCCACGATCGGAGCGGTGCCCAGGCCGGCTTCGTTGGAAAACAGGCCGCGCGCGCAGCCGAACTGCAGGGCGACCATGATGCCGCTGCCCACGGCGCCGCCGAAGGCCGCCTTCGACGTGAAGGCGCATTCGAAGATTTCCGCGATGGCCTCGCCCAGGTAGCCGCTGTTCATGCACAGGATGATGATGCAGCCCACCACGTAGACCACGGCCATGATCGGCACGAGCTTTTCGCACACGTTGGAAATGCTGCGCACGCCGCCGAAGATGACCAAGGCAACCGCCAGCGCGATGACGAGGGCGATCGCGAGCGTGGGAATGCCGGGGAAACTCGACTGGATGATGCCCGTCATGGCGGCCGACTGCACGGCCGAACCGGTGCCGAGCGTGGCGATCACGGCGAACACGCAGAAGAGCACGGCGCCCAGGTGGGCCCACCAGGGAGTCGATCCGTCAGAGCGCTTGAAGGCGCGCTCCCAGGCAAACATGGCGCCGCCGAGCATCTCGCCGTTCTCGTCCTTCACGCGGTACTTCACCGACGCGTAGACCTCGCAGTACTTGGTGGCCATGCCGAAGACGCCCGTGATCCACATCCAGAAGACGGCGCCCGGGCCGCCTGCTAAGATGGCCGTGGCAACGCCCACGATCGAGCCGGTGCCCACGGTCGCGGCGAGCGCGGTGGCAAGCGCCCCGAACTGGGAGACGTCGCCTTCAGCGCCTTCGTCTTTGGAAACCGAAAGCTTGATGGCCGTGCCCAGCTTCCGCTGGATGAAGCCGGTGCGCACGGACAGGAAGACATGCGAGCCGAGCAGGAGCGCGATCATGACCGGGCCCCACACAGCCGCATCGATTTGGGTGAGTATATCTATAAAATCCATAGCTAATTATTATACGGCAACAGAAAGGCCAAAACGCACCGTGATTGCTTTTACCGATGTGCGGTTCACTTACGACGGCGCCCGTTACGCCCTCGATGGCGCGACCTTCGCCGTCCCCCGCGGATCCTACACCTGCGTGGTGGGCGGCAACGGCAGCGGAAAGAGCACGCTCGCGCGCCATCTGAACGCCCTGCTGCTGCCCGACGCCGGCACGGTCGTCATCGACGGGCAGGAAACCGCGCCCGCCACCGTCGAAGCGGTACGGCGGAAGGTGGCGCTCGTGTTCCAGAATCCCGAAGACCAGCTCGTGGCGCCCCGGGTGGAAGACGACGTTGCCTTCGGCCCCTGCAACCTGGGCCTGCCGGAGGCCGTCGTGCGCGAACGGGCGCAGCGGGCGCTTGCCGACGTGGGGCTTGCCGGCTTCGAACGGAGGCCGATCGACGAGCTTTCGGGCGGGCAGAAGCAACGCGTGGCAATCGCGGGCGCGCTTGCTATGGAGCCTGCGGTCCTCGTGCTCGACGAGGCGTCGTCGATGCTCGACCCCGCCGGCCGCGCCGATTTAGCGGCCCTCTGCCGGCAGCTTGCCGCGGCGGGCACGACGGTGGTGAGCGTCACCCACTTCATAGACGAAGCGGCCCGCGCCGACCAGGTCATCGTGATGGAAGCGGGACAGGTCGTGCGCCAGGGAGCGCCCGCCCAGGTCTTCGCCCGCGATTTCGACGCCCGCGCCTTCTCGATCGAAGAGCCCGCCGCCGCCCGCCTCTGCCGGGCCCTGCAGGCTTTGGGGCTGCCGGTAGCCTGGACGCTCGATGAGGCCGACCTGGCCGCCCAGGTGTCGCACGCGCTCGCAGGCGACGCTACGGCGGGCGGACAGCGGGAGCACGAGGCAAACGGCCCCGCTGCCGGAGCGCCAAAGAGCGTTGCGAACGCGCAAGCCGACGCAGGTGCTCGCACGGGCGGCCGCATCGCCGCGCAGTCCGCCCGTACGCAACCTGCGGCAACGGCCGCGCACGACGAGTCTGCCGCAGGCGGCGCCCCTGCCGACCCCGCGCCTGCGCCCCTGCTCGCCTTCCGCGACGTGGCCTACTCCTACGACCGACCGCCGAAGAAGCGCCGGCGCACCGGCGCGCAGCCGGCCGCCGCACCGGCCCGGCGCTGGGCCGTCGACGGCGTGACCTTCGCCGTACACCCCGGCGAAATCGTGGGACTCGCAGGCCGCACGGGCAGCGGCAAGAGCACGCTCGCGCGCCTGGCGGTGGGCCTCGCCCAGCCCGAACGCGGGGAAGTCGCAGCGGGAGGCGTCCCCCTTGCCGGCCGACCCACCGCCGACATCGTGCGCAGCGGCGTGGCAGTGGCCTTCCAGCGGCCCGAGCGGCAGATCTGCTGTCAGACCGTCTTCGACGACGTCGTGATGGGGCCCCGCAACCTGGGCGTGCCCGAAGGCGAGCTCGAGGGCCGCTACGCCCGCGCGATGGAGCGGATGGGGCTCGACGCAGGCACCCTGCGCGCGGCCGACCCCTTCAAGCTTTCGGGCGGCCAGCAGCGCCGCGTGGCGCTCGCGGGCGCGCTCGCGATGGACCCGCAGGTGCTCGTGCTCGACGAGCCCGCTGCCGGCCTCGACCCCGCCGCCCGCGAGGCGATGCTTTCCACGATCGACGGCCTGCGCGCCGCCGGCACGGGTATCCTGCTCGTCTCGCATGCCATGGACGACTGCGCCCGCCTCTGCGATAGGCTCGTCGTGCTCGACGCCGGCCGCGTCGTCGCCGCCGGCACGCCCGCGGAGGTCTTCGCAGATTCCGCCGCCCTGGCCGCCCACGGGCTCGACGCGCCCGCCCCGCAGCGCCTGGCGCGCGCCCTCGCCAAGGCCGGCGCGCCCGTCCCCTGCCCCGCGTCCCTGCGCACGGTCGACGACCTGGCGCGCGCAATCGCCGGAGCATGAAAAACCGCCCGCATCCGGGGCGCGAGGCCTCGGATGCGGGCGGTTGCAAGGCAGGGATGCGGTTCGCACTAGGCGAAGTCGTAGAGGTCCTTGGTCGCCTTCTGGAACTCCGCGTAGGCGCGGCGGGCGATGCCTTCGTCGACCACGAGTTCGAACGCGGCCGGCTGCTCGTCCTCGTCGAGCTCGGTGACCTCCATGACCACGATCTCGCCCGACGACAGGGCCGGCGTCTCTTCGGTCACGGGGAAGAAAAACCCGTAGCGGGCGCCGTCCATCAAGAGCAGGCCCAGAAATTCCATGTTGACCAGGTTGCCCTTTTCGTCTTGGAAGGTGAAGGTCTCGCCCTCTTCGACCGGCGGGGCAAAATTAGGGGCGCTTCCCGTTTTCACGTTGGGTCCTTTCGTCGCAGGGGCGCCAAGGCGCCGGGGTAAAAGAAAGCGCCCGCCGGGCGGCGGGCGCTCGCGTATGCCATTTTACTTGCTTTCGCCGCCGGGCTCGTCCGAGTTGCCCAATTCGTCGAACTTCTCTTTGTCGACGATGCGGATCTCCGGCTCGTCGGGCTCGGCCTTTTCGGTCTTGG
>Ga0214872_100307_pt1 | contig 14063 bp, 9 predicted proteins | sample Stichaenrichm18X_FD_168614 | JGI IMG/M metagenome (GOLD analysis project Ga0214872, IMG submission 168614) | Xylose enriched microbial communities from anaerobic bioreactor in Madison, Wisconsin, United States - 18X | ecosystem: Engineered > Bioreactor > Anaerobic > Unclassified | place: USA... | reverse complement strand
GCAAGGATCCCGGCCGTCTTGACCTCGCGCTCGTCGAAGCCGACGAGCCCTTTCCCGCGGCGGGCGTGTTCACGCAGAATGCCTTCTGCGCGGCGCCCGTTCTGTTCGACCGCGCCCAATTCGGCGGCGTGGGGTACGGCACCGCGCGTGCCGTGGTGGTGAACTCGGGCATTGCCAATGCCGCCACCGGCCCCGAGGGGCTCTCCCGCGCCGAGCGCTCGGCCGAGCTCGCTGCGTGCGCGATAGGCTGCGCCGCGGAAGACGTGCTCGTGGCTTCCACCGGCGTCATCGGCGTCCAGCTGTCGCTCGACCCCTTCGAAGAAGCCCTGCCGGGCATGCATGCCCAGGCCGCGGCCACGCCCGAAGCGGGGCATGCTGCCGCGCGCGCCATCATGACCACCGACACGCATCCCAAGGAATGCGCCGTCGCCTACGAAAGCGCCGACCCCTCGCTTGCGGGCGCCCGCTTCACGGTGGGTGGCATGGTGAAGGGTTCGGGGATGATCATGCCCAACATGGCGACGATGATCGCCGTGCTCACGACCGACGCGCCCCTTACCGGTCCGGCCCTGCACGCGGCGCTGACCTACGTGGCCGACCGCACCTTCAACAAGATCACCGTCGATTCCGACACCTCGACCAACGACTCGGCCTTCCTGCTCGCAAGCGGGGCGGCCGCTTGCGGCAAGCACGAGGCTTTCGCGGTAGGAACGCCCGCCTTCGAAGAGTTTCGCAGCGCCCTGCTCGCCGTCTGCACGTGCCTTGCCCGCATGCAGGCGGCCGACGGCGAGGGCGCCACGCGCCTCGTCACCGTGCGCGTTACGGGCGCCGCGACCGACGCCGATGCCGATGCCTGCGCCCGTACGATCGCCAACTCCCCGCTCGTGAAGACGGCCGTGTTCGGCCACGATGCCAACTGGGGCCGCATCGCCGCTGCCGCCGGGCGGTCGGGGGCCTCCTTCGACCCGGGCGCGGTGAGCATCGACCTCGCCGGACTGCCCATGATGCGGCAGGGCCTGCCCGTGCCCTTCGACGAAGACGAGGCTCTCGCGCGCTTCGAGGCCCCCGAAATCGAAATCGCCGTCGACCTCGGTGCCGGCGATGCCGCCACCACGGTGTGGACCTGCGATTTCTCGCACGACTACGTTACGATCAATGGAGATTACCGGTCATGAAATTCTCACGCGACACCCAGAAGCCCGAAACCTTCGAAAGCGCGGCGAACGCCCTTGTCGACGCCCTCCCGTGGATCAAAGAGGTAACCGGCAAAACGGTCGTCATCAAGTACGGCGGTTCGGCCATGGTCGATTCCGCCCTGCGCCGCGAGGTGATGACCGATATCGTCCTGCTCAAGATCATCGGCATGAACCCAATCATCGTCCACGGGGGCGGTAAGGCCATTTCAGAAGCCATGGAGCGCTTCGACATGCCCGTCGAATGGAAAAACGGCCTGCGCGTCACGTCGGACGCGGCCATGGACCTCGTGCGGATGGTGTTGATCGGCGACGTGAACCAAAGCCTCGTGCACGACATCAATTGGCACGGCAACCTGGCCGTGGGCGTCTCGGGCAGCGACGGCGGAACGCTTATCGCCCGGCAGAGCGACCCCGACCTGGGGCGCGTGGGTGTGATCACCAAGGTCAACACCGAGTACCTTGAAGCTCTCATCGACGACGACTTCATCCCCGTGGTGGGCGGCGTGGCCTACGGCGAGGACGACGGCTACTTCAACATCAACGCCGACCTTGCCGCCGGGGCCATCGCCGGCGCGATCGGCGCCCACAAGCTCATCATGCTCACCGACGTCGACGGCCTCTACCTCGATTTCAACGATAAGTCGACCCTCATCTCCAACCTCACGCGTGACGAAGCCCAGGACATGATCGACCGGTCCGCCATCTCCACCGGCATGCTGCCCAAGCTGCGCGCCTGCGTGGAAGCGCTCGATGCGGGCGTCACGCGCGCCCATATCATCAACGGCACCGTGCCGCATTCCCTCTTGCTCGAACTGCTCACCTCTTCGGGCGTGGGCACCGTGATCCACCGCACGGCCGAAAGCTACGTCAACGAAATGCATCCCATCGGCGGTTTCGCCAAGAAACTGACCGTAAACCACTAGAAAGGACCATCGTGAGCTTCGAAACAGAACGGGACCTCGAAAACCGCTACGTCATGCACACCTTCGGCCGCAAGCCCGTCGAGCTCGTGCGCGGGGAGGGTATGGAGGTCTTCGACGATGAGGGCAAATCCTACCTCGACTTCATCGGCGGCATCGGCGTCAACGCGCTCGGGCACTGCCACCCGGCCGTCGTCGCCGCCATCCAGAAGCAGGCGGCCACGCTCATGCACGTGAGCAACTACTACTACATCGAGCAACGTGGCGAACTCGCCCGAACCATTTCAAATCTGGCCAACTTCAACGCGGGAGAGGGTGCCGAAGATTGGCAAACCTTCTTCGCCAATTCGGGCGCCGAAGCCAACGAGTGCATGATGAAGCTCGCCCGCGCTTATGCGAAGCGCCAGGGACGGGCGGCTTCCACGATCGTCACCTTGCAGCGCAGCTTCCACGGCCGCACGATGGAAACGCTCGCCGCCACGGCCCAGCCCGCCAAGCAGGAGCTCTTCCAGCCGCTTCCGGGCGGTTTCGTGGCCGTGCCGCAAAACGACGTCGCCGCTCTCGAAGCCCTATTCGAAGAGCAGGGCGACGCCATCTGCGGCTTCATGTTCGAATGCATCCAGGGCGAGTCCGGCGTTCATCCCTGCACGCCGGACTACCTGGCCCGCGCCGCCCAGCTCTGCCGCGACCATGGGGCCCTCATGCTCTGCGACGAAGTGCAGACGGGCGTCTACCGCACGGGCACGCCTTTCGCCTTCCAGCAGTTCGGCATCGAGGTCGACATCTTTTCGATGGCCAAGGGCATCGCGGGCGGCTTCCCCATGGGGGCCTGCGCGGCGCGCGCCCACATCGCCCAGGCCTTCGCGCCCGGCGATCATGGCTCCACCTTCGGCGGCAGCAACCTTGCGATCGCCGCGGCTTCGGCAACCCTGGAAGCGCTGGCGCAGGAGCATATTCTCGAAAACGTCCAGACGGTCGGCGCCTACTTGCGCGACGCTTTGGAAGCCCTTCCCTTCACAAACGACGTGCGAGGCCGCGGCCTTATGGTCGCCTGCGACGTGGTGGGGGAGATGTCGGCGCCCGACATCGTTTCCGCAGGTCTTGGGACGGGTTTGCTCCTCAACGCCACCGGTCCCGCCACCCTGCGCTTCCTTCCGCCGCTCATCTGCTCGACCGCCGATATTGATGTACTTGTGAAGAAGTTGGCGTCCATCGTGAAGTAGCGCCTTGCGCTCCGCGAAGTCTGCTATAAAATGTTCTGCATAAAACAAAGCGTTATGCAGCGTGTCTCTGTATAACAGCACGTTTGCATAACGCTTTATTGGATACTAGGACGGGGATTTCCGGAGGCCATGAAAAAACGCACCCAGAGACATGATGTGATTCGGGAGATCGTGCGCGGCGACCAGATTCGCACGCAGCGCGAGCTTGCCGAAAAGCTTCAGGCTCAGGGCTACGATTGCACTCAGGCCACCATCTCCCGCGACATCACCGACATGGGGCTGCTCAAGTCCCAAGAGGGCTTCTACGTCCTCCCCGAAGACATGCGCATGCAGCGCATGGTCGCCGATCTGGTCGAAGACATCCATACGACGCTCCAGCTTGTGGTCGTCACCACGGCTCCCGGTGCAGCGTCGGGCGTGGCAGGCGCTATCGATAGCGTAGGTATCCCGGGCGCTCTTGGCAGCGTAGCCGGCGACAACACCATTCTGCTCGCAGCCGCTTCTCCTGAAGACGCTACCCGAATCATGGGTACGCTCAACGGGCTGCGACGACGCTAGTCGTCTGTTTCTGTAGCGAGCGGCGCGCCTTCGCGCGTCCATCACCCCCCACTGCGTACCACGGCATTCGCGTATATTCGCGCCCCGATGGCACGCGCAGCCGCAATCTACGGCGCCCTTACTCTGCCCTTAACGAAATATACAGCGTAAAGCTGTGGAAGGATGTCTTTCCATGACGACCAAAGATAAAGTTGTACTCGCGTATTCCGGCGGCCTCGACACTTCGGTGTGCGTGAAATGGCTGCAGACCGAAATGAACCTCGACGTGATCGCCATCTGCGGCAACGTCGGCCAGGACGAGCAGGACCTCGAAGCCATCAAGAAAAAGGCCCTGTCGCTGGGGGCCATCGATTCGGAAGCCGTCGACCTGCGCGACGAATACGCCGACCACTACCTCACCAAGACCATCGCGGCCAACGGCCTCTACGAGAACACCTATCCGCTGCTGTCCGCCCTGTCCAGACCGCTGCTCGCCCAGAAGATGGTCGAGGTCGCCCACAAGTTCGGCGCCAAATACATCGCCCACGGCTGCACGGGCAAGGGCAACGACCAGGTGCGCTTCGAGAACTCGATCAAGGCGCTCGACCCTTCGATCGATATCCTCGCCCCGGTGCGCGGCTGGAACCTGCTCGCCCGTGAAGACGAAATGGCCTACGCCAAGGCCAACGGCGTGCCCGTAGCCGCCACCGTCGAATCTCCCTACTCGATCGACGACAACCTGTGGGGCAGGGCCATCGAATGCGGTGTGCTCGAAGACCTCAACAACGAGCCGCCTTCGGACGTGTGGACTCTCACGGTCGATCCGGAAGACGCCCCCGATGAAGCCGAATACGTCGAGCTCGGCTTCGAAGCGGGCAAGCCCGTCTCTCTCAACGGCGAAGAGCTCTCCCTGCTCGATTTGATCATCGAGCTCAACAAGATCGCCGGCAAGCACGGCTACGGCCGGCTCGACATGGTCGAGAACAGGCTCGTGGGCGTGAAGTCGCGCGAGTGCTACGAAGTGCCCGCCGGCAGCGCGATCATCCTGGCCCACAAGGCCCTCGAAACGGTCACGCTCGATCGCGAGACCATGCACGCCAAGCTCGACCTCGAGCACCTCTGGTCCCAGTGCGTCTACTACGGCCAGTGGTACTCGCCGCTGAAGACCGCCCTCGACGCCTTCATGGCCGACACGCAGAAGTTCGTCACCGGCACCGTGCGGATGAAGTTCTACAAGGGCAACTGCACCGTGGTCGGTCGCCAGAGCCCCTACTCGCTCTACGACTTCGACCTGGCCACCTACGGCGAGGGCGACACCTTCGACCGGTCCTATTCCGAAGGCTTCATGTACATCAACGGCCTGCAGAACACCACCTGGGCCCGGATCCAGGGGCCTTCGGCTCACCAGAACTAACCAACACGCGCGGCCGGCACCCTGCCGGCCGCCTGCGCACCCGGCGGGTGCATGACGAAAGGAATCACATATGGCATTGTGGGGCGGCAGGTTCGAAGAGGGCGTCGACGATTTCACCCAGCGGTTCGGCGCGTCGTTGCCGGTCGATAAGCAGATGTACGCCGAAGATATCGCCGGCAGCCGCGCGCACGCGAAGATGCTCGCCGCGCAGGGGATCATCTCGGCGGAAGATCAGCAGAAGATCGATGCGGGCCTCGAAGGCATCCTGCACGACATCGAAGCGGGAAACTTCACCTTCGACATCAACGATGAGGACATCCATATGGCCGTCGAGGCGGAGCTCACGCGCCGCATCGGCAGCGCCGGCGCCCGCCTGCACACGGGCCGCAGCCGCAACGACCAGGTCATCACCGACACCCGCCTGCTCGCCAAAGAGCTCTGCGCGCACATCATGAAGGGCAACGTGGCCCTGCGCAGCGCCCTCGTCGATCAGGCCAAAGCCCATCCGCACGTGGTCATGCCCGGCTACACCCACATGCAGCACGCCCAGCCCGTGCTCTTCAGCCACCACCTGCTCGCCTACTTCTGGATGTTCTCGCGCGATTTCGCCCGCCTGCAGTTCGCGCTCGACCAGGCCGACGAAAACCCGCTCGGCAGCGCCGCCCTCGCCGGCACCACCTACCCGCTCGACCGCCAGATGACCACGCGCGAGCTGGGCTTCGCGCGGCCCACGGCCAACTCGCTCGATGCCGTGTCCAACCGCGACTTCCTGCTCGACCTCGACTACGCCTGCGCCGTGTCGATGATGCACCTGTCGCGCTTGGCCGAAGAGGTCATCCTCTGGTCGACCCAGGAGTTCGGCTTCATCACCCTGTCCGATTCCTATTCCACGGGCTCGAGCATCATGCCGCAGAAGAAGAACCCCGATTTCGCCGAGCTGATCCGCGGCAAGTCGGGCCGCGTCTACGGCGACCTTATGGCCCTGCTCACCACGATGAAGGGCCTGCCCTTGGCCTATAACAAGGACATGCAGGAAGACAAGGAAGGCGTGATCGACGCCGCCCACACCCTCGTCGACTCGATGCGCTGCATGGCGGGCATGATCGCGACCGCCGCGATCCACCCCGACGCGATGATGGCCTCCGCCCGCAAGGGCCACATGGCCGCCACCGACGTGGCCGACTACCTGGCCAAGAAGGGGATGCCCTTCCGCGACGCCCACGCCGTGGTGGGACATCTGGTGCTCGAATGCGAAAAGCGCGGCTGCTCGCTCGACGACCTTTCGCTCGCCGATTTCAAGAAGGAAAGCGACCTGTTCGAAGAGGACATCACCGGCGCCCTCGACCTGTCGGCGATCGTCGACGCCCGCACGACCGAAGGCGGCACGGGGTCTGCCGCCGTGGCCGCCCAGCTCGAAAAGGTTCAAGCGCGCCTGGCCGCCGACGAAGCGGCGCTTCCTGCGTAAGACGCGCAACGGGGTGTTTCTCCCGCTCAACACGCAACGCCCGCCTGCACGCCGCAGGTGGGCGTTGCGTGTTGCTCGTATGCAAAATGGGGCGCGGGCGGCCGCCGTGGGGGTGTCGGGTGGCACGGATGCTAGAATAAGTCCGATTACCCAGGAGGTCGTATGGCATCTCGTGCACTTAAAAACCGCCCCGGCACCCGAAACCGCAGAAGGTACATTCCCGTTCTCTATATTTTGGTCGTGTTCGCGGCCCTCATCATCGCGGGCTGCTGCGCAACCTACGCGCTCGCTTCGTCGTGGCTGCAGGACCTGCCCGACTACCAGGACGCTTCGTCCTACAACCTGGCGCAGAAGACCCGCGTCTACGCGAGCGACGGCACCACGCTGCTCGCCGAGTTCTACCTCGAGAACCGCGAGCCGGTGAGCGACCTTTCCGACATCAGCCCCTACGTGACGCAAGGTACGGTTGCCACCGAAGACGAGCGCTTCTACCAGCATCACGGCATCGATCCCATAGGCATCGCCCGCGCCGTGGTCAACAACCTCACGGGCGGTTCGACCGAAGGCGCCTCCACGCTCACCCAGCAGTTCGTGCGCAACACGGTCCTCTCCGACGAGATGAGCGAGCAGACCTTGAAGCGCAAGGTGCGCGAGGCCTACATCGCCCTGAAGCTCGAAGAGACCTACAGCAAAGACGACATCCTGCTCATGTACCTCAACACGGTCAACTACGGGTCGGGCGCCTACGGCATCGAAGCGGCGGCGAAGAAGTACTTCTCGGTCGACGCAGGCGACCTCACCCTGGCGCAGGCGGCCCTTCTCGTGGGTATTCCACAGTCGCCCACCTACAACAACCCGATCAACTACCCCGACAACGCGATCGCCCGTCGCAACACGGTGCTCGCCCGCATGCTGTCCAACAACGTGATCACCCAGGACCAGTACGACGAAGCGGTTAACGAGCCGCTCAACCTCAAGGTCACCGAAACCACCGAAAGCGGCATCTACCAGTACCCCTACTTCACGAGCTACGTGCGCCAGGTCCTGCTCGACCAGTATTCCGAAGCCGAGGTCTTCAAGGGCGGCCTTACCGTCACCACCACCCTCGACGTGAAGGCCCAGCGGGCGGCCGAAAAGGCCGCGGCGCGCGAGGACAAGGAAGTCGACAGCGACGTCGAAGCGGCCCTCGTGGCCGTCGAGCCGAGCACCGGCTACATCCGCGCCCTCGTGGGCGGCCGCGACTACAACGCCAACGAATACAACCTGGCCACCCAGGCCCAGCGCCAAGCGGGCTCGTCGTTCAAGACCTTCACGCTGGCCGCGGCGATAGAGAACGGCATCGACCCCAACAAGACCTACGTCGACTGCAACTCGCCCGCCACGATCGACATGGGCGAAAACGCCCAGCCCTGGACCGTCGAGAACTACAGCGGCCACAACTACGGCACCCTGTCGCTAGCCGACGCCTTCGCCGTGTCGTCGAACACCGGCTTCGCCCGCCTCGTCACGGCTATCGGGTCCGACAAGGTGGTCGACATCGCCCATCGCATGGGCATCGAAAGCGATCTGCAATCGGTGCCTTCGATCACCCTGGGCACCCAGGGCGTCACCGTGCGCGAGATGGCGGGCGCCTACGCCACCATCGCCACCGGCGGCATCCAGCACGACGCCGTCGCCATCGAAAAGATCACCGACGCCAACGGCAAGACCATCTTCCAGGCCGACACCACGGGAACGCGCGTGATCACCGAAGAGACGGCCCATGCCCTCGAAAAGGTCATGGAAGGCGTTGTCACCAACGGCACCGGCAAGGCCGCGGCCCTCGACAGCGGCCAGACGGTCGCCGGCAAGACGGGCACGAGCCAGAACTGGCGCGACAAGTGGTTCGTGGGAATCACGCCCCAGTATTCGGTGGCCTGTTGGGAAGGCGCTCGCGAAGAGCGGCAGATGAGCTCTTCCTATGACGTGAGCGACATGTTCGCCGACTTCCTCAACCAGCTCATCTCCTCTTCCGATACCGAAGCCTTCCCCATGGACTCGGCGAGCGACCCCACCTGGCGCACCCTGTCCTCCGACGAGCAGGACACCCTGGGCGCCACGAGCTATTCGGGCTATGCGGGCAGCTCGTATTCGTCTTTGTCCTCGTCCGATAGCGACAGCTCCTCGTCGTCTTCGAGTTCCAAGAGCTCGAAGAGCTCCCGCAGCTCCCGTTCGAGCTCGAGCGACAGCTCCTCGTCTTCGTCGAGCTCGGACGATGAATCGTCCACGTCTTCGAAGTCGTCCTCGTCGTCGGGCAAGAACGGATCCGGTTCGTCTTCCGGCGCTTCCGGCGCAGGCGAAAGCCCGAGCAGCGGGGGAGAGTCGTCCTCGGGGTCCGAGTCGGCAAGCTCCGGGGGCAGCGAAGAGCCGCCTTCCAACCCCTATGCCCGTTAGCCAACGGCTCGATTACGCCACGAGGGGCCACGTTGCGCGCGAGCGCGCGCTTCGATTATTCTGCAATGATATGCAGGGTGCCGGCCCAGCGTTTGGCGCCCAAGACAGCAATTCGACCGAGAGGGTTCAATGAACATCTCACAAAAGATCAAGCGCATCGCCGCAGGCGTGAGCGCGGGCGCACTCGTTCTTGCGCTCGCCACGGGCTGCGCGAGCACCACGGCCCAGACCGCCGACGATTCGGCTGCGGCGCAGAACCGCCAGTACATGGCCACGCTCAACCAGCAAGTCTCCGACATCAACACGGCGACCGACAGCTTCCAGAAGGCCGTGGCCGACAGCGACGTCGTCACCATGCAGGCCCAGGTGACCGCGATCGACAAGACGATCGACGACATCAAGAACACCGACGCGACCGATCGCCTGCAGGCGGTCAAAGACGACTACGTCGACGCCCTCTGCACGCTCGACGATGCGATGAAGGCCTATGTCCAGCTCTACACCGACGTGCAAAACGGCCAGGTGAGCGACGCCGACTACCAGCAGCGCCTCTCCGACGTGCAGAGCGCCTACAACTCCGGTGTCGAGAAGATGAAGGCCGCCGACGACGCGGTCGTGAAGATCTCGAATGAGTAGGCGTATGGAGCTGCTCGCGCCGGCGGGCAACATGGCCTGCCTGCACGCCGCGGTGCGTGCAGGCGCCGACGCCGTCTATATGGGCGTCGACCGGTTCAACGCCCGTCGCGGGGCCGACAATTTCACCATGGAGACGCTGCGCGAGGCCTGCGATTACGCCCACTTGCGCGGCGTGCGCATCTACCTCACGGTCAACATCGCGATCCTGCCCAGCGAGGCCCAGGCGGCCATGGAAGTCGTGCGCCAGGGCTATCGCGCCGGCGTCGATGCCTTCATCGTGCAGGACTTGGGGCTGGCGGCCGAAATGCGCCGCACCCTGCCCGAAGCCGACCTGCACGTCTCGACCCAGATGAACGTGCTCAACGCCGCCGGCGTGGAAGCGGCCGCCAAGCTCGGGGCCTCGCGCGTCACCTTTGCCCGCGAGCTCGAACTCGCCGAAGTCGCCGAGCTGTCCGCCCTTGCCGCCGATCGCGGCATGGACACCGAAGTCTTCGGCCACGGCGCCATCTGCATCTGCTATTCGGGCCAGTGCTACATGTCCTCGCTCGTGGGCGGCCGCTCGGCCAACCGCGGCATGTGCGCCCAGGCCTGTCGCCTGCCCTACGAACTGCATAACAAGGCGGTGAAGAAGGCCCTGCCCTCCGAAGGCGAGCACCTGCTTTCGCCCAAGGACCTCTGTACGGTCGACCTCATCCCCGAACTGGCGGTGGCCGGCGTGGGCTCGCTGAAAATCGAGGGGCGCATGAAGTCGCCCGAATACGTGCAGGCCGTCGTGGGCGTCTACCGTGACGTGCTCGACCGCACCCAGGCCTGGCTCGCCGCCCAGCCCGAAGGCGCCGACCTGCCGGCGGTCCCGCAGAGCCTGCGCGCCACCGAAGAGGAGCATCGCGTCCTTTCCGAGGCCTTCAGCCGCGGCTTCACCCAAGCCTATCTCACGCACGATGACGGCAACCAGATGATGAGCTACGGCCGCCCCAACAACCGGGGCGTGTTCGTGGGCCGCGTGGCCTCGGTGCGCGCGGGCTCGGTGCTCGTGCATGCCGAAGAAGAGCTTGTCGCCGGCGACGTCTTGGAGTTCTGGACCAACCGCGGCCATTTTGCCCACACGCTCGCCGAAGGCGACCTGCTCGCCAACGGCGACGCCCGCATCGCGCTCACCCGCAAAGTGGGCCCCGGCGACCGCGTCTTCCGCGTGCGCAGCGCCAAGGCCGCCTTCAAAGACGACGCGCTTGCGCCCAAGGTTCCCGTGCAGGGCAGGGCGGTGCTGCGCATCGGCGAGCCTTTGCGCTTCGAGCTCGTGGCGAGCGACGGCTCCTTCGGCAGCGCAGAAGGCCCCGTCGTCGAAGCCGCCCGCACCAAGGCCGTCGCCGAAGACGAGGTGCGCGCGCATCTCGACCGCTTCGGCAACGAGCCCTTCGCCCTGTCCCGCCTCGACGTCGAGCTCGATGACGGCGTGGGCATCGGCTTCTCGCAGCTCCACAAGGTGCGCGCCCAGGCGAGCCGCGCGCTCGAGGACGACCTGCTCGCCGCCTACCACGACCGCATCCTGCCCAAGGCCCCCAAAGCACCCCAGCGTGCGCGCGTGGGCCGGGGTGGCTCGATCGTCATCGCGGCCTGGGCGACCAACGCCGCCTGCGCCCGCGCGGCCAAAAAGGCCGGGGCCGACGTCGTCTACGTGCCGGCGGTCAACTACAAGCGCGGCGAATCGCTCGTCGCGGGCCAGATCTCCTCGACGGTCGCCCAGGCGGGCTATCCCAACAAGGCGGTCATCGCCCTGCCCGTGGCCGACCACGACCTCGTGCCCGGCACCCGCGAGGCGCGCTTCGACTTCGACGCCTGGCGCTACGTCAAGGCCGAAAAGCCGGTGTTCGCCGAAAGCTTCGCCCAGCTCTGGCGGGCAAAAGAGATGGGCGCCCGCCCCGAAGTGGGCCCGCACGTGCCCGCCTTCAACGCCTGGGCCGTCAACTTGCTCGAAGACTGGGGAGCCGAACGCGTGTGGCTTTCGCCCGAACTCACGCTCGGCCAGATCGAGCAGATCGGCGCCAGCACCACCGCAGAGCTCGGCATCACCGTCTACGGATCCACCGAGATGATGACCACCGAGCACTGCCTGCTCATGAGCCAGGGCGCCTGCGACCGCAACTGCACCGACTGCGCCCGTCGCAAGAGCCCCCACTACCTGAAGGACCGCAAGGACTACGAGATGCCGGTCTTCACCGACTGCTGCGGCCGCAGCCATCTCTACAACGCGGTGCCGCTCGATATCGTGCATACCTTGCCCGACCTCATCGCGGCCGGCGTGCGCGCCTTCATGGTCGACGCGACCCTGCTCAACACGGCCGAAACCACCGACGCCGTGGCTCGCCTCGTGCGCGCCCGCAACATCGCGCAGAAGGGCAACACGGTGCAGAAGCTGCCCGGTACCACCACCGGCCACCTCTTCCGCAGCGTGCAATAGGGACGCATCTGCGCTGCTGGGCCCGAAGATAGGCGGCTTTCTCGGACGGTCATCGATGGATGGCCGTCCGAGCTGCATTTTCCCTGTGATAGAATCGACCGCATTGCACGGAAAGAAAGGCAAATCGATGCTTCCAGCAGAAGAACAACTTCGCATCATCAAATCCGGCGCGGCAGACATCATTCCCGAAGAGCTGCTGCTCGAAAAGCTCAAGCGCAACAAGCCGCTCAACATCAAGCTCGGCGTCGACCCCACGGCCCCCGACATCCACATCGGCCATGCGGTGCCCCTGCGCAAGCTGCGCCAGTTCCAGGACCTGGGCCATCAGGTGACGCTGATTATCGGCGACGGCACGGCGCTCATCGGCGACCCCTCCGGCCGCAACACCACCCGTCCCCAGCTCACCAAAGAGCAGATCGACGAAAACGCCCAGACCTACATCGATCAGGCCTTCAAGATCCTCGACCCCGAAAAGACCACCCTGCGCCACAACTCCGAATGGCTGTTCAAGCTCGACTTGGCCGGCCTGCTCAAGCTCTCGTCCAACTTCACCGTGGCCCGCATTCTCGAGCGCGACGACTTCCACAACCGCTACAGCAACAACCTGCCCATCAGCGTGCACGAATTCCTCTACCCGATCATGCAGGCCTACGACTCGGTCGTCATCAAGGCCGACGTCGAACTCGGCGGCACCGACCAGCTCTTCAACCTGCTCGCCGGTCGCGAGCTCATGGAGAAGATGGGCCTCGAACCCCAGGTCTGCCTCACGCTCCCGCTGCTCGAAGGCACCGACGGCGTGAAGAAGATGTCCAAGAGCTACGGCAACTACATCGGTCTCACCGACGAGCCCAACGATATGTTCGGCAAGGTCATGAGCGTCCCCGACGAGCTCATCGTGAAGTACTACCGACTGGCTTCCACCGAATCGGTCGACAAGATCGACGAAATCGAAGCGGGCCTGGCCGCAGGCGAGCTCGATCCCAACAAGACCAAGCGCGCCCTTGCCCGCAACATCGTGGCCGCCTACTACGACGATGCGGCCGCCGAGGAAGCCGAAGCCGAATTCAACCGCGTGCACGTCGAGCATCAGGCCCCCGAAGATGTGCCCGAATTCGCCGCCGACCTCACGCCCAACGAAGAGGGTACCGTCTACCTGGCCCGCATCCTGCAGCAGGCCGGCATGGTGCAGACGGTGAGCGAAGGCCGTCGCAAGATCGACGAGGGCGGCGTCTACATCAACGGCGAAACGGTGGAAAAGGGCGCGTACAACGTCGACCCGGCTCTGCTCAAGAACGCGATCCTGCAGGTGGGCAAGCGTAAATTCGTCAAACTCGCGTAAGCGTTTCAACAGCGCACACGTCGGGAAATACGGGAGTCGGCTATCGCCGGCTCCCGTTTTCTATATGCGAGAACCACAAGATATAGTGCATAAGACGGAAAAGGCCCTACATAGCACTACATATATGGATGAAATGTGCAGAGCACGATTATCGCTTGCCCAAGAGGTTTGAGGAACGTATAGTACCCAAACGCCGCAAGGCGAGGTGCTTTCCTCTGAAGCACATCGGAGCAACCAAGGTTGCAAAGAACGATTTAAATTCTTTCAAAATTGTTCTTGACATTCCGATTCGCTTCTCTTAAAGTACTTCTTCGCCGCAAACAGCGGCAATCCTCCCCGAAAGGGGACGGGAGGACCTTGAGAACCGGATACTGCGAACGAGAGAATTCAAGCCAGACGAACCCCGTCGTTCCGCGGCGACCTCCGACGAGGCCGCGGGAAG
>Ga0214872_100306_pt1 | contig 14074 bp, 13 predicted proteins | sample Stichaenrichm18X_FD_168614 | JGI IMG/M metagenome (GOLD analysis project Ga0214872, IMG submission 168614) | Xylose enriched microbial communities from anaerobic bioreactor in Madison, Wisconsin, United States - 18X | ecosystem: Engineered > Bioreactor > Anaerobic > Unclassified | place: USA... | reverse complement strand
GCCAATTATTCGCAGGTTTCCTAGGCTGCTATTTATGCACCAATTATCGATAAAACATCAGCAACAGAATGAGCTTCAACAGCCCCCTCGTCGAGAAACTTCTTTCCCCAAGTGGTATTTTCAGCTACTTCTGGCAACAAAATCAATTTCTTGTGCTGATCTATACAAGCTTTCGCCTGGGTACGCGTGCCGCTTGTCTCTCCTGCTTCAACAATCACCGTTGCTTCTGAAAGCGCAGCCATAGTAATGTTTCTCTCAGGAAAGTAATAGCGTTGCGTTTTAAAAGGCTGATGGTCATAACGATAAATAGGCACTTGGCTAATAAGCAAGCCTTTCGTGGCGACAAGATCTTGCAAGCTATGATTTTCCTTAGGGTAATACCTGTGTATTGGCGTACCTATTACACCAACGACATGGCCATCTAAATCGAGCGCTGTACGTGCGACTATGGTGTCAATGCCAGCCGCTAATCCCATAACAACAGTGATTCCGCGCCTAGCCAAGGCACTCGTCAAACGTTTTGCAGCTTTCGCGCCACGCTCATCAGGATGTCTTGTGTCTACCACAGAGACACATCTCGATTCCGTAAGAGATATATCCCCGCGATAGTAGAAAATCGGCAACGGATTTTTCTGTCCACGGAGCCCATCAGGGAATTGTGGCGTGCCATCAACCAGAATCGAGAAATTCCCTAAGCGAGATCTCACATAATCTATGACTTCATTCTGTTTGTCTTTATCGGGAAAGAAACCTTCTGCGCTCGTAACTGCTTTACTTGGAAGACCACCATTTTCTTCGATAATTTTTGAGACTTTGCTACGAGAGGTACCCTTGAATGCGTAGAGATACTCGAAGGACATGAGCTCCTTATATGGGGAAACTACTGCATTACCAACGAGTTGATCGGTCATAAGAGCACCTTCTTCAAGATTGGTAGTACTTATATTTTAGTAAAATCTAATGGTTCAAACTAGAACAAATGTTCGTATATTTTTAATTTGCCTTGCTTATGGCGACAATAACCGTTGATTAATTTGTAATCATTTAATTACAATCATAGTATTATGAAGCTTAAAGCATAAAGAAAATCTTTGGGAAATCTGGACGAATATTCACTATGCTTTCCGCGAACAAAAGTCAGGTTACTAACATGAATACGAAAACAATCGAAACATTTTGTCCTGAATGCGACCAGGAAGTCACCGCAAATATTATTGAGCAGTCTTCTACTGTTCGCATAAAAGGTGAAGACATTCATTTCACCGAGCATGTGGCAATTTGCCCTCGATGTGGTGCAGAAATTGGTGATAGTCGTATAGAAGGACCCAATATTGATGCAGCTTACGACGTTTATCGCAAACGACATGGAATCGTGAGCCCAAATTATCTGAAGTCGCTCCGCAAGCGCTATGGCTTATCCACCCGCGAATTCAGCTTGTTCTTAGGGTTTGGCGAGCAGACCGAACATCGATACGAAACTGGTTCTATCCCTGATAACTCTCAAAACACCATTATCAAATTGGCTTCAACTGGAGCTGGAGCTGCATTTCTTCTTTCAGAAAACGGTGGAAAAATCACTCAAAAGTCTGTTGAGCGAGTGAAAGCGTTTATCGACAAGAAAACTTCAAAACATCAGAAAGCATCAAAAATATCTTTAACAAAGTAGGATCTGTATCAATGGAGCAGCGTTTTATAAGGTGATATGTAGTGGGAGCTCGCAAAGCTCTGCTCGTATTGTCTTAGGCTTCGAGCAGCACTTCTTCGCCTACTGCAGAGTAATAATTCAGCATGGCGTCAATAGTAATTGGCTCACCGCACTTTTCACCCTCGCCATAGCCTTTATGAGCGTTCTTCCACGGATCTTCTCGATGCGTTTTCTCCCTAAGCTGTTCTCCACTTAAAGATCCAAGTTTTGAAACAACCGTATCTACAACATCTTCTTCCTGCGCATTTAGCTGCAAAATGCTCCGAGCAGAGCCTAGCTGACGCGAATTGACCATATACCTGCCACGATGCGCATTAAAAGGTTCCGGAATAACAGGACCATTAGACCATGATTGGATTTCATCGTTAAATAACGGAATTTTATATCTGACGAGATACAGAGCCTGACAATAGAAAACCAATCTTTGCAGTTTCATTGTTGTAATCGAGCCGGTCTTTGATAACACCTGGTACGCGACCGCTATGCTATTCGTCAAAAGTTCTCGCCTCCCCACATCACGCCTTTTCTTACTGTCAAAATACTTTAGGTAATCTTCGGAGTGAAACCTCTGCGCTCCGCAGCAAATGTAAGAAAAATGCAAATGCAGTTAAACTGCATATATAGATTTATATTTAGAAAAAGCTTCCTTGTTGATAGGAGTACATCCATGGAAACGAAAACACTGCAATTAGCTGGCAATCCAGCAGAATCCTTCGTTGTTCCAGAACTTGCAGGCGCAGGTCATGCATCTCTGATCGTTATTCGCTGCAAACGCGGATTTCTGATGTGCGGATATCTAAGCTTGGAGAAAGCTGAAGAATTGGGCGACGTCGCTGTACGCGTAGCGGGCGCCAACGTAAAAGAGGTTCTGGCGAACAAGATTACTGGCTGCACTTCCAAAGCCAAGGAGCTCGGGGTGACCGAAGAAATGACTGGTCAGGAAGCTGCAGAGATTCTCAATCAAGCGTAGCTCAATGAAAACGATCGCATATATTCTGCATTCTGTGTTCCAAGAAATATAGTTGCTTTTATTTTTAGATCACATGGCCATCATGAGCTAGCCAAAATAAATTTTGCCTTTTCAGCACGCAAGAAATCATAAATGTTAATGTGCTCTATTCCAAAATGATCGCAGACATCAATCAAGGAGACTTTTCTCTTTGACAATTTTGAAGTCTCTTGGGTCACAATGATTCCACCATATGCAAGTACATAAGCAACAAGCCATGGATCAGCAACATTAGGGGATAAGAAATCAAATATCGCATTTGGTTTTGCTGCGTAATTGTCCGTTACAAAGGAAGATACTTCTCGATATCTGGCCAGAACATCCTCATCAGCTTGGCAATCAGCAAAATAATGTTTATCTAAATTATTCTTGAACCAATCGCTTAAATCATCATTTCCCGCTAAGACTTCTTCACGAACATGCATAACGCTTATTGCATTACCTTGGCCAAAATCTTTCTCAAGAAATTGCCAATATCCAGGGCAGATATCAAAAGCGTAAAAACGATTTTTTGCTTCAATAAATGTATTGGAGTCAAGGACCATTTTTGCGTTGTCGGCGATCAAACGAACATCCCTTCACGTCTGAAAAATTCTTTGAAGCTTTTTGCAGAAAGCCCTGTGAGCTTATACGCATCGGAATACAACAGGTATTCAGACTGCAATGCCGTGAAAATAGATTCGGGAAAAAGTTTGCCCAAGTGGTTCTGCTGCAACGTATAAAAACGTGGCCCACCATCAGAGCTTCTCGATGGCTCCTCCTGTTTAAGGGCGTTCTTCAAACGCGCTGCATAATCACGATAGAAACCATCAAACTCTGCATTGTTGATGTGTCCCAGATCTCTCGCACGTCGCAAAACAACCACTTCAGATACTTTTGTCAGCCTTAGCAACTCTGCAATTGCATCATCGTTTTCCATCGAATTAAAGACGTTATGCACCATTGCAGCAGGTACCAGAAATTCAGCCGCTGTCGCATCACATGCGATTTCTTTTCTTTTATCCGAGAAACCGGCAGAAACATCATCCACGCCTGTTTCTCCAAAAAGCAGATGCGCAAACTCGTGAGCCAGCGTAAAGAGCTGAGCAGAATAAGCATCGCCAGAATTAAGGAAAATAACTGGTGCATATTCATCAGACAAAACAAAGCCGCGGAATTCTTCTACGCGAAGTTTTCTGCCCGTAGAGTTTCCGACGTAGCTGCCTGCGTAAACGTAAACTCCCACGTGTTCAATAGCCTCGCGTAGACGACGAACTGCAGCGTCGCGTCGAATATTGGCTGCCCAACCTGGATCTAGTTTAAGCAGATTACGCATGACCGTTGCACATTGGACAGCGTCGTTTTGAATGCCATGGCAGGAACCGATGAAGTTCAGCTTGTCGCTTCCTATATCCAATAAATATCCATTGAGCCAATCTTGCCTGCTCAAACATTGATTGATGACGTCATAAAGTTCTGGGCTGGGCTCTTTTGGTCTTTCCGCATCAAAGGTACGGAAATCTTTTATTTGCAGTGGCAACTTAGGAATCTCGTCTTGATAAAAATACGGGACGAGAACATGGGTGGCTTTTGCAAGCTTTTCCACTTGTTTAAAGGTAGGCGCTTTCCCTTCCCCATCTATCCATTGCTGCACGCGCGGAGATACCGTATTCTTCAATTCATCTGGTGTTTTGCCGCAGCGTTTCAAAGCCCACTCAATGACACGAGGGTTTGCCGTATTTCTCATTTGGACAACCCCCTTCTGCAATCATTGGATACATTGGATAAATCTATTGAGAATTACATTTTCAGTGAATCGTGCCACCAAAACAACTATTGAATAATCCAGCTGTAAGGTCTCTGTAAGTTGGAATTACCTAACAGGCTCACATTTGAAAAGAGGGGTTAAGCTATACCGCTCTGCGAACGCCGAAATGATCGGATGTTTTTCTCGATCTGAAATTCAGCACCTTGACGCCGCTGGTGCAGCAAATCGACAATGATATCCGTATCTGCTAGCGACATTTTCAGCTCGTAACATCTGCCTTTTACCTGGTGCTCAGTAACGTTTTCCCATGCATTCCATTTGCGCATCAGATCAGCCTTAAGGCGGTCCAGCTCATGCTGCCGAAGCGTGTTGTGATGGTCCTTGGCCGCATCCGCCAAATATTGCAAAATCTTGTCTATTTCCGTCGGCAACTTCTCAAACTTCTTGTAAGCCGCAAGCGCTTCCGTCCAACCTTCGGGCGCATCCCCCAGCAAGTTCGCATCGTAGTGCCACACCCAATCTTTGATGTCATCTTCGTTTTCCGCCAGCACCAGAACCTGCTTGATTTTGCTATCGGAATAGTCCATGTCCAAAAGGTGTTCGAAGCGCGCCAGATCTTCCCTGTTCAGATACATCAACAAGGCTTTCTTTCCCTTGACGACATACGGGTTTTGCCGAATCACGATAAGCTGAACGCGATTCCGCATTTCGAACTTTTGCATTTCTTTTTTATTGCGCAGGCCAAAATACTTTTCAAACACTCGTTTTTTGTGGGTAATGATGGTGCCGCCTGTCTCGGTGACCCAATACAGATTCGCCTTGCCTATAAGCTTGGGATCTCCTGTTGGGAATGTGTACGCTCGCCATATATTCTTTTGGGTCATGTGCACCTTTCTTGTGCGGATTTGCCGCTGTTGTTTTCGACAGATTCTACACTATGACGAGCGAAAAATTATTTTCCCGCGCACCCCAAAACTTCACCATTGTTCACCGCATCAGAAAACCATTTAATCAGAGCGGTATCAGCTTCAGATAAAATACGCGAAGCTAACCAGCACAAGGAAAATCCCCATTTCAAGTCCTCAATCGGCTTTGCAACCACACGCGGATCATGAATGATTTGCGTGTGCAAACGCACGACGAGCCCAACGTATCCGTTCGTAATCACATGATCTAAAATCTGAATCATTTCATTTACATGAAAAATCGAATAATCATGCGCACGCTCTGTCAGGGCACGTTCGCTATTAACCGACTGCTTGTAATCAGTAGCAAGTTCAACCAAATGCTGGTTCGACAAATCGGCCACGGTAATATGCTCGGCATCTGCAAGTGGATTGTCGCGACGAATCCATGCAACCATGTTGTCCTCCATAATGGGGAGCACGCTGTATTTCTGCAGGTCGACAGGCTTATTGATCAAAGCGAAATCGCATAACGAATTGTCGAGCCATTGCTCACATTCCTTATCAGGCAAGGCTCTAACTTCAGGCACAAAAGCCCCTTGCGTATTTGTCTCATTAAAGCGCTGTATAAAATCGTCCGGGAAAAAATTGATAAGCCCTACCGAGCTCAATAAGCTTATCTCCCGCGATTGTCGTCGCTTCATTTCTGAAATACGGGCAACCACTTCTTCGGTTTTCGCTACCATTTCATGCGCATACGTCGAAAATACTTGCCCATATTTTGTAAGCGTGATGGTGCCGGAATTCGCATTGAAAAGCGGCACGCCAACTTCGGTTTCTAAATGCTTAATTGCAGCGGAAAGCCCCTGCGGCGAAATATAAACCTTTTTAGCAGCCGGTGCATAATGACCGCAATCTTCAAGCGCAATGAAGTAGTTCAAAACTTTAACATCCATATTCCTTCCCTCCCTAAAAGAATATGAATCCCCTGAATACAGTTTAGTCCCTCCGGAATACTGGAAAATAATCAACTATCAACATTTGTTTGGGATACCGAAACTAACCCTTTATTCCATTTACTCACGCCGTGCTCTAGCTTGGTAATTGGGGAAATAGGGAAACCTATATCCATGGTTTAACACTAGGGAGGTAATAATCATGGCTGACATTTCTCGTAGAAAATTTATTGAAGGCGGACTCGTCGGTGCTGCAGCATTGGGCGCAGCAGGACTCGCAGGATGCTCATCTCCGCAGTCACGAAGCGACAGTAGTTCCGGCGGTTCTGGATCAACTTCAGGCGCGGCGATAAAAGACGACAGTTGGATGGGCGAAGCGCCAGACATCACACCTGATCAATGCGATGAAACCGTAGATACGGATGTTGTTGTAGTTGGCGCGGCATTAGCTGGTTCGATGGCAGCATATGGCGCCATGAAGAACGGTGCAAATGTTATCGTGCTCGAGCGCAACAGTGCATCGCATATTGGCGGCATGACCATTTCATTCTTCAACTCAAATACGCAGCGAGAAGCCGGCGTACCGATGTACGACCCTATCGAAACCGCAAACAAGATGTTCTACCTTACTCAGAACATGAGTGATATGCGTTTGAATGCTGTCTGGATTGAACGCTCGGGCGGCTTGCTCGATCAATTGAGAACAGACTTCCTTGAACCGTATAACCAGTATTATCAAGTTTTAAGCTTGGAGGGAATTTTCCCTGATCCAACCCAAGAAATTAGCTCGTACATCAGCACTGGTGTGGCGTTCTCTCACGACGATATTCTTACCGACTTCACGCACAACTTCCATCAATATCTGCAGGATCAGGGCGTTCAGTTTGAGTGGAGCACCCGCGGTGAAAAACTTCAGCAAGACGACAGCGGCGCAGTAACCGGCGTTATCGCTACCCAGGGCGATCGCCATATTTACTATCACGCCAACAAGGGTGTGGTTATGGCAACAGGCTCTTTCGGAGCAAACGAAACCATGATGAGACGTTTCTATCCGCCATATTATGCGGAATGGGCGCTTGAGAATAACGCGTACAACGCATACATGGGCAGCGATCCTGTTGACGAGACGATGGACGATGGGCTTGGCCACCGCATGCTTGGATGGGCTGGCGCTCGTATGGAAGAGATCTGCGGCACACTTTCCTGGCAATCAACTGCATGGCGTTCATTCCCATATTTGCTGGTAGACACCAAAGGTGAGCGCTTCATGAATGAGTGCACATCCTTGCTTGCAAGCTCACATATCATTGCAGACCTTCCAGGCCATGGCAATTATGTGTGGCAGATTATCCCAACAAACGACTTCCAAATGCCGTCATCATTTGGGTATAACCGCGAGCAGGCCGCTACAATGTTCAACATTGAGCAGACCGAGCACTATCAGGCGGATACGCTTGAGGAGCTTGCCGACATGATTGATGTTCCACGCGATACCTTTGTAGCAACGGTTCAACACTATAACGATCTATGCAATGCTGGCGCGGATACTGATTACATGAAAGCACGCCGCTATCTGGACGCGATCGACGATCCACCATATCAGGCTTGGAAGATGATCTACAACTTCTATTGCACACTTTCTGGTGTGCGCTGCAATGAGCATCTGCAGGTGGTTGATGAAAACTTTGATCCTATTCCAGGTTTGTATGCAGGTGGTAACACCGTGGGCTATCGTTTCGGCGACGACTATGAGACACTTCTTCATGGCGGCAGCAATGGATTAGCTGCAACTCATGGCTATGTTGCAGGCGAAAGCGCCGCAAATGCATAAAAGCTTTTGTTAACGAGCGATTTGCTGAACGATTTGCCAGAAGCAGTATATGAATTGCTTCGGCTCACCGAGTGACATTACTTCTGACTCACCAAGTGACACAAGTAATCCTGCTGGGCCAATCGGGGATGCTATGCAACAAGCCATCTCTTTGGGTATGCAAAATCTGAGGTACTCCCGATCAGCCCAGCTATTACATCCCTCCCCAAAACGAGCCACCCAAAAAGGTGGCTCGTTTTGTCGGAAGGGATATTTTTTGGAGCACGCCCACAGACCCGCGAGCCTGCTACCCGCGAGCCTGCTACCCGCAAGCCTGCTACCCGTAAGACCGCTAACCCGCGGTCCGCAAGCCGCGCCAAATTAAAGCTTTTAGGTTCTGAGACTTTTCTCTAAAGCTTTAAAGTTGGCCGCTCACCTGCTAAATCATATAGAACGAATAACGTGCGATTGCCATACCCACGACAACAAGTACGAATATCAGCCAGGTAATCCAGACTGCATTCTTTCTGTTCACCAGCACGAGCACAAAAGCAATTGCCAGCAGCACGGCGCCAATCATAAACGCGTTCGTGGGAAGTCCAAGCCCTCCGAACACTCCGTTTTCAATCAAGAGTGCGATGACACCCAGCGCTATAGCTAACGCAGCGACCAAGCGAAAACGTGAATTTCCGTAGCCTTCTTCCACAAAGAACGCTGCCAGTGGCACACCAAGCGCGAGGCCGCCAAAAATAAACATAGCAAAGGAAGCTGCATTGCCCCATTGTTCGATGCCCATAACTTCATAATAGGCATAGCCCATCGCGACAAGCAGAATCAGGCCAAAGATGCCTGCGAGCACCGTCACTACGTGGTTAGGCTTTTTCTTCGCCGCGCAAATAATAAGGTCAATCAGCACAAAGAGCCCAAACAGCAGGCTTCCATAGCCCTCAAAGCCAATCCCTGTGGTGGGATGTCCCATAACTTGCAAGGCTCCTGCAGGTCGGCCAAGGTGCCCGAACAACGCAAATCCGCTTATGACCAGCAAGATAAGCGCGACAACGGGCAAAATTACGGCGTCTCCATCTTCACGTCTTTTCAAAACAGCGAGCAACGCATATGTGCCTGCAGACATACCGCCGAGCAGGGTGAAGAGGAAGAGTGGGAATTCTGAAATCATCTTCGTATCTCCTTTCCAGGTACCCGGCTCTAAAGCCAGCCGTCGACGCTACCCACGTCGACCGTCTCGCGACCATCAATATGTTTAAAATCGTCGAGATCAAGATTCTCGTTGTGCTTCACATACAAATTTGGACCGGTAGCCACCGTATCGTGGATGCTTTCGGCACCGTCGTATGCCTGTGCCACTTCATCCAGATTGCCAAACTGAATATTGGCACCGGGGCAACTTATCACGCACTGCGGCAGAAGCCCCGCGCTCCGACGATCCAGGCATCCATCGCATTTGTACGTGGCACCTTCAGACTCATCGAATGTCGGCGCATGAAAAGGGCAGGCCATGATGCAGCTTTTGCAACCGATGCACTTTTCATGGTCTTGGACCACGGTTCCATCGGTAAGTTTGGTGTATGCACCCACAGGGCAAACCTTCAGGCACTGGGGGTCATCGCAATGGTTGCACGCCATGGAGACAAAAACCGTTCCCGGTCCTTCAGTGGCATTCACCTCGCGCACACGGCGCATGAAAACTCCGGGATTCTGTAAATGCGTATTCTCGCAGGCCAGCTGGCATGTTTTGCAGCCGAAGCAATTCACCGTATTAATTGCAAATCCTACAGGCATTTTTTACTCCCCCTTCCTGACATCCACAAGTGTGGAATTGCAGGTATGAATAGTGCCCAGGGTTGGGAACGCGTTATTGGTCACATTGCTTGAAGATGTTCCATCGATGCCGACGCCGTCTTGCCAACCGTTTTCGAGTACGATTACGCCCTTCTTCACGCGGTCATTAACTTTGGCGCGACACACATGCTCGCCGCGGTCGTTGAAGACCGTGACGATATCTCCATTTGCGATACCGCGATCTTGTGCATCTTCGGTATTAATAATTGCGGGAGGCCTGTCCTCAAACATCTTTTGCAAGGTTTCCAGCTGCGAAAACGTCGTATGAATGGTTCGATACGTTTTGCGTTGGACCGCAGCAAGTGGATATTTATCGGCGTTCAAAATGCTTTCTTCAGCACGACGATACTCGGGAATGGGTGGGAAGCCTTGATTTTCCCAACGTGTGACGAAAAGTTCTGCCTTGCCTGATGCAGTGGGGAAATTGCCGCCCTTAAACGCAAGCCAATTTGGATCACGCATGTCGATGGCTTTTTCACCCTTGAGACGATCGTAGCTAATGTTGTAAGGTCTCAAAACATTTTCGATATAGTGTGCAGGTGTATCGGAGAATATGTCTCCAAATCCCATTCGCTTGGAAAGCTCCTTTACTATTTCGAAATCGCTCTTAGCCTGGCCCGGGGGCTCTAGGCCTGCCTCACTCAGCGAAATAATGTTCGACCGCGAACTTGCCGTGACATCCTCTTTTTCAAAAACGGCAGCCACAGGAAGCACCAGGTCAGAATATTGCGCAGTCGCCGTCATAAACATGTCGACGGTGACGACAAACGGAATCTTCTCGAGTCCGCGCTTAACCATATTGGTATTAGGCATCTGCGCAGCGAAGTTCTGGCAAGCGATCAGCATCATGTTGATCTTGTACGGATCATCGCTTTCTATTTGCTCACCAAAGTGAACTCTATGAAGAGAACCCTTCTGCGTTACATTTGGATTTGTCTGGAATGGAGATCCAGCCGTTTGAATGTTGTTGATGCCACCTGCATCATAGACGCCGTCACCAACATGTCCGATGTTTCCCGTGAAAAGCGCCAGGTAAATGCCGACCGCGGTAGCCCAGGCACCAAATTCGGTACGTTGATAGCCACCCATGTTTTGTATGATCATGGCATGTTCAGCATGGGCATAATCCCGCGCGACACGCTTTGCATCTTCGGCAGAAATGCCACATTCAGTTTCCAGGGTGGCATCGTCAACTTCTGCGGCCCTTTCCGCAATCGCATCGAACACCGTCTGATACTGATTTTCGTATTGCGTACCCTTTAAGCTGAGGGTCGGGTCAATATCCTGCGCGTCGTGCGCAACAAGTTGACCAGTGCGGCGATCATACACTTGATACGAAGTGCTGTTGTTCGAATCACCAAGGAGAAGATTGTTGCCTGTTTGATCGATGATACACGGCGCAGTCGTGTGAGCAATCAGATAATCTTGGTCATACAGATCTTCAGTGATAATCGTATTCAACATATGCAGACCAAGTGCCAGGTCAGAACTGGGATAGATCTGTAACCACTCCTGCGATTTTTCCGCTGATTCACTGTAGTACGGATCGATGGTGCAAAGCGTGCCGCCATTTGCAACAACCTCTTCAAACCGCTCGAAATAGCCGCCGAGCGTAATTGCAGGATTGTTGCCCCAGAAGATTACATAGTTACTATGCACGAACTGGTCGCGCGTTGCCTGCGCACGCTTACCAAGCATCGGTGTCATGCCCGCATCAATACCTGCACAACAGGTGTTGTCCGAAAGCATCGTGCAGCCATCGCCGATCCACGAGAAAAATGCACGCCATGCATTCGTGCTCAGGTTAGAAAAGTTTCCTGAACCAACGGTGTACGCAATAGATTGGCTTCCGTCAGATTCCACCGCATCGTTGATATGCTGTTCCATGAGATCGAAGGCTTCATCCCAAGAAATCTCTTCGAATTGGCCTGATCCTTTGGGACCCGTCGCCTTCAGCGGCATCGTCAGGCGCGCGTCTGAGTTCACCATCTCAACACGGGCAATACCACGTGGGCAAATACCGCATTCGTTGACTTCCCCCGCCTCGATTTTTACCAACTTGCCATCGCGCACATACCCTTTCAGGCTATGGTGTTGGCATTCCGGCGAGCAGCATCCATACACCGTGGTGCAATCCGCAAAAGGATCCTTCGCAGTATCGCCAGTGAGATCTATCGTGTTTTAATCGGCGAATGCCTGGTTACCAGAAAGCCCGAGTGCCGCTGTTGCTGCGGCTCCCGTTGCCAAAAAAGAACGGCGGGTAATACCTTTCTTTTTCACGGGATTGAAAGCAGACTTTGCCATAATGCTCCCCTCTCTTTCGCATTCTTCGTCCAAATTGCCCATCTACGTGGGTCAATTTGAATTCGCAAAATCTTCACATAAAAAAGTATACCGACGGAAACTCGCTATAATATGGTCAGATTTCGAGTATTTTACATGGTCAGATAGGTGGATAGGGAGCACCAACATGCGTCATTCATCATTTTCGGAACTCATGATCACCATAGACTGGCGCTCTAAAGAGAAGCTCTACCAACAAGTTGAGCGACAACTTAAAGGAGCAATTCTTCGAGGGTATCTTCTTCCAGGAGAGCATCTTCCTTCTATAAAAGGGTTGGCAAATAATCTTGGAGTTTCCCACGTAACCGTTGAAAAAGCGTATGCGCTTCTGGTTGCTCAGGGGCTCGTCACAAGCAAGCCGCGCTCTGGGTTCGTGGTGGCAGATGTGGAACGAGTTGCTTCGCCAAATCAAGATTTTGAACTTGTCACCAGCGCAAAACGCGCGATGCTTACTCGCCATGTAGGAGAAACAGGGTATGCACACAATAACATCGGACTGGTCAAATACGATTTCTCATATACAAATTTAGAGCCGGGATCGTTTCCTATAGAAACGTGGCTTCAAATCGAACGTGAGATGCTCACAAAATATGGCGACATTGGGATGACGAGCTATGAAAGTCTTTCAGTTGTAAACCGTTTGCAAAAGCAAGCTGCGTACTTGTTGCGAAAAACGCGCGATGTCCATTGCGCTCCCGAGCAAATTATTCCCGTTGCTGGCTGGCCTGCTGCATTAAGAATTATTCTTGCGCTTTTCAATTCTTCAGCGCATTCAATTGCGATGCCCGAACCGGGACTTACAAATTCATTTGAAATCGCAAAAAGCGAAGGATATCAGGTGCTGCCTATTGCCCTCCAAAATGCCAATTCTGATTCCCCCGCACCCGACTTTATTGATCAGCTTAATGCGTTGAAACCAAAACTTGTCCTTTGGACACCATCAGATGAATTTCCAACGGGCAACGTGATGCGACGCGGCAGACGAAAGAGCCTGGTGGCCTGGGCAGAGAAAATAAAGAGCTATCTTATCGAAGACGATTCAGGTGGCCTCGTTCAATATGCTGTTTCACCGATTCCTTCGATGCAGTCTTTTGATTCAAATGGACGCGTAATCTATTTCACCTCATTATCTGATGTGCTTTCCCCCAGCTTGCGCATTGGTTTTCTGGTGCTTCCCCCAGAACTCCTCCGGCTTTATAACTACAAGATCAACAATCCCAAAAACGTACCGTGGAATAATGCGGTCACACTTGCAACTTTCATGGAACGAGGATATTTCAAACAGCAGCTGGAACGCATCAATGGATCAAGAGAGATGAAACGTGAGCGGCTTATCTCCAGCCTTCACGAGGAAATGGGCGAAAAGGCAGTAATCGAAGGCGACCGCGTGCGTAGATATTTGAATATTTCCGTGCAAAATGGAATGTCGCATGATGGGCTTGTCGAAAGCGCGCGAAGACATGGGGTTGCGGTTTACGGAACACGCCATTTTTGGTTTGCAAATCCCATGATAGGAGACCAAATTATGTTGGGTTACTCATCAATTCGTCTAGATGACATCGCCCCAGGCGTTCACGCACTAAAAGAAGCTTGGTTCGGATAAGAGGGATTAATCAAGCATGTTCTAAGCATCAGACATGCTCTAAACATCAGCCGTGTCCTAACCATCAAGCATGCCCTTGCTATCAGACGCGCCCTGATCAGGTAAGCTCTAAGAATTTAAAACAGCATGTATAAAT
>Ga0214872_100303_pt1 | contig 14206 bp, 9 predicted proteins | sample Stichaenrichm18X_FD_168614 | JGI IMG/M metagenome (GOLD analysis project Ga0214872, IMG submission 168614) | Xylose enriched microbial communities from anaerobic bioreactor in Madison, Wisconsin, United States - 18X | ecosystem: Engineered > Bioreactor > Anaerobic > Unclassified | place: USA... | reverse complement strand
CGTCGCTACTGCCCTGAGCTACGGTAGCGTGGCACTGCGCATTCATTGACCCAGGAGGATACATGTCGCTACAGCAACCGACTCAAGAGCTCTCCTTTCAGCAACGCAAGTACCTCGACCTGCTCTCTCACCAGTTCCCCACTGTGCAGTCAGCCTTTACCGAGATCATCAACCTTGAGGCGATCCTCAACCTTCCTATGGGCACCGAGCATTTCATGAGCGACCTCCATGGGGAATACCAAGCGTTCATACACATCCTCAACAACTGCTCTGGAGTCATCAAGGAGCAAGTCGGACGCATCTTCAAAGGAGAGCTTGACGAGCAGTCCCAAGCGGACCTCTGCACCCTGATCTACTATCCAAAAGAAAAGTTGCAGCTCGTCAAGCAGAGGGGCGAAGCTTCTGCAAGCTGGTACCGAGAGACGCTCATGTGCCTCGTACGTCTTGCTCGTGTGCTGTCTGGCAACTACACCCGCTCCAAAGTGCGCAAGGCGATGCCTGTCGCCTATGCCTACATCATCGACGAGTTGCTCCACGCTTCCGCTGAAGGAGAGGCCAATCGCCATGCCTATCATGTCCGCATAATAGAGTCGATCCTTGACACTGGCTCTGGTGACGACTTCATCGAGTCTCTCGCTGCGCTCATCAAGCGGCTCGCCGTTGATCACATACATATCGTCGGCGACATATATGATCGTGGCCCCCATGCTGATAGGATCCTGGATCACCTAATGGGATATCATTCCCTCGACATCCAATGGGGTAATCACGACATCGTGTGGATGGGCGCAGCCGCAGGCTCGGCCTTGTGTATTGCGGCAGTCGTGAGGGCAAATGTCCGCTACCACACACTCGACATCCTCGAAAGCGCCTACGGCATTTCGCTGAGACGCTTGGCATTGTTTGCCGAGAACACGTACACCACCTATGACAATGTCACGCCGCTCGAGAAGGCAATCTCGGTGATACTTTTTAAACTGGAAGGCCAAGCCGCCCTACGCCATCCCGATTGGCACATGACGCAAGACAGGCTGCTTCTTGACAAGGTTGACATCACCCATGGCATAGTACCCATAGGCGGCAAGGACCGGCCGTTGCGTACGCGGGACTTCCCAACGCTTGACCCCAGCTGCCCATGGGACCTCTCAGAAGACGAGCGCGACATCATGGAGGGCCTTGTGCATGCGTTTGCAAACAGCAGGCGCCTTCATACCCACGTCAGCTTCCTTTACGAGAAGGGCTCAATCTACCTTGTGCATAATGGGAACCTGCTGTTCCATGGCTGTATTCCTCTCGAGCGCGACGGAAGCTTCTCGACAGTGATGTGCGAGGGAACGCCCTATTCTGGCCGTGCCTATCTTGACTTTTGCGACCGAATCGCACGGCGGGCGTGGCAGACCGGCGACCAGACAAGTCTTGACTGGATGTACTACCTATGGTGCGGAGCACACTCTCCCCTCTCTGGACGCGTGGTCAAGACATTTGAGCGCACCTTCGTGGAGGACGAGTCGTGCTGGAAAGAGCCGGAAGACCCCTATTACAGCCTTACCAACGATCCTGCTGTATGTGCAAAGATATTGGAAGAGTTCGGCCTTGATGGTCATAAGGGCCATATCATCAATGGACACATACCCGTACGTACTATCGATGGGGAAAGCCCCATACACGCCGGTGGGAGGCTTCTTGTGATCGATGGGGGCTTTTGCCAAGCTTATCACAAAAAAACAGGAATAGCAGGCTATACGCTGATCTCAAGCCCTCGGCATCTGCGCATAAAGGCGCACCGACCCTTTCAAAGCGTCGCAGCAGCACTAGAAGACAACTGTGATATTCAAAGTGAAACTGATGTGTTGGAGAGATATGAGACGCGCCATGTCAGCGATACCGACAACGGTGCGGAAATTCGTGACCAAATTGCTGACTTACGCGCGCTTTTGGCAGCATATCGCTCTGGTGCGCTTCCTGAGCGCAGCTAGCGGGCTGACGCGTCAGCCCTTTTTATGTTCTCGCCACCAGCGAGGCTAAGGCCTTGAGAAAATCACCTGGAACCTTCTCAAGGTCTCTTTGCAGACAGGCGCCGCAAAATATGACAGAGAGCTTAGATACCTGCTTACTCCGTGGCAGGCTTTAACGTCGGGGCAAAACCATCGTTGCGCTTGAGAATATTCATAAACTCTTCACCCGTGATGGTTTCTTTTTTTTGCAGGTAATGTGCTATCTCGTGAAGTTTGAAACGATTGTCCCTCAGCGTCTTGAGTGCGGTCTGGTGCCCCTCTTCGACAAGTTGCGCGACTTCCTCGTCAATTTCTCGAGCGGTGCCTTCAGAGCAGGTAAGCTCCTCGCCTCCGCCCAAGTAGCGATTACGCTGCTCTCCTAAGGCAACCATGCCGAACTTGCTGGACATACCAAGCTGTGTGACCATCGCACGCGCAATCTTGGTCGCCTTTTCTATGTCGTTGGCTGCCCCTGAGCTCATATGACCGAAGATTAGCTCCTCTGCAGCACGGCCACCACACAGAACAGCAATGCGCTGCTTGTACTCCTCGCGCGTCGTGAGATAGTGCTCATCTTCCTCAGCCTGCATCGTAAAACCCAAAGCGCCAGACGTACGAGGCACGATTGTGATCTTCGAAACAGGCATCTTGCCATCCTGGACGGCCGCAACAATGGCATGGCCCGTCTCATGGTACGCGACGACTTCCTTCTCGTGCTCTGAGAGCACCGTTGACTTCTTCTTTTCGCCTGCGATGACAACGTCGACAGATTCCTCGATGTCTTCCTGTGTGACACGTGAGCGCCCTTGGCGGACAGCACGCAGGGCAGCCTCGTTGATCATGTTGGCGAGGTCTGCGCCAGAGGCGCCAGGAGTCGTACGGGCAATCTGGGCAAAGTCGATCCCTGGCTCCATCTTTACATCGTCTGCATGCAGCTTCAAAATCGCTTCGCGACCGGTGAGGTCAGGCAACTCGATAGGAATACGACGGTCGAAACGCCCGGGACGCAAAAGAGCGGGGTCAAGGGTGTCAGGACGGTTCGTTGCACCGAGCACGACGATACCCTTGTGATTATCGAAGCCGTCCATCTCTGTCAGAAGCTGGTTGAGCGTCTGTTCGCGCTCATCATTAGAGTTAATCGACATGTCGCGACGCTTGCCGATCGTATCGATTTCATCGATGAAAACGATGCAGGGAGCCTTCTCTTTGGCCTGCTTAAACAAATCGCGCACACGAGCTGCACCACGTCCAACAAACATCTCTACAAACTCTGAACCCGATATCTGGAAGAAGGGAACCTTAGCCTCTCCTGCCACAGCCTTTGCTAGCAGCGTCTTGCCGGTCCCAGGAGGGCCCACAAGCAATGCACCGCGAGGGCAGCGCGCACCTATTGCGTTGTATTTCTCTGGATGCTCAAGAAAATGTACAATTTCCTCAAGAGATTCCTTAGCCTCGTCTTGGCCGGCGACATCTTTAAACCTCACGCCGGTTTCCTTGTCTGCGACGATCCTCGCATTGGACTTGCCAGCTCCACCCAAGCCACCAAAGCCCCCGCCGCCAAAGTTCATCGAAGGACCGTCGTCACCCATGGACTTTTTGAGCTGTCGGTTAAGAGCCCAGCCGCCAAGCCAGATGAGAGCGATGGGCAAGACATAGCTGAGGAACAGATAAAGCCATATGCTGTTGTTGCTGTTGTCTACCGTTGCAGCAAACTGCACATTATGGTCTTCCAGACGACTTGTAAGGGTATCATCATTGGGCCATGAGGTGGTTTCATATACAACGCCACTCTCTGAGGTATAAAACGAGATTTTTGAGTTTGAAGAGTCAAGCTCAACACTTTTGACCTCGTCGTTATCCACCATAGAGAGAAACTCGCTATAGCTCACATCTTTAACCTGGTTTTGTTGGAGGTTTGGATACAGTATCTGGTTAACCGCTATAGCCACAGCAATCGCAATGATCACGTACAGGATCATCGACTGCCGCTTCTTCTTGTCGTTCATTTCCATATAAGGCTCCTATCACCCGGTATTCAAGAGCCGGGACGCTGTTTGCAGGATACCCAACTAGATGCATTTCACTCACTTACAAACTTAGGTAGCCCTTTACTAAACGTCATCCTTCTTAATCGTGCACGACCACAACGTCTCCAACTTTAACAAGACTATATAGAGAGGCTGCAGCACTGGCTGGCAGATTCACACAGCCATGACTTCCATTGGTTTGATAGATCGTTCCACCAAAGCTTGAGCGCCATGTGGCATCATGCAGCGCAACTAAATTGCCGATGAATGGTATCCAATAATCCACATAGCTGGTATAAGTCGGGTTGCCCTCTGCATCGACTTCTGGGGAGATCAACTTTACGCGAGAGCCGCTCGACGCAGTTGAAGTCATATACGAATCGATGGAATATACGCCGGTTGGCGTGTCATACCCCTTTGAGCTGTTGCCTGAGACGATATCTGACTCCCATGTCACTGAGCCATTGTCGTAGAGCTTCGCATGCTGTGTCGTGAGATTGATGTCAATCCAGCGGCTGCCCCAATCAGCTGCCCCCGGCGCCCAAACGGAGGCCGTCTGCTTCATGGGAATCTCAATGGTCCCAGCACTTCCCGACTCAATTGCCGAAGAGATCGAGTCAGCAAGGGAGGCGCCATCGATATTCCAGCCATATGTGCCACCGCTGACCGTGTACGAGAAGCCGTCAGGTGTTGTGTAATTGCGCGTCGTGCTCACCGAATCAAGCTGGGATGAGAACTCTCCTTGCGCCCATGCTGTGATTGCATCGGTATCGACACTAACAGAGAAGTCATCATTGATCGTCAGCCAGCTCGCCAGCTGGGCCTTTGTGACCTCGGCCACCTGTGTGCCGCCTACGGTAAGAGACTGCATCGCCCCAAGCAAAGCATTCGCTTGGCTAACGGCTGTTTGGAGGTTAGCGTCATCTGAGGTAACGCTCGGATGTATGTAGGCATCGTCGGTAAGCACAAGCGTGCTGTCAAACACCTGTAGGGCATCAGAAACCTGTGCTTCGACAACATCTGAATTGAGAGCTGTGCCCTGTTTTTCTGCAACTATCGCAAAGGTTGAGCTCGTGTTGTCATAGGCCATGGTCGCATCAGTCGATTGCGTCGCCTTTTGGTTGTAGGAGTCAACCGCTGAGTCCACCTCGTCTTTGAGAGAGTCCTCATCGAAGCTCGATTCATAGATAGGCGCTATATCATGAGAAGAAAAGACAGCAATAGGCCATAGCCATGGATTTTGTTGAGAAATGATCGAGGCAGCGAATGCCTTATCATTGAATTTTAAGTCCACATCCGAGCCTTTGATCTCCATAGAAAAGCCACTGGAATCACTGACTGAAAGCACATGATTGGCTACGGACGTAGCTACTGAGGAAGCCACTTCAGAAGCCGGTTGCAATGAGATGTCATCGCCATTCAATACTGAACGCGGATAGACAACGAAGTTGAACACGGCGAACCCTAGAAAGTAAAACGCAAGCAGAATCGCAACTATTACTAGCACGGGGGCAAGAGGCCTTGGACGATGCCTGTTGCTCTTTTTGCCAAAAGTTCCAGGGGAATTCAACTCGCTATGCACAGGATAGACATGTGCCCCCACTGGAGCAGACGCCTGGACGGCTGCGCGCTGTGTATATAAATGCGCCCCGATGCGCCTACGCGCACTATGCCGTACGCTCCTTGCCATACAATGTTCTTCTTTCTTCTGGAACTGGCAGCCTGTGTTGGATAATAGTAACGCTAACTAAGAAGACTGTCGGCGAGGAGAAGCGAATGACGCTACATAGAGTTGACAAGCTCTCAGACGAGAGGCTCACAGAGTATGTTCGACTTACAGACCATCAGCTCAGGGACCTCGTTGACCCAGCACACTCACGCATGATTTGCGAGTCAGCGCTTGTGATCAAAACAGCGCTTGACATGAATTTGGTGCCCAGCTCTCTTTTTATAGAGGAAAGGCGTATGGAATCTATCAAAGATATTCTCGATCGCATACCCTCTGAGGTGCCGATATACGTCGCGACGGGCGATCTTATGTCCGCCGTTTGTGGCTACCATGTCACAAGGGGGGTCCTCGGCTGTTTTCCGCGGCCGAAGCAAATGACTGTGGAAGAGGCGCTCAAGGGTGCCACGCGCATTGCCGTTCTTGAAGACATTGTGGACGTGACCAATGTGGGAGCCATATTCCGCTCTGCTGCTGCCTTGGGAATCGACGCCCTTTTGCTGGCACCACGCTGCGCTGACCCACTCAATCGCAGGGCTATCCGCGTCTCTATGGGGACTGTCTTGCAGGTTCCTTGGGCAAGGATGGCAGACCCCTGGCCAAAGGCAACATTTGAGCTGCTGCATGCACAAGGGTTTACCTGTGCGGCCATGGCCCTTGACGAGAGCGCGGTAGCTCTCGACAACCCCATGCTGTCCTCACTTGGCCGCTTAGCCCTTTTCTTTGGGACCGAAGGCGACGGGCTTACGCACGAAAGCCTTGAAGGCTGCGATATGAAAATAACCATTCCCATGTGCCATGGGGTAGATTCACTGAACGTCGCCGCAGCCTCCGCTGTTGCTTTTTGGCAACTTTGCCACCATAGACATGCGCAAGGGATCAGCGGCGCCTTCCCGCCGCAGGCCCACTGATGTTACGCATCATAGAACGCATTTGGCGACGAGCTTGCTTGGAGTTCGCCGCAGTCCCTGCCATCTGGCGCATCTTGCCCATCATCTTGTTCGCTTCGCTCCATTGCTTCAGCAAGACGTTCACCTCTTGAACCGTACGCCCTGAGCCGTCTGCGATACGGCGACGGCGCTGGCCGTTGATCTTTTTCGGTCGCGCGCGCTCGTCAGGGGTCATCGAGCGAATCATGGCCTCCACTTTAGCGATCTGTGTCTCATCGACCTCAGTGTTAGTTTGAGCAGCTAAGCGCTCTGCTCCAGGAATCATTCCCATGAGCTTCTTCAAGCCGCCCATTTTGCGTATTTGTTGCATCTGGGCAAGCATGTCGTCCATTGTAAAGCCGGTTTTGAGCATGCGCTCCGCGTCGGCCATATCCTGTTGCGTGGCGACTTTTTGAGCTTGCTCAATAATGCCTACAACGTCTCCCATGCCAAGAATGCGTTTGGCCATGCGATCCGGATGAAAGACTTCCAATGAATCCGGCTTCTCACCCATCGACACAAACTTGATAGGCTTGCCCGTGACAGCACGCACAGACAGTGCGCCTCCGCCGCGAGCATCACCGTCGAGTTTGGACATGATCACGCCATCGAAATCGACGCGTTCAGCAAAAGTCGACACCACATTGACGATGTCCTGGCCGGTCATGGCATCGACGACCATGAGGATTTGATCTGGCTTCACAGCTTTTTTGATATCGACGGCCTCTTTCATCATGTCTTCGTCAATTTGAAGACGCCCGGCCGTATCGACGATCACGATGTCGCAGAGGTGATCTACCGCATCGGCAACTGAGCCCTTCGCAACAACAACGGCATCTTTGCCGTTGCCACGATAGACCGGAACGCCAATTTCTGATCCCAGCGTCGCGAGCTGGTCAGCTGCTGCCGGCCGGTGCGTGTCGCAGGCAGCCAGAAGGGGGCTGTGGCCTTTGGACTTGAGCAGGTAGGCAAGCTTGGCAGCGGCTGTGGTCTTGCCGGAACCCTGCAGGCCGACCAGCATAATCACATTCGGAGTTCGATTTTGCGCGAGCACAAGCTTTGAATCGGTCGAGCCAAGCAACTCAGTAAGCTGATCCAAAACGATTTTGACGACATTTTGGGCCGGCGTGAGGGAGTCAAGGACCTCTGAGCTCATGCACTTGGTCTTGCAAGCCGCGACGAACTCCTTTACGACGCGATAGTTGACATCAGCCTCGAGAAGAGCCATGCGGATCTCGCGCATAGCGCTGTTGATGTCATCTTCGGTGAGACGGCCCTTCCCCCGCAACTTTGAAAATGTGTCTTGAAGACGATCAGAAAGACTGTTGAACATAGGTCTAGTTCCCCTCATCCGCACCAACAAGTGCCTGCGCGTATGCGAGCGCATCAAAGGCCTGCAAATCCTCTAGTGTCTCGCCGACGCCTATCCGAAAGATAGGCAGACTCAGCTCATGGGCTATGGCTACCGCAATGCCGCCTTTCGCAGTGCCGTCGAGCTTCGTGATGATGAGACCGTCAACATCCAGAGCCTCATTGAACTCCTTGGCCTGTGCCAATCCGTTTTGCCCAGTTGTCGCATCAATGACAAGCACAACCGCGACGGGCATGGGTGAGCACTTGCGCGTCACGCGCACGATCTTCTGCAGCTCGCGCATCAACTCTGGGGAGGTGTGCAGGCGGCCAGCAGTATCGATGAGAACAAGCTCAGAGCCCAGGCGCTCTGCCGTAGCAAGCACGTCATAGCAAACGCTGGCTGGGTCGGCGCCGCGCTCTCTTGTGACGACACGAACGTCTGCCCTCTTCCCCCAAACTTCAAGCTGCTCTATCGCTGCCGCTCGGAAGGTGTCGGCTCCCCCGATGAGGCATGCGCGCCCTTGGCGTTTTGCCGCGCCAGCAATCTTGCCAACTGTTGTCGTCTTGCCCGCTCCGTTGATTCCAACAAAAAGGACGCAGCTAGGAAGGTCCTCAAAAGGGTCTCTTGCCGCCTTCGGAAAAACAGCCGCCAGACGGGCAGCAAGAGCTTGACGCAGCTGCTCCGGCCGCTTCAAGTTGTCCCGTGCGGCACGCTCACGCAGATCATCAGTCACCTCGAGGGCGACCTTCCCACCGATATCCCCCATCACAAGGCGATCTTCAAGATCTTCCCAAAAGTTCTCGTCAACCTCGCCGCCCATGTAAAAAACTTCAGAGAGCGCCTCACGAGAGCGGGAAAGTCCTTTGCGTAATCTATCCCGTAGGTTCATCAGGCTGCCACCACCTTCCCAGTTATGCGATCAAGACGTTGACTCACGACTTGACTCACGCCATCAGCGCGCATGGACACGCCGTATAGCACATCAGCTTGCTCCATCGTACGTCTTTGATGGCTGATCACGAGCAGTTGGGTCGACTTTTTCAGCTGATCGATCGCATCAAGCAACTTGGTCAAATTTGCGTCATCGAGGGCTGCCTCAACTTCATCGAAGATATAAAACGGGACGGTTCGTGTCTTATACACAGCAAATAGCAGGGCAAGAGCTGTAAGGGACCGCTCTCCCCCGCTCATGAGCATCATTTTGGCGAGCTTTTTGCCACGAGGCTGTGCAGAGATCTCCACGCCACTCTCCTCAAGGTGCTCAGGATCCGTTAACTCCAAGCAAGCCTTACCGCCTGGAAACAGTAATGAGAACATCTCAGAAAAGTTCTTGTTGACTGCCTCAAAGGTGGTTATGAACTGCTTGCGCATCTTGCGATCTATCGCGGCAGTGATCTTTCGCAGAGCTGCCTTCGCACGTTCGAGGTCGTCAACTTGGCTGCCAATGTAGTCGGCACGGGACTTAAGCTTCGTATACTCGTCCATAGCGACCTCGTTGACCGGACCGAGGCCGTCAATTTGGGCCTCCAGAGATCCTACTTTGCGTTGCGTTTCCTCACGGTTTTCCAACTCGGGTAGCTCGAGGGCCTCCTCGACAGACTTCCCATAGCCTGTGATGGCGTCAACGGCGTGCTTTACCTCTACTTCTATTTTGCCAAGCTCAACCTTTGTGGCGGCAGCGCTTTCCTTAGCGCGATCAAGCCGGGACGAAGCCTCCTCGACAGCTTTTTTCGCCTCGCTGATAGTCTGCTTCAGCGAGTCAGAGTTGGCCTCTTCGAGGGAAGCGCGATCTTTAAGGCGCGAGGCCCAGGAAAGCGCAGAGGAGTGGATTGACTCGTAGCGCTCATGAAGCGGCTCGACGCGCAAGCGAACGACATCGAGAGACGCAGCGGCTTCTTGTGTAGCAAAGATGCGATCCTTGAGGTCCTTCACGGCTCGGGAAAGCTCCTTCTCGCGAGAGCTAAGATGATTTTCGCGCTCGACAACTGTTGCTAGGTGCAGCTTTGCGTTGGAAAGCCTCTTTTCAATCTCGCGCTCTTCTTGCAGGGCTTGGCTGCGCTTGCTTGTCAGTTTTTCAAGACGTCGTGTAAGCCCCCCTACCTGCTTTGTAGCCGCTTCAGCGGCATCTTTGTGACGGTTGACCTCCTGGCGCGCCCCTTCGACCCTTGCCGCCTCGGCAGCGCGGGAACGCTCCACCTGGTCGCGCTCAGAATCAAAAGAGTCGCGCTGGGCAGAAAGCCTCCCCAGCTCCGAGGTCAAAGAGGAAAGTCCGCCGGCAAGTTGGGCCTCTTCTTCTTTGGCGTGCGCGCTGAGGTCGCGGGCGCCGCTGAGCGCCTCCTCGGCCGCAGCAAGCGACTTTGCAGCTTCCACAGATGCCTGCTGGAAAATTGGCACATGATGTTTCGCCTCGCGAAGCTTCCTTTTGCGCTCAAGCGCCCCACGTTCAGAGGAGTCGGCCTCGCCGACACGTATGCGTCCGTCGCTGCGGACGATTGCGCCATCAAGACAGACGTAGCTGAGCTCAGGATGGCGTTTGCGCGCCTCAAGCGCCTCCCCAAGCTCTGAGATCACGCGCACTTTCCCCAGCAGCGCGGCTAAGGCATCTTTGTTGGCCGGCAGGACATGAGCCTGGGCAAGCAGGGCCGTCCCAGGCAGGCCGTCTGGCTGAGAAAGTTCGACGTCTGCACGGCGCACAACGAAGGTCGCCGTCCCCTTGGCTTTGCAAGCCTGCGCCTCTTTGGCAAGGGCAAGGGCGTCTTGATCGTCATCTACGACAAGGGCGGCAAGGTCATCTCCAAGCAGAGACTCAACTGCAGCTTCGAGCGTTGGAGGCACCTCGATTAGATCAGCGACGCGACAAAGCACACGACTTGCTACTGAGCCGTCAACAAGAGCCGCTACGAGCCCACTGTGATTTTCGCTGGCACGATCAAGGGCTTCAAGAGCGCTGAGATCTGCTTCCGCTGAGGCAAGGTCCTTTCTTTTTGTGTCTGCGGCCTTTCGAGCCGTGTTAACGCGTGCTCTGCAAGTATTGATTTGCTCTCCGGCGGCCTTCGCCTTCTCATGGGCCTCAGTGAGCTTCTTCTCCATTTCCTGCTTACGAGCAGTGCGTCTAACAAGCGCAGATGACAGCTCGTCGGCTTGCTCGCCGATGCGGCGCAAGCGCTCAGCATACATCTCGTCGGCCTTCGTGGCAGCGTCAATTTGGTCACGCAGCTTGGCATAGACAAGGGTTTCCTGGTCCGCCTTGCGTTGCAGCTCGTGCAACGATGAGGAGAGGCTACCCACCTCAGCTCCGATATGCTGACGGCGCTTGGTCGCTTGGTCGGCTTCGCGAGCATAGTCTGAGACGGATTTCTTCAGCGTCTCAACGGCGGCGCGGGTGGCAGCTAGTTCATTGGCCACGCTATCGTGCTCCTGCGCACTGTCGGCACGCTGCTTGTCCATCGTCGAAAGCCGCATGCGCATCTCGGAAAGGCGGTCGACCATGTTCTTGCCCTTTTCCTCCAGAAGACGCATGTCAGACTCCATGCGCCCAAGTGCATCTTGCATACGACGACGCTGTTCATCGAGGTCACCAACAAAGATGCCTTTTTGCTCGAGCAGGCTCTGGTAGCGATTGAGGTCTCCTTGGCGCTCCTCAAGCTGATAACGTACCAGCTCCGCCGATGCAAGGGCCTCCTTGTCCTGCGAAGACAGCGTGCGATACCTCGCTTGCAGCCGGCGCAGGTCGTCTACCGCAAGGATGGTTTGCAAGTTTTGAACCTTATTTGTGAGCTCGCGGCGGCGTTTGACTTGATCTACCTGGCGTTCGAGTGGACGCAAGCGCCGAGCTATCTCACGCTGCACGTCTTTTGCACGAACGAGATTGACGTTCATCGCATCGAGCTTGCGCTCAGCCCGCTCCTTGCGTCGGCGGTGCTTCGAGATGCCAGCAGCCTCCTCAATAAGCTCTCTCCGCTCCTCGGGACGACCGGAGAGAATGGAGTCCAACTTCCCTTGGCTGATGATTGAGTGGGTATCTTTGCCAAGGCCAGAGTCATGAAGCACGTCTTGAATATCTCGCAGTCGTGAAGGCGATCCGTTGATAAGGTACTCAGACTCTCCAGACCGATACATGCGCCTTGTGATGGCAACATCAAGAAAATCTATCGGAAGCGTGTGGTCAGCATTATCAAGCACAAGGGTAACTTCAGCTAAGCCGACAGCAGGCCGCGCTGAAGAACCAGAAAAGATCACGTCTTCCATCGTCTGGCCACGCAGAACTTTTGCACTCTGCTCGCCGAGCACCCAGAGTACAGCATCAGAGATGTTCGACTTTCCGGAACCATTCGGGCCTACGATGACATTGAGGCCCGGGTCAAAGGTCATCTCAACCTTGTCCGCAAAGGACTTGAACCCTCTCAGCATCAGTGATTTCAAATACATGGGTGATCTTCCGCCTTCGCCTCCGAAGCAGCTGAGGGATCATTTGTACTTTGATATCCAAGATGATCAAGGGCCTCTTCAGCGGCAATAGTCTCGGACTCTTTCTTGCTGCCTCCGCTGCCACGACCGACCCTTTTGCCCTCAACGAGCACGGCTGAGACGAATGTCGGAGCATGCGCAGGCCCACACTCTTCTTCAAGCTTATAAACAGGCGCACATTTAAAATCGCGCTGCACGACCTCTTGCAGCCTCGACTTGGGAGAGATCGGCCGCTCAGCTATCTGCGGTGTAATGTGGGGCCCGAGCGTACGTAGGACAAAGGCATGGGTCACCTCATATCCGGTGTCAAGATAGAGGGCTCCTACAAGAGACTCGTAGACATTTTCAAGCGCTGATCGCAAACCGCGAGCCCCTGTGCCCCTTTCAGACTCGCCAAACACGATGAGCTGGCCGACGCCCAAGGAGTCCGCGACTTCTGAGAGCATGGGGCCTGAAACCAAAGAAATTTTCAGACGGGTAAGCTCCCCCTCATCCATCTGGGGGAAACGCTCAAAAAGTTCTGTCGCAACGATGGCGCCGACAATGGAATCTCCTAGGAACTCAAGGCGCTCATAGGATTCCGATACCGGACGGCCTTCTACCGCAGAGGGGTGCGTGATAGCTGAAACGACAAGCTTTTGATTCGAAAAATGATGACCTACTATCTTTTCGACAGCAATGACACGTTCTTGCAGCTTCAACAGACCCCTCACTGAACCTTTTCTATCTCGTCGACAGTCTGCCCGACTGTCTCTATTGACGCGACGCTATCCTCATCCATGGTGATGCCAAACTCATCTTCGATAGCTGTCACAAGCTCCAGCAGATCAAACGAATCAGCACCCAAGTCTTTGTAGGCAGTGGTTTCCTGTATGTCTGACTCATCCAATTCAAGTGTCTCAGCGACAAGAGATTTGACTTTCTTGAGAATTTCTTCACGATTCATACAAACTCCCTTTGCATACCGGGTAGGCAGAGCGGAAAGCCTGAGCGGCAAACGCCCCCATTATACTCTGAAACGCTGTCCTAGCTGCCCGCAACAAGCTCAGAGGCGACTTTCGCAACCAAGTTTGCGCGCACTGCCCTTGCAGTTGCAAGCGTGCCGTTTTTCACAGCTGGAACTGACGTGGCCCCGTGTCCTATCAACACGGGGGCTTTAACGCCAAGTAGCATCGCTCCGCCGTAGCCCTCTCCTGTGAGCTCTTGGGCAAGGTCAAGAAAGGCGGGCTTGAGTATCAGTGCGCCCAATCCAGCCCTTTTTGAGGCGTAAGCCACTGATTTGACGTATTTGAGGATGAACTTTGCTGTTCCCTCAATGCTTTTGAGGGCAACATTGCCGGTAAATCCATCCGCCACGATCACATCGAAGCGGCCAAGAAGCAAATCTGTCCCTTCGCAGTTGCCAACAAACCAGGGGCCTGCGCTTGCAAGCGCATCATGTGCGGCGATGACAGCCTCGGAGCCCTTCGTCTTCTCGGCTCCGTTAGAAAGCAGGGCGACGCGTGGGTTTTCAGTGCCAAGGACGGCCTTCGCATAGGCCCGGCCCATCCGAGCGAACTGCACCATCATCTCTGGGCGCGCATCAGCATTGGCCCCCATGTCCAAAAAGACGGTCTTCTTTCCACTTACGCCCGGAAGAAAAGAGGCGATGGCTGGGCGTTTTACGCCCCGTATGCGTCCGATGCTCATAGTTGCAGCCACGAATATGG
>Ga0214872_100299_pt1 | contig 14341 bp, 16 predicted proteins | sample Stichaenrichm18X_FD_168614 | JGI IMG/M metagenome (GOLD analysis project Ga0214872, IMG submission 168614) | Xylose enriched microbial communities from anaerobic bioreactor in Madison, Wisconsin, United States - 18X | ecosystem: Engineered > Bioreactor > Anaerobic > Unclassified | place: USA... | reverse complement strand
GCCGGAAATGTCCGCAAATGTCCAGGTGGCAGATGTGATACTGTAAAATCAGCAAAGAAAGATAGTGAAAGAGCCTCGTGCAGGACAAACCTCCTGTCCGGGGCTTTTTCTATGGAAGGAGGAATGACGCTATGGACTTTGGAATCGCAAGTGTGGCAGCAATCACGGTGATTGCTTATCTCGTCGGTATCGGCTGCAAGGCAGCTGGTGCTGTAAAGGATGAGCTGATCCCGGTGATCTGCGGATGCGTCGGTGCAGTGCTCGGCATTGCCGGGTTGTATCTCATGCCGGATTTTCCGGCAAAGGATGTCATCAATGCACTGGCTGTCGGTATCGTGTCCGGCCTTGCAGCAACTGGTGTGAACCAGATCTACAAGCAGCTCACAAAGACAGGGGAGTGAGAGGAGGTGATCCTCGTATCTCGGCAGTCCCTTCCGTCAAAGGGACAAGGAACTACATGACTCTTCGGGTGTCACAGCCCGGAGGGCTTTTTCGTTAGGAGGGAAAGATCATGAGTGAGTTTCGAGGTATTGATGTCAGTCACTGGCAGGGAGCCATTGACTGGACAAAGGTAAAAGCGTCCGGCATTCAGTTCGCAATCATCAAGGCAGGCGGATCCGATGCCGGTTTTTATACCGATCCCAGATGGGAGGAGAACTGTAAAGGAGCCAAGGATAATGGCATTGCAGTCGGAGCCTATTACTTCGTAGGTCCGGGATGCATTTCGTCGGCAGATGGAAAAGCGGATGCAGAGCGTTTCCTTGCACAGCTCAATGGAAAGCAGTTCGAGTACCCTGTGTATATCGATGTTGAGGCGACTCCTGCATCTGAAAAGGCTGGTGCGACTGAGGCAGCGATTGCATTCTGCAGGGCGATGGAAGCGGCTGGATATTACGCCGGGATCTACAGTTCCACCTATTCCGGATTCCGCGACCGACTGGATGATTCGAAGCTCACGCCATTCACCCATTGGGTTGCACAGTATGCAGCCAAATGCACCTATGGTGGATCCTATGGAATCTGGCAGTATTCGTCTTCCGGACAGGTGAACGGCATCAGCGGCAGGGTGGATATGGATGTTTCTTATCAGGACTTTCCGTCCATCATCAAGGCTGGCGGATTCAACGGATTCACGAAGCAGAGCGGAAATACGCAGACTGCCACACCGGTTCAGCCGAGTGCTCCCGTGCCACCGAGAAAGTCGGTGGAGGAACTTGCCCGAGAGGTTCTGGCTGGAAAGTGGGGTAACGGAACGGATCGAAAGAGCCGCATTGCATCCGCAGGATATGACTACGCAGCCGTTCAGGCAAAGGTAAACGAGCTGCTTCACGTACAGAGCAGACCGCAGGCGGTTTACTATACCGTGCAGCGTGGCGATACGCTTTCGGCAATCGCGAGAAAGTACGGAACAAGCGTGGCAGCTATCCAGAGGTTGAATGCATCGTTGATCCGAAACGTGAATGTGATTCAGGTGGGTTGGAAGATCAGGGTGAAATGAGAAAAACTCCCGCAGGCACCTTTGACGGTATCTGTAGGAGCTCTGGGCAGAAAAATAGAGCCCGATCTCTCGATAAGGCCCTTGCAAAAGCATTACTGCTTTTTTCTTGTGCTTATAGCTTAGGCGATTGGAAACCAGTTGTCAATAACTAATCGCAAAAAATTGAAGGAAGATGATATCAGTGAATTTGTATCATAGTAGTCAGGATGCCTGAGCATACGTTCTACAAGCGTATGAAGCTTTTGGGCTGCCTTAATGAGCTGCTCCATGCACAGAGTAGACCACAGGCCGTCTATTACACCATCCAGCGAGGTGACACGCTCTCCGGAATCGCGAGAAGGTATGGAACCAGCGTATCCGCCATCCAAAAACTGAACGCATCCCTGATCCGGAATGTAAACCGTATCCAGGCAGGATGGAAGATTCGGGTGAAATAATAAAAAGCCTGATACGTTATAAGACGCCAGATAATTTGAACAAAAAAATAGAGCCCGATCTCTCGATAAGGCCCTTACAAAAGCATTTCTGCTTTTTCCTAGTGTTTATATTCTAGGCGATTGGGAACCAGTTGTCAATAACTAATCGCAAAAAATCAAAGGATGATGATATCAGAGCATTGGAATCATAGTAGGAAGGATGCTTGAGCATACGATCCTCAAATGCATGGAGCTTCCGGGCTGCTTTATTATGTACGCCATCACTCGTAATAATTCTGTTATGCATGAATAGAATGCAAATTAGCCCTCGAATGCGATCGTTACTCATTTTGGTTACACGAACGTTGCGAGTGAGTCCAGATATAGCAGAGAGTTTACGATTTATAAGATAATTTGTTTTGTGCCGTGATGTGTTAATGTGCAGGTCGTTGATAATACAGTCACTATGGGCACATGCATTTCGTATGTTTTTGCAATCTATAAGGATATACAAATTATCCTGCATATCTTTAGATGCAAAACGCGTGGCACAGAATCTGTAAAAGTGAAGTATTGCTCCAAATGGTATGAGCTCGAGAAAAACCCAGGCAGGAAGGTCGGAGATGTATTTCTTGTAGATATCACCAGTGTAAATGCTGTCTCGGTTTTGATCTAATTCTCTTTGTAGATGTTTTTTATGCTCAGTATCAAGAGAGTTAATGTAGTCAATTACGATCTGATAGCCATCCTCGTTATGATTCTCGATTTCTCGAAGCAGTTCCAGTTTAGTGAAATGCTCAATATCAAGCGATAATTGGAGAAAGGTGTATCGGAGCTCCATATCGATGATAGCAAGATCTTGTAGGTAACCGAAATCAAGATTCACATACTTATCAATCGGTTCCTGATTTGAGTCGAGCTGCTTATTATAGTTCTTCCGATATGACGCAACACGGAAGTAATTGTTATTGTTCTCCATATAGTTGGCTGCGTCTTCCGGAGAGACGATATCGAAGGTGATTCCCTTCTCCTGCATATGAGCAACAAGCTCTTTAGCTGATTTTATTGGCTTAGTTTTAGTACTCATGAAATGATTCGACCCCTTTGATACAAAATGTCTCCGTGAGAGTGCCAGAGAAGGATTATTTTCAATTCTAACTGTCTTATTTGACTGAGTCAATGTAAACGAATATCACTCGACTTATTGCTCGAAGAATATTCTCCGAGGATTTTCCGCTCAGCATAACAGACAGTAAATGAATATCTTATAGAAATTCTTATTCATCCTCGAGGCATTCCCCGGGGATTTTTTATTGGCCTTCTTTTAAAAACAAGAGCAGGGTTCGTTGCTAACATCCACAAATAAGGCCGCCTTATTCGGCTGGATAATCTACGATCTTTCCTATTATAATGCGTTGCTTATTTGGCCCCTCAGAGGGAATATACGACTACCAAAGGAGGAAGCGCAATGATTCAGAAAATACAACATCGGAAAACAGTGAAAAACATTACCGCAGAAAAAACGAAGATCCGCGCTGCCGCCTACTGTCGGGTATCGACAGCTCAGGAACTGCAGGAAGATTCCTTTGACCTGCAGATGGAAACCTATCGAAAGAAGATCGAGAGCAATCCGGACCTTACGCTGGTGGATGTCTACGGGGATCTTGGTCGGAGCGGCACACAGATCAAGGGGAGAAACGAATTCCAGCGCATGATGAAAGACTGCCGGGATGGAAAGATCGACCTGATCTATTGCAAGAGCATCTCCAGATTCGGAAGAAACATGGAGAACGTCCTTGCTTCGATCCGCGAGCTTCAGAAGCTCCATGTCCGGGTGATTTTTGAAAAGGAAGGTCTGGACACGAAGGATCAGCAGTCAGAGATAATCTTCGGCATCATGGCGACGATCGCTGAGGAAGAGAGCCGGTCGATTGCAGAGAACCTGCACTGGGGCCGGAAGGCGAGACTGAAGAAGGGAAGACCTTATGGCGAGGTCAGCTACGGCTATCGGGAGAAGAAGGATCATACCTGGGTGATTTATGAGCCGGAAGCGGAGCGGGTACGGACCGCATTTCGAATGGCGCTGGGCCACCATAACTACACAGAGATCCGGATGGCTCTGCAGGAGATGGAGGATCGGGATGGGACTGGACGAACATGGATCCAGTCCACTTTGCAGTATTTGCTTGTGAATCCCTACTACACGGGAAGCTACATCAGCAACAAGACGATCGAGACGGTTGTCGGAGGAAAGGGCAAAGTCAGAAGAGACAACAGCGGTGAGAGAGGACAATTCATCATTGAAAACCATCATGAGCCGCTGATCAGTAAGGAAGATTTTGAAACGGTAGAAGAGCTGGTAAAAACGAAGGCTCTGTTCACGCCGAAAAACTGGAGGAAGCTGCATGGAAAGTGTACAGATCAGAAGACCGCAGAACCGGCCTGAAACAAGGAGAACGACAAAGGCTGCCGGAGAAGAGAAGCTGCGGGTTGCAGCCTACTGCCGTGTCAGCACGGACAGCGATGAGCAGGAGACCAGCTTTGAAACACAGGTCGAAGTGTACGAGAAGAAGATCCGAGCCAATCCCGCATGGGAGTACGCCGGGGTCTACACGGACGAAGGAATTACCGGGACCAAGGCATCGAAACGTCCGGGCTTTCAGAAGATGATCAAGGACGCGGAGAACGGAAAGATTGATCGGATTCTCACGAAGTCGATCAGCCGGTTTGCCCGGAACACCCTTGACTGCATCGCTTACGTACGGCATTTGAAAGAGCTTGGAACGACAATTCTCTTCGAAAAGGAAAATATCGACACCGGAAGCACCTATTCTGAGATGCTCCTTACGGTTCTGGCTGCATTCGCACAGGAAGAATCCAGATCCATCAGTGCCAACATTACCTGGGGCGTTCGAAAGCGTTTTGAGGATGGGCAGGAGCGCTGGGCGAAGATCTATGGTTACCGGAAGAACTTTGATACTGGCGAAACCTACATCGTTGTAGAGAATGAAGCAGAGGTTATCCGGCTGATTTTCAGCCTCTATGAGAGAGGTCTTTCCACAACAGAAGTGGGCAGGGAACTGGAGAAGCGGAAGATCCTCACGCCAGCAGGAAAAACGGTGTGGAACGGAGCTCTGGTGCGTTCTATTCTTGTAAACGAGAAATACTGTGGAGACCTGATTCTTCAAAAATATGTGACGACTGATCACCTGACGCATGCCTTTGTAAAGAACGACGGCGAAGAAGCACCAATGTATTACATCAAAGACCATCACGAAGCGATTGTCTCGCGGGAACAGTTCAATCGGGTACAGAAAATCCTCGAATACCGAAACAGGAAGAAAAATGGATATGATACCTATCCGCTTGGAGACAAGCTCCGCTGCCCATATTGCGGGAAACCGATGATCCAGAGGAAGATCAACATCTACAAGCAGAGCCATGGATGGGTCTGCACGGATCATAACTTCATTATTCAGTCAAAGCATGTAGAAGGGGCGATAATGTCAGCCTTTCACGGGGTGGATCGCCTGGAGCTTGCAAGGATCCGGGAGACGGGAACGCCGGAAGAGAAAAAAGAGGCAGAAGATTTTCTGAAAGATTTGCAGAAAGACATTCATACAGTTGAATTTTACTGGGTGGATGACCTGATTGACTACATCGATCTGGGGCTGCACAAGGATATGGAAACAAGAACGTTGACCGTCCACTGGCGATGCGGCATTGTCACCACGGTACCAACCAACGTAGATCCGGTGAAGGACGATCCTGAGAAGCTGGCGCTTACAGATAAGAGATGCTATGAGAACCACCGAAAGTGGTGCGAGAAACAGAAAAAAGAACAGGATTTGATTGAGAGAGAGGCGTAAAAACCTCTCTCTTTTTTTGCCATCAGATGGAGGAAAGCCATATGGAAACAGGGGAAATGAAGGTATCCTATCGGAAATCGATCCGGGAATCCCGAAAGACCCGGACGGCTGCCTACTGCCGCGTCAGTACCAACCGCGCCGATCAGGAAGACAGTTTCGAGGTCCAGAAGAAATATTATGACAAATACATCCAGAGCAATCCGGACTGGGAGTACGTCGGGATCTATTCTGATAACGGCATCAGCGGCACCGATGCAAAGAAGCGTCCGGGATTTATGCAGATGGTGCAGGACGCGGTGGATGGAAAGATTGACCTCATTCTGGTGAAGAGCATTTCCCGATTCTCACGCAATGTTGTGGATTGCAAACACTATGTGGATCTTCTGCACGGAAACGGCGTGGACATCCAATTCGAGAAGGAAGGGATCAGTACCAAAGATCCGGCCGCCTTTCTGATATTTGGACTGATGGCAGTCATTGCGCAGAGTGAGAGCGAATCCATCAGCAAGAACATGAAGTGGCGCTACCAGCAGGCCTTTGAGCAGGGAAAGTACTCGCTCGGGAACAACCACATCCTTGGCTACAGCACAAAGCACGACGGGACGATCTACATCAATGACGATGCATGGATTGTCCGGAAAATCTTCCAGATGTTCCTTGCGGGCAAGAGTTACTCCACCATCGCGTCAGCGGTGAATGCAGCCGGTGGACACAGCGTGACCGGCAGACCCATGACAGCGGAGACCGTGCGGGGCATTCTGAAGAATGAAACCTTTGTGGGAGATAAACTTCTGCAGAAGCGACCGCCGAAGAACTTTCTCACGCATAAGCCGGATCCTTCCGTGGATTACGATTCTTTTTATATCACGGACGGACATCCTGCGATCATCGACCGGGACACCTGGGATCAGGTGCAGAAAAAGCTGAGTGACCGGAAGGAAGAGCAGGAGCGAGGAATTTACTCGATGCCCGGAAGAAGCAGCTTTCTTTACGGCAGAGTCTTCTGCGGAAACTGCGGTGCTTTGTACAAGAGGCGGAATTCCGGAAGCGGGGAGCGCATGCATAAAATGTGGGTCTGCATGGAACGCAGAAAAGGGAAAAAGGGAAACGGCTGTAAGAACCGGACCGTTGACGAGACGGAGCTTTTACAAGCCATAAGTGATGAGCTGGGCCTTCCGTGGAAGGACACTGACGCCTTTCCCAGAGAAGAATTTGAGTGTCAGATCGAGAAAATCCTTGTCTACGATGATCATTTTGAATTCATAAAAAAGAGCTGATCTTAGGTACTATTTCCAAAAAGAATCTGTGGTCGATAATTGTCTTGCTATGTACCCTGATTTTGAATATCGTGGGTACTGCAGAAAATTCAAAACAGGCCTGATTCTGCTGGAAAAGGAGACTATGAACCTATTTGACATCGATATTTACAGTTACCACATGAGCGATAGAGAAGAGTTTGTCGCATCGGCACTGCTTTCCAATCTGAAGCATCTTGATCCGGAGGACGCAAGAAAGCAGATTGAATCGGTGATAAGAAGAAGGGAGGATGGAGACTTCGAGATCGAAGGAAAAGCGCTCACCAGCCTGATTGACCAGACCGTTCAAAGCGATTATAAAGAACTCATTGACAGGACCAGCGAGGAGTACAGCGCCTTTGCAGCGGTTGTCCGGGACGTAATGAGAAAGGCGGACGGTAAAAAAATCGTAGATCACATGAGCTATGCATTTGCTACCTTTTTGAAAGACTGCTATACAGCTCTTCAGTAAAAATCAGGTTTCCTGGCGGTCCAGTTGAGCCAAGGGTGCAATGAATTACGGTTCAAGGGTGCAATTTCAACAGGGGATTGCACCCTTGAATTTTATCAGGAATCCAGTAAAATAGCGGCTTTGCGGGGTCAAGGGTGCAAGGGTGCAAGGGTGCAATGTGTGTGAGGGGGTTGCACCCTTGATTAGTGAATGCACTTGTCATAATCTTTGCTGAGATCAGAAAGCACCATCAAAAGGAACGAACGTTTCTTCTCGTCAGCTGCTTCAAATATCGGCATGACCTCTTTGGTCAATGAATCTGTATGGTAATGATCATTCCCAAAGATCAGCCGGTCAATCCCGGTGCCCAGCGCTACAGAAATTGCGTAAAGCATTTTTACGCTGGGCTTTTTCTTTCCGGTTTCTATATCACTGATATACGAGGTGACGGTGTCAACCTGATTAGCCAGCTGCTCCTGCGTCATCTCACATCTGATTCTCTCTTTTCGAATGTTACTTCTTAAGAATTCAAAATCCAAATCATCCATCTTTATTACCCCTCTTGCGGAAAACAACCTCGAATCTCATTTCGCATAAACCAGCTCCTTTTCGGCTGCCTGTGTACTCATATAGCCCATTAGCGAAATTTCGCGCTTGCAATTTCACTTTTTTATTGTAAAGAACTCCCACAATGCTTATAATAAGCTAGTAGCGAAAATATCGTTATAAAAATACACTAATAGATGAAACAAGGCTGCAACATGATAACATACTTTTCTCAGATTGTTGGAGTGCCGGTCGAGTGGCTCTGGTACCCCTATATTCCATATGGAAAAATCACATTGATCGAAGGCGACCCGGGGGATGGCAAGTCCTCTCTCGTGTTATCGATTGCAGCGATGATATCAAGAGGCGGCCTTCGTCCGGATGGAACGAATCACGAAAAGCCCGAATCCACAATTTATCAGTGTGACGAGGACGGCATCAACGACACAATTCTTCCAAGGCTCAAGGCAAATAATGCGGACTGCTCGAAGATCGCTTTTATTGATGAAGACGAGAACAATCCGCTTTCTCTCATGGATGAACGGATCGAGGAAGCTCTGAAAAAGACAGATGCCAGACTTCTTGTCTTTGATCCGATCCAGTCTTTTCTCGGAAACGAGGATATGCAGAACGTGACCGCGATGCGCAGGCAGCTTTTCTATATCAGCCGGCTTGCGATGAAATATCACTGCGCCGTTATCTTTATCGGGCATATGAACAAGCAGAGCAGTCAGAAAAGCATCTATCGCAGCCTCGGCAGCATCGACATTGTGGCAGCTTGCAGAAGTGTACTTGCCGTCAGAAGGATGCAGCAGTCTTCCGGAATCCGATACATCCAGCACATCAAAAGCAGTCTTGCAGAGGAAGGCAGTGATCTGGCCTTTGAAATTGCAGAAGGAGGCCGGATCAACATTATCGGCACGGTCGATGCGGAAGTGGAAGATCCGATGCTGGAAAAAGAATCCATCCGCACCACAAAGCAGGAAGCGATAGAGGAATATCTCATTGCGTGGCTCTCGAAAGAAGATCTCCCGGCAGCGGAAATCATGAAGCGGTTCCGGGAGCTTGGAATCAGCAATCGAACGGTAAAAAGTGTAAAGGCAGATCAGGAGATCAAGTCGATAAAGAAAAAGGATGGATGGTACTGGCATCTGGACAGAGAAGAAAAAATTCCAGATTTAGAGACAGGTGACAGAAATGGGAAGAAACAAGAAATCAGCAAGAGCATCGAAAAAGAATCGGATCCGGGAACGGTACAACCAGAAGGTTGATGAGCTGGAAATCCATGAAGTGACGCCGAAAGAGGCGGTCCGAAAGGCTCCCGGCACGATCCGAAAGGTCGCTGCTTACTGCCGTGTTTCTACGCAGGAGGAACAGCAGACCTCAAGTTTTGAGCTACAGGTGAAAACCTACACCGACCTCATCAATAACACGCCGGATTATCAGCTCGTCAATATTTATGCGGACGAGGGAATCTCTGGAACGAATATTGAGCACCGGCTGGGCTTCCAGCAGATGATCGAGGACTGCAAGGCAGGAAAGATCGATCTGATCCTCACGAAGTCGATTTCCCGTTTCGCCCGAAATGTGAAGGACACGCTTGCCACGATTCAGATTCTGGATAACCTGCCGCATCCGGTGGAAGTGAAATTTGAGACCGAGCATATCGATACCTTTGATCCCGGTATGCGCTTCCTCCTCATGATGATGGCAGGGATGGCCGAGCAGGAATCCCGGACCAAGAGCGACATCATGAACTGGAGCTTTGAGAACCGGATCAAGAACGGCATCTTCCTGACACCGCCACTGTATGGCTACGATCAGGATGAAAACGGTGATCTGGTGGTCAACGAACAGGAAGCGAAAGTGGTGCAGTTCATCTACTATTCCTTCCTGACCGGCTTCAACTGCTCGGAAATTGCGAACTTCCTGACCTCGCTCCATATCAAGACTTATTCAGGAAAAAACACATGGAACAGCGGCACCATCCGGGGCATTATCCGGAACGAACGCCACTGTGGAGACATTCTGGCGCATAAGACCTATACGCCGGATTTCCTGACCCATAAGCACAAAGTAAACCACGGCGAGCGCACCTGGGTACGGAAGGAAGATCATCATGATCCGATCGTGAGCCGGATCGTATGGACCGCTGCCAATCGAAAGATGGAGGTGGAGTTCCGGAACCGGAAGGGAGAAACGCTTCCTTCTCTTTCTGTCGTGGATCAGGGGATTCTGAAAGGCTATGTTCCTGTGGACCGGAATATTCGTGGATTTTCGGAAGCAGATTATGAAGAGGCTTCCAGAAGTGTTCTGACAGACGATCTGGATGAGCAGATTGAAAAGAAGCATCAGCTGGACAGCGCCCTCGATGGATATGAGGTGGTCCGGAGTTTCCTTTTCAGTACCACGGACAAAACGATCATGACTTTTTCCAATGGGCAGATCTATTTCAACACGAACTGCGTACGGGAGTTAAACCGCACGGAGTATGTGGAGCTCCTGCTCAATACCAAGGAAAAATGTATCGCTGTGCGTCCCTGTGAGAAGGATTCTCCGACAGCAGTCCGGTGGGCAAAATTTGTAGGCGATATGATCAAACCCACGGCAAAGAGCTGCCGTGGACTGGTGGAGCCACTCTGTAATCTGATGGGCTGGGATCCGGACGCCAGGTATCGGTTCGTCGGGCGATTTGTTTCTTCCGGCGATGAATGCTGTCTGTTCTTTGATCTTACGGATCCGGAGATCACGCAGGACGTGACGTATACGGAGGAAGATCCGGAGAGCAGTGAGAACGACACTCCCCGTGTCATCCGAAGCAGAGAAGATGAGATCGAACAGCAGAGTACGGTCCACCATGAGAAGGTGGTCTTTTACGCAGACGAGAGGTTTGGACGGGATGCGGCAGAGGAACTGGAGCTGGCGCACTTTAAGGGCGACTGGCAGATCCTTCGTCCTGCCTCATTCTTCAAGTACTGCACAGATATCACAGAAGACGAACTGAAAGAAATCATCTCGGAAGCCCAGTCTGTGACGGCCCAGATGAAAACGAATGTGGGGTAAATTATGGATACATTTATCGATGACGAGAAAGAAGCGGAAATTCAGAAGACATTCAGCTATAACGGCTACCAGACGGTCCGAAGGGAGCTGTTCGCGCATCTGCGTGAGCCTCAAATGACCATTCGGAAAGACAGCATCACGTTCAATACTGCCTGCATCGAGGGACTGGAGGACACGGTCTATATTCAGATCCTCGTCAATCAGGACCAGAAACGGCTGGTGATCAAAAAATGCGAGAAGGACGACAGGGATTCGCTCCGGTGGTGCATCCAGAAGAATGACAAGCGGAAGAGCAGGAAGATCACCGGCAGGCAGTTCTGCAACATGATCTACAAGATGATGAGCTGGGACAATCTGTGCCGCTATAAGATCCTTGGCCACCGCATCGATTATCAGGGGGAGACTCTCTATGTCTTTGAGCTGGACGATGCTGAAATCTTCCGTGAGAGGCCGAAGCGTACCAAGGCAGAGCTGGAGAAGTTGCGCGAGGAGATGACGCCGGAAGAACTGGAGGCAATGAAGCAGAGGGAGGCAAAGGCGTCGAGGACACCTTTCTATCCGGGAGATCTGGATACTTATGGCGTACCTGTCGAAAAACACGAGGACAGGGTCTCTTTGCAATCGTTGGACGGATTTGCCGGCCAGCAGGAACTACAGCTGCAAAATCAATAATGGGAGGCTATTATGTCTGAGCAGGAAAGAAGACTCGGGCTCTCTTTTTCGCTGAAACGGGGAAGGAGCCTGATTTATTGGGCTACCATCAGATCTTTGAAGAATCCGAAATTTATCCGGTTCCTCTTTAATTCCAGAGACCACAAGGTGGCCATTCAGGTCGCCACGCCGATCGATAAGGAGGCATTGAAGGTACCAGCCTTTCAGGAGGTCCAGCAGTATGAGATCGCCAGTAAGGCTTTTCTTCGTGTGCTCTACAAAAATTGCCACTGGGATGAAAGCAAGACGTACCGGGTCTATGGAACAAATTATGGGAACGAGCAGGTCGTGGAATTCCGGCTGGAGGAAGCGACGATCATCCGGGACGAGGAGTTCCGGGATCCGGAAATCAGAGAGCCGTAATTTGAAAATTTAACAGAATTTGGAATCTGGCAACAGGCCATCGAGGAATTTTTCCTTCGGTGGTCTTTTTTTATTGTCTGCGGAAGAGTCTTTAATGAACAAGAGCGGGCTTCAATCAGAAATGAGGGTGAAACACAAGTAGTTGTGGACACGAATTTCCGAAAATACCACATATTGTTCTGCAGAAGCGTCTTGGCTCAGCACGTGACCCCGGAAAATCCTGTTTATGAACCTTACACCTTTTTATCGCTGAATATCATGCGAGAGTTTTATGGAAAATCATTTGCTGTATTAAAAAAGCACCGGCCTTATCAATTGGTCGATGCCTTAAGGATCACATGTCAAGCAGATCACTATGTGTACCTGTTCGCACTGCCGTAAGAACCAGTTGGTGATCGTCAATGGTATAAATCAATAACCAGTCTGGAAGGATGTGGCATTCCCGGAAGCCGATATAGTTTCCTACCAGTGCATGGTCTTTATATTTGTCATCAAGGACCTTTTCTGCAAGCAGATCATCGATCACATCCTCCAGCAGGCTTATATCGCATCCCCGCTTCTTCATGCGCTTATAGTCCTTTTTAAATTTCGTGGTTGGCTTTAAGGTTAGCATTATTCTTTGTCCAGATCATCGAATAGTTCCCGGGCAGAACGATAGGATTTCACCTGCTTTTTCCCAGACATGATGTCTCTTGCTTCCTGCATCGCCTCTTCTGTCTCACGGTTATAGCGTGGAAGTCTGACCTCAAACGGAAGTCCTCCCACAAGGAGACAATTGTCGAAAAAGATATTCACCGCTTCCGGCATCGTCATGCCCAGCTGGCTGAACAGATTCGTCAGCGTTGTCTTCTTCTCGCTGTTCATTTTCATGTTAAAGTTTGTATCTTTCACAGCAGATTTTGCCATCTCTTACACCTCCTGCTTATTTCATCGCTTATTTCACTTTCTGATTCCATATTAGTCTCTAAGTGATGATTATGCAAGAGATAGTTTTACTTTCTTACATCTCCCACGGAAGTCCGATCTTCCCGAAGTGCCCATAGGCGCTTGTCTTCTGAACTTCCAGAATAATTATCGTCATCTCCTATTCCGCTCAATCCAATCGTCTTTTATCCTTAGCCAAATTAGCCAACTGAGAAATATTACTTCATATATACATCCATCTGATCAGCAATGATATGACTCAACCGGGGATGATAAATAAGTTTATAGGAGAAATGAATTATGAGACCGACACAGGTAATTACAGGACCGAACACGATTTTCAGCTATCTCAACATAAACGAGCCGAAAACACCCATGGGCGGTGGAACACCGAAGTACAGCGCATCCCTTATCATCAACAAGGATGACACGGCTACGATTGACGCCATCAACAAGGCCATCCAGGCAGCGTACGATGAGGGCGAGGCAAAGCTCAAGGGCAACGGCAAATCCGTACCGCCGCTGGCAGCGATCAGAACTCCGCTGAGAGATGGTGATCTGGAGAAACCGGATGATCCGGCATATGCGCACAGCTACTTCGTCAATGCGAAGAATGCCAGAAAGCCGGGTGTGGTGGATGCACATCTTAATCCGATCACGGATACCTCAGAGCTTTACAGCGGCATCACCGGCAGGGCGAGCATTTCATTCCTGTTCGGAAAACGAAATCCTTGCAGAGGCTGGTCAAACACAGTTTTATGTGTCAGAGACCTTCTTCCGGCGCCATTCCAGCGAAAAGATATCTGCAGAATACAGGAGTTATCCACAGTCATTATGCCAGTACCCTTCAGAGAGTCGATTCGCTTTTTGTCCTGTTTTCTTCTATAATGAGTGTAAATGAGTGTAGAAAAAGGCAGGAAGACAGGCGATGGAGCACAAGTATACGGAAGACGAACTGAACAAGCTTGACAAACAGGCTCTGATCATGCTGTTTCTGTCCATGCAGGACCGTCTGAAGGAGCTGAAACAGCATCAACCACCTTGTTGAACAGGTGGCAGCCGCAAATCAGTACCGTTTTGGGCGTCATACGGAGAAGCTCTGCGAAATCGAAGGCCAGATGAGTCTGTATGACTTCTTCAATGAGGCGGAAGCTGTACATGCTGAAACTCCTTCACCGGATGAGCCGCCTATCGAGACTATCACA
>Ga0214872_100297_pt1 | contig 14399 bp, 14 predicted proteins | sample Stichaenrichm18X_FD_168614 | JGI IMG/M metagenome (GOLD analysis project Ga0214872, IMG submission 168614) | Xylose enriched microbial communities from anaerobic bioreactor in Madison, Wisconsin, United States - 18X | ecosystem: Engineered > Bioreactor > Anaerobic > Unclassified | place: USA... | reverse complement strand
GTGGTGACGCCTGAAAGCACGCCCCAGCTCTCAGCCTCACGAATTTCATCTAAGTCAGCAGTGTCAATGAAGAATTTCATAGTACCTTCCTTTCTATAACAACTTTAATTATTTGTCTACTTTTCCACCTTAACTTGCACCAAATTTTTTAATCCAGCATCTAAAAGACTTTTACCATAACTATCATCTATATTTGTATCCGTTATTAACGAATCAAATTGATTTAAATCAGCAAACTTAAACCCAACTTCAAGTCCAACTTTACTTGAGTCAGTTAACAAAAATGAATTGACAGATTTCCTTAACATTAAGGAATTAACGGAAACACCTTCTATAGTAGCTGCTGAAACACCCGAATGTGCAGTCAGTCCAGAACATCCCAATATAACCTTGGAAGGTGTAACAAATTCAAGTGTATGTAATGACAAGTCTCCACTTAAAACTGATCTTTGTGTAGTAATTTCACCTCCCGATAATAAAATGGTGCAATCAATAGGTGGTGTTTTTTTAAGAATTCTAAGATTATTTGTAATAATTGTAACACCAGGAACATTAATATAATCAAGAATGAGGATTGTAGTTGTACCACCACCCAAAAATATAGTATCATTTTTTTCGATTAAATCAGCAGCAGTACGAGCTATAGTTTTTTTTGCCTTTTGCAAGTATTCTTTGTCGTTAAAATATGAAGCAAATAGTTCCTTTTTAGAATCTAAATTTGACGCTTTTTCCAAAATTGTTGCTTTTCCATATCGTCTAGTTACTAGTCCTTGTTCTTCAAGATAATCTAGATCTCGTCGAATTGTTGGTAAAGAGATTTTAAAATATTGAGAAAGTTCCGACACAGAGATAGAACCTACTTTTGTAAGAAGTTTAATCAACTGAGCTCTTCGTTGATCAATAGCAAATTGGCTATGTCTCATATGATACCTCGGCAAATTCTTTATAGGCATAAGGTCTTTAAAAAATAACTGGCATTTGTAACCCTTTTCTTTTCCTTCACTATGCCTTTGTATTTTATACCGTTATCTTTTCTTTTTTACTTAGATAGTGTCAAAAAAACATAAAACATATTAAATATTTACTTTATATGATTTTTTAACGAGAAATAAGTATCTTTCATTTGATAAAAATAAGAAAAATAGACCGCTTACTAAAAATTTTATGCCATTCAAGCAGTTCATATAGAAGTGATTTTAAATCTATGGATAATAATCAAAGTTAGACTATAGGATATCACCTGTTCTTATTAAAAGATTGAATGTATAAAGCTAGTAGATTAAAGAAAGGAGCAAATAACGAAAAATATTATTTTATTTGTTCTTTAATTTATTTCATTTGTGATTAGGAGGGAATATGGAGATTTCGCTTTGGCAAGCAATTTTACTTGGACTTCTTTATTATTTAACAAATAATGGGACACCTTGGGTTACTGGTTTAGGAAGTGTATCTATTCGTCAACCAATTGTGTGTGGCACAATTACTGGACTAATTCTTGGTGATCCTATTGAGGGATGCATTATTGGTGCAACAATAAATACTTTATATCTTGGTTTTATTAATGCAGGAGGTACATTGCCAGCTGATGCTGGCATTGGAGGTATTGTTGGAACTGCGCTTGCCCTTTCATCGGGTGCTACTGCTGAGGCAGCAGTAGCAATTGCAGTTCCTCTTGGGCTTCTTGGCACATTAATCTGGACTCTACGTCAGACTGTGAACATATATTTTGTACATCAAATGGATAGGGCAGTTTCTACTGGTGATGTTAAGAAAGCAGTTTTTTGGCAAACATGGCCTACACAGATTTTTGCATGCCTAGTAACTGCAGTACCTGTGGCATTGCTGATATATCTTGGTGCACCTGCTGTTCAAGGTATAATTGCAACGTTATCTGGTACACCGCTTCATATTCTTCAAGTTGCCGGTACTATGCTTCCGGCACTTGGTATAGCTATGCTCCTTCAAATGCTTAATACGCGTGAAGGAGTTATTTTGTTTTTTGTTCTTGGCTTTTTCCTTCAAACATATACAGGCATAGGAACACTTGTAATTGCAATTTTTGGAGGCATTTTTGCGTGGGTTTATTCTGAGCTTAAATTTCAAGATGTAGATAAGAACTCAAATTAATAAAAACTAAGTTATAAATTTATATAATAATGATATATAAATTGGATTCTCAAAAAGGAGGTTTTTTATGGTAAAAGAATTAGATAGTAATGACAATAATGAAATAGAAAATAATGGAGAAGAGAATACTCTTAAATTATCAAAGGAGGATCTTAGGAGAGCATATTGGTCTTTTGAAATTTGGGCTCAGGCATGTTGTAGCTATGAGCGTTTACAAGCACCGGGTTTTTTTATGGGGATGCGTAAAGTTATTGATAAACTTTATATTAATAAGCAAGATAGAATTGAAGCATACCAACGGCATCTTGAATTTTATAACTCTGAATTTGCTCTTATTGGCGGTCCACTTATCATGGGGCTAGTAATTGCAATGGAAGAAGATAAGGCTAATGGAGGTGAGGTTGACGGTTCTGCTATCTCTGCAATGAAAGCATCACTTATGGGACCACTTGCAGGAATTGGTGATACGCTTAGGCAAGGCATGCTTATTCCCATTGTTGGGTCGATAGCAATTTCAATAGGACAGACAGGCAATTTACTTGGTCCTGTTTTTTACATGGTTGTTATGCTTGCAATATGTTTTGTCTTTAGTTACTGGGTATTCCGTGAAGCGCACAGTCGTGGAAGTAATTTTGTATCTTCAGTTTTTACTGGAAAAAAGATTGAGAAAGCAATGACTCTCATTACTACAGTAGGGGCAATTACTATAGGTGCACTTGCAGCGACAACAGTTAAACTTTCTACTACGGCTGTTATTACACTCGGCGATAGTCAGCTTAATTTACAGACCGATTTGTTTGATGCAATAGTAAAAAATATTTTACCATTTGGCTTGGTCATGTTAGTATTATATTTTCTTAATAAAAAAGTTAATATTAATTGGATTATTGTTGGGATTTTTGTCTTTGCAGTTGTTTGCGGTATTCTTGGAATAGTTTAATTTTAAAATTTATATTATATATATTTAAAATACTACTACTAGAAGTGTGGAGCAGATGATGAAAAACGTTTGCTGGGTGCGTATAGATGATCGTTTGATTCATGGTCAAGTAATGACACAGTGGCTTCAAACTTCTGGGGCGAATGAAGTTCTTATTATCGATAACGGAGTCGCTAAAGATAAATTTTTACAGATGATAATGAAGGCAAGTATTCCTGAAAAGATAGTTCTTAAAGTTAAAACTGTTCAAGATGGTATCGACTACTTGCTTGGTCCTGCAGACAAACAAAAGATCTTTATCCTAGTTAAAGTTCCTACGGTGCTAGTTTCGCTTGTTGATGCAGGAGTCATGTTGCCATTTATAAATGTTGGTGGAATGGGGGCAAGAACTGATCGATCTTCTCTTTATAGAAATGTCTCTGCTAATCAAGAAGAAAGAGAACAGATTTTATATTTAATTAGAAAGGGCGTGAGATGTTTCTTTCGAGCAATTAAGAGTGATCCTGAAGAGGATGCCACCAAATATGTAAGCTAAAATAAATTATATACATACTTTAAGCTAAAGGAGCAAGTGAAATGAATGATATTGTTGATTTTTTTGGCAGACATAAAGTTTTGGTAATTGTTCGAGGCTTATATGGTGATAAACTGCTTTCTGTCATAGATGCTTTATATAAGGGTGGCATTATGATGGCTGAAGTAACTTTTGACCAGGCTGATCCTAATGCAATTGAGAAAACTTCCGATGCGATTAAACTTATCAAAAATAATTTTCCTAAAATGAGGGCAGGATCGGGTACTTGTACAAGTATCAGTCAGGTTATAGCTACTAAAGAGGCTGGTGGTGAGTATTGTCTTTCTCCACATGTTGACCTCCAAGTTATTCGTGCTACTAAAGAGGCAAATTTAGCTTCCATTCCTGGTGCGATGACTCCTTCTGAGATTATTAAAGCAAATCATGCAGGAGCAGATATTGTAAAAATATTTCCAGCAGGTTGGCTTGGTCTGCATTTTATTAAAGATATTAGAGGCCCGATTAATAATGTAAAATTTCTTGCTGCAGCGGGAGTTAATGAAGACAATTTTGGTGAGTTTTTGGATAGTGGATATTTTTGTGCGGGAATTAGTAGCCGTTTAGTTGATAAAAAAGTTATTGCAGAGAAAAATTATGATGAATTAACGCGAAGAGCAAAAGTATTTGTAAAAATCGCTGGTGAACACACTTCTAAATAAGTAAATAAATAAAGCAATCTGCTTTTAAAAAAGAGTGGATTGCTTTATTAGATTTTTTTAATAATCTAGTAATATAGGTGGTGATTGTATGTCTAAATTTGCTTTAGTTTTTGGCGGAGGAAAAATTGCGAGGGGTTTTATAGGACAAATCCTTTTTTTAAATGGCTATAATATAGAATTCGCTGATATTAATACGCACTTAGTTGATTTGTTAAATACTTCGGATAAATACCAAGTACATATTATGGGAAACGAAAAAAGGAATTCTTTAATTACCAATTTCAGTGCTATAAGTATAACTAATTTAAATGAACTTTATAGATGTTTTTATGAGTCTGATGTTGTTTTTGTGTCAGTGGGTGGTGCTAATTTGGGAACAGTTGGTGAGACTATTGGAAAGATGTTTCAACAAAATGGCATAAAAAATATTTACCAAAATATTGTTGTATGTGAAAATTGGCTTAATGCAGGAAAAGTTTTAGAGAAATCAATCACTTCTAATCTTTCATATGATAATGTGCTTTTATTTAATCAATATATTGGAATTTGCGAAGCCGTAGTGATGCGAACTGCTACACAACCAAATGACTTATCTAAAAAATTTCCTTTAGATGTCTGGGTACAAGACTATTGGAATTTACCCGTTGATAATAGTAAAATTAAAGGTAGATTTCCAGATATAAACTATATAGAATTACGTGCTGATTTTAATAATTTATTAACACAAAAGTTGTTTACAAACAATACAAGTAATGCTGTTATAGCATATAGTGGATTTTTACTAGGATATGAGTATATTGCTGATGCCGCAAATTCTCCAGAGATTCAATTGCTCTTAGATCAAGCGTATCCATGTATTAATAAAATACTTGAAAAAGAGATTGGTGTTGATCCTGAAGAACAACGAAAATTTTCCGAAAAAGCTCGTGCAAAATATTGCGATTATACTATTGTAGATAAAGTTATTCGACATGCTAAAGATCCCATTAGAAAACTTGGACCTAATGATCGTTTAATTGCACCGTGTAGAATTGCATTACAACAGCATATCGATGCTGCAGTTTTGGTTGATACTATTGCTAAAGCAATTTTTTTTGATGAACCTTCAGATGAATCTGCTATGAAATTAAAGAAAATCCGGGAAAAATATGGTATAGAATATGTATTAAAAAATATTTGTAAACTTTGTTCTGATGAGCCGCTTTATAACCTTGTACTAGAGAGTGTTGAAAAAATCCGAAAAATGGGTTTGGTAATTGATCATGAATAATAAAAATATAGTTATTTTTGGAGCTGGGCAGACGGGACGTGGATTTATTAATCGCTTTGCTCAATTAGATGGAGATAAAACTACTTTTATTGATAGTAACGAAAAATTAGTATTTGATTTAAATAAAAAGGGCTTATATAAAATAATTTTTTCTAGTAACAGAAAAGATTTAGTTGTTAATAATTATGTGGCATTAACATTAGATGATCCATCAATAGATACTGTTTTACGTAACGCCGATATTATATTTATTTCAGTTGGAGCAGCAAATGTTATTAATGTTGGACATATGCTTAACAAGATACAGTTTTATAAACCAATAAATATTGTGACGGCAGAGAATGGAGTAAAGGTCTCTAATGCAATTTCTTTTCTTCGAAAAAAGAAGAACATTTTTTTATGTGAATCTATTATATTTTGTACAACATTAAAATTGGATAAAGGGTTAGATATTTTTAGTGAAGATTTGGATTTTTTTCCTTATGATTACCAACAGTTAGGTCAATATCTTCCAATCGATTGGTTAGTACCTATTCAAAATTTTGATATTCTAGTTCAAAGAAAAATATATACATATAATTGTGTTTCTGCTGTAATTGCTTATTTAGGATATTATAAAAAATATCAAGTTTTTTCTGATGCTGCGAATGACAAAGAAATTGAAGCAATTGTTGAATTAATTTTAAAAGTTTTAAATATTTCCATTGCAAAGAAGTATAATATTTCTTTAAGTGAACAAAATGATTTTTCAGAAAAAGCAGTTATTAAATTTAAAAATGCGAAAATTATTGATACTGTGTCTAGAAATTGTCGAAATGTAATGCGTAAATTGCTTCCAAATGAGCGTTTAATTGGTCCACTCCAGTTGATTTTTGATTTTGGATACTCTTCTAAGGAGTTTCTCCTTGTAATTGCTTGCGCTCTTTTTTATGGAACAAGAGAAGAGTCCTATCAATTTGATTTGAATACGTATTTAAAGGGTTTTCCTATTGAATGGTCTCGTGTTGTACTAAAAGATTATAATTTTTTGATAAATGGATTTTCATTCCAATCAATTTTAGGAAAGAACTATTAGTATGATGGTGGAGCTTATACTAATTTTAATTTCCGGTACTTTGATTTTTATTAATATATTTTTAAAAAATATATTAATAAAAAAATTAACTTATTATATATACTCTAAAAACTTTGATTTGTTTTTTTCGACTTCATCAAAGAAATTTGTTAAATTTCTTTTACCAAAAATTGATTTAGTTGCTTTAAATATGAAAGCACATATGTGCTTAAGTGATGACACAAGCATAGACCATGATCTCCTAGTGCTAAATAAAACAAAGAAAGTATCAGATACTCTCAAACGTAGTTTGCTGTGGGAAGCAGTTTTCTATTTTCTTGGTAAAAAAAATGTTTCACGTATCTCAGAGTTACTTATACAAATTTCTCATTTATATAAAGATTCAGAAAAAGATGACAATTCATTTAAAGATATAAAATATATTTCAGACTCATATATTAAAAAGAATGGTAATGATATTTCTCAATTAACAAATGAGTTAGCAATTTCAAAACGTTTAAATGATTCAAGAAGATATCTGAGGCTTTGTTTTATGTTATCTGAACAATATTACAATATTGGTGAAAAAAATAAATCTTTTTTTTATATGAATGAAGCAAGAAAAATAGTTAGCAATAACTATAGGAAAGTATACTAATTGGAGGAATTAACTATGATAGGTATTCTTATAGCTGCGCACTCTTCTTTTGGATGTGAGCTGATTAAATCATATCAGCTGATTGTTGGTAAAACTTCTCAACTTGATAGTGTTGGTCTTTTTCATGGAGATAACGTCGATAATTTAGAAAAGTCAATTGAAAGTAAAATAAAAGAATTAGATACTGGGGATGGGGTTTTGATTCTTTGTGATCTTTTTGGTGGAAGTCCTTCTAATTGCTCTGCAAAAGCTATTGAAACACTTAAAAATAGTCATAAAATTGAGTGTATTGAGGGTGCTAATTTGCCCATGCTTATTGAGGCTCTCTCTTTGCGAGATACTGTTGAAATTCATAAACTTAAATATGATGTGATTAATGTTGCTAAGGATAGTATTATAGACATACGTAGTAAATTTAATTTTTAAAATTTTTTAAGGAAGACAAAATGAAAGTTTTAATTACTTCAAACAGTTTCGATAAATATAGCAATGTAGGTACTGAAATTCTTTCTGATGCTGGTTTTAAAATCATTCGTAATAAATATGGTCGTGTTATGACTGAAACAGAATTTATTGAGGAACTAGATGGTGCTGATGCTGTGATTTTAAGTACTGAAGTTCTTAATGAAAAAGTATTAAAAACTGATCCTAATTTGCAAGTAGTTTCTCGATATGGTGTCGGGGTTGATAACATCGATATTGATTATTTGAAAAAGCATAATATTGTTTTGGAAAGAGCAATAAATTGTAATAATCAAGCTGTTGCTGATTATACTGTTGGACTAATTATTAATTGCTGTCGTGGAATCGTTCAATCAGCCATGGCTATGCGTAATAATGAATGGAAAAAATGGACTGGGATTGATGTATGTGGTAAAACAGTTGGAATAATTGGTTTAGGATCTATTGGAAAAGAGGTAGCAAAAAGGCTAAGTGGTTTTGGATGTCATTTGATTGCATTTGATTTTTTTTATGATGATTCCTTTTGTAAAAAATGGAATATAACTAAAGTTACTCTTAATGAAATATATCAGCAATCTGATATTATTACATTGCATGTTCCTGCTAATACTGATGGTACTCCGCTTATTGATGCACAAGCAATTTCAAGTTTTAAAGATGGTGTTATTTTAATTAATACTGCTAGGCGTTCTCTTGTTGATGAAGCCTTCCTTTTAAAGGCTTTAAAAAATGGCAAGGTAAGAGGCTATGCTTCTGATGCTCCTCTTTCTCTTAATGATGTTACTGAGGAAATGAACTATCTAGATAATGTCATTATTACACCACATAATGCTGCTGTTACATTTGAAGCAAGTCAAAAAATGTCTCGAGTGTCAGCAGAAAATGTTGTGAAATATTTTATTAATAGATAAACTGTTCTAGCTTTGTTTGTAATAATTTTTAATAGATATATAAATGAAAAGATCACGAAAGCTTTAAAAGATGAAGCTTTCGTGATCTTTTATCATATGCTTTTATACTAAGCAGAAGGTATTAGCAGAAGGTATTAGGTGGGGTATAAATTGCTCATTAAATAATCTATCTATCTCTTATATTTCGGTAACGTAGAATTTCTTTCGCAAATTGATAACTGAATACAGCCAGGCAAAGCAACGGACATGGTCCGAATGCCATCGGTATGATTTACAGCGACCAAGCAAGTAAACACATCGAAAGGGGCAAACGAACCATGTCCGAGCAAATCGTATCAGTCGATGAGGAAACGATAAAGAGCGACCTGCGAGAACTTGTCAAAACAACGGTGCAGGAGACCATCAACGCGATGCTCGATAAGGATGCCGACGACCTCGTGGGCGCCGAACGTTACGAACGCACTGCCGAGCGCAATGCCTACCGTTTTGGCCATTACAAACGCAAGCTCACCACCACGTCAGGCGAGATCGAGCTGAGCGTGCCGAAGCTGCGGGGCATGCGTTTTAAGACCGCCGTTATCGAGCGGTATCGCCGCCGCGAGACCTCTGTCGAGGAGGCCATGATCGAGATGTATCTGGCCGGTGCTTCGACCAGGCGCATCGAGGACGTGAGCGAGATACTGTGGGGTTCGAAGGTCTCAGCCGGCACGATGTCGAATCTCAACGAGAAGGCATTTGAAAGTGTCGAGAGGTGGCACGTCCGCCCGCTTAAGGGTGAATACCCCTACTTCTACATCGACGGCATCTACCTCAAGCGCAGCTGGGGCGGATCGTATGAGAATGTCGCGGTAATGATCGCCATCGACGTCAACGCCGATGGGTACCGCGAGATTCTCGGCTGTGCGGAAGGCTTCAGCGAATCCAAGGAATCCTGTAGGGAGCTCCTGTTCCGGCTTAAAGGTCGCGGGCTCAAGGGCATACGCATGCTGAACGGTGATAAATCCATCGCTATGTTAGGGGCGCTCGAGGAGGTCTTCCCGAAAGCGAGATACCAACGCTGCACCGTTCATTTCTATCGTAATGTCTTCGGCAAGGTTCCCAAGAACAAACGGACCTACGTCGCGGAGATGCTGGGAGCGATACACGCCTAGGAGAGCTTCGAGGCATCGATGAGGAAGGCCAGCGAGGTGGTTGCCGAGCTTAAGAACATGAAGCTTGCCGCTGCGGCCAAAACCGTCGAGGACATGGCATCCAAGTTCGGCCCAGTCGACTTGAGCCTGATGACCTAAAGCGGTCTCGAAACGGATATCGCTCGTGCGCCTTCTCGCCTTGCGATATGGTCTCGTGAAGTCAGCCAGGATGGTCTTTTTGCCTGTATATCCTATCGTCGATATCTCCGCATAGAGTCTCTCGACGCTGATGCGGGGATACTCATCAAGGCGCTCCAGCAGATAATCCTTGTATGGGTCCAGCTTGCTCTCGACAGGAGGGCGCTCGTATCGCGGTGCATTTTCAGAGCGTATTGCTTTCCTCACCGTGTTTCTGGAAAGCCCCGTGGTCCTGACGATTTCCTTGATTGAGACGCCTCGATGGTAGGCAGCGACGATATCTGCCCACTCCTCCATTCTGATCATGCGGCTCCTCCTCTCGTTGAGAAGAGGATACCGACTCCCTGTTGTGAGGGGGTCAGTTTTCAACCGTTGGAATGGGGTCATTATTGCAGCGTTGCTTACATCAGGCGCCGAACCCGTGTTGTGGGCACGTTCCCTGACGGTCATGCGGCATTGATGCCGGTTGCCGCCAGATACAAATATGTCGCCGAATCTGACTGGGGAACGAGACGCTACCTGGATGTATCCATGTTGGAGAGATCGGAGGCCTAAGGGGGAAACCGAAGTGAAGCCGACGGCGTGCCTAGGATGTTCACTTTTTTTGCGAAAGATTCTTGACAGTACCTGCAAATAAAGTGGCCCTCTCTTATTTGAGCACTATATATTACTATCGCTACGAAAACTCTTTGCCTGAGCCTTGTTGCGTTATATTCTTTCAATGACAATACCATTCTAGGAAGACCATCTGCACACCAGTTGGCTGTAGCATAGTAAGCATACTGTTTGGCGGATACACTCATTTTTGTAGTATAAGAGTAGATGATAAACTTGGAGATGTCTTAGCTTCGTAGAGGTTTCTTATACCGAGTGTTGCTCATTTGCTTGCTTGTAAGAATTCTAAACCGGCGTTTCATAAATACTTTTTCTTTTGGACAGGTCTTGCTGTCCATGTTCTAACGTATGGTTCTTCCTTCAAGTTGCTCAACATATTCATGAGGTTTAAATGGCATCTATCGAGTACGGTCGGTTTAAAAAAGTGAAGATGTTTGCTAGCCACGTATAGCAAATTGCAAGTGCGCCTACGGCAGAGTTCTAAATGCTAGTAGGTTTTTCCATTGCGAATCTATTGAGAAAACCCTTATCCACGCAAAGCCTACAAGAGAAATCATATCCAATGATCCAATGGTGAGCTGGCCGGCATGTACTCAATAATATATAGCCTCCTTCATTTTATATGTCTTCCTCTAATCTCTTCTTCTTGTTTCTTTCTTCGTCTTGAGAAAGAACAACTCATGTTTATGACCCTTTCCATCCATTGATCTCACTGCTCATTGGTAAGAGATGATGCAACTCTGTTCTTTCTTAGGCCTTAAGAAATGATCTGCATCTTGAAGCTTCGTTTTCTTTGCCTTATAGCACTTTGTCGTAGAATTCGTTAGAGAATCAAATCCCATCTTTGACGAATTGGTTGCCACTTCAATACTAATAAGTTATGTGAAGCTACATCACTCTTAATTTGCAATATATCTTATTATCAATAATAGTAATAAATATATTAATAAAAAAGGTAAACATCATAAACATTAATGTGCTGTTTACCAAGTAGTGCGGATGAACTTACAATACTAAATATCACCAATAGATTAGGCATAATTGCTCTCCAAAAAACAAAACAGAAGTGTGTATTTATGTACAACTACTCTTCCAAAGGTATTGAACTTACAAGAATTATCTCTCTTAATTCTTGTAATGAAATTGGTCGCACTTCAACGGATCCTATTGATTTAATTAAAACTACATTTATCATATTTTTATGTCTTTTTTTATCAATTAAGGCTCTTTTGAAAAGAGACTCAGGGTTAATTTTGTAAATGGTTGGTAGTCCATAGGCCGATACTGCATTTTGAATAACATTCGCAGTATCAAAACTACATTTACCCAATTTTGCACATGCACGTGCAATATAACACATGCCTGCTGCAACACATGCTCCGTGTCCCAACTGATAGTTGCTTTCTGCTTCAATTGCATGTCCTATTGTATGTCCAAGATTAAGAATTTGACGTACTCCATGCTCTTTTTCATCTTGTATTACAATATCTCGCTTTATTTCGATGCAACGCATGACTATTTTTTCAAGTCTTTTATAATCCAAATTGTTTTGTGATAAAGGGAATTCTGTGAGCTCATGAAATAATTTTTTATCACAAATTATACTATATTTTAGTACTTCTCCAATGCTATCATTAAAAAGACGTGAGGGGATTGTTTTTAAACAATTAAGACTTATAACGACTGTGGAAGGCTGAAAAAAAGTGCCTGCTAGATTTTTACCATGATGTAAGTCTACTCCCGTTTTACCTCCAACAGAAGAATCTACCATTGCCAAAAGTGATGTAGGTACTTGTACTATTTTGCAACCACGCATGTAAACAGATGCGGCGAAACCAGCTAAATCTCCAACTACTCCGCCTCCTAAAGCAACTATAACGTCATCTCTTGTTAGTCCAGCAGCTGCGATATTTTCTAGTAGATTTGCAAGTTCAGTCATATTTTTAATTGTTTCGCCAGACCCAACAATCATTGATGAAGTTTTATATCCATTTGCTCTTAATGATTTGTTTACGATCTCACCATATAAAGGATCAACATTTACATTACTAACAACAAACGCCTTAGATCCCCCTGCTGTTTTCCTTGTCTGTGGGCCCACTTCATTAAGAATATTTTTACCAAGCAACACATCATATGGTTTTGATAAGACTCCTATATGTATGACTCTCATTTTGGGCTCCAGTCAAATCTTTATAAGTTATCATTCGAGAAGTATGGTGGAATTTTACATGTTATATTCATTTCTATTTTTATATTTTGTTTGGGCTTCCGCCTCTTTCTTGAGACGATCACCCTCGGCTAGAAGATCATGGAGGCGTGCAGCGTCACATGCATCGATGGCCTCCTTGTATTCTTTCAGATGACCGATGATGAGCCCAAGCTCCTCAGATAGGTTGTCAGCGTTGTCCAAAAAAAGTTCCGTCCACATTGAAGCATTCAGACGGGCCACGCGAGTGAGGTCTTTGTAGGAGCCCGCCGAGAAGCCCTTATGCCTCAATGCCTGCGGACTTTTTACGTACGCATTCGAGACAACGTGAGCAAGCTGGGAGGTGTAGGCGATCATGCGGTCGTGCTCTTCGGCGCTTGTTAGGGTCCAAGAGCCAAAACCGCAAGGCGATAGCAGCTCTTTGAGGCGCAAGAGCACGTTCGCGCGGGCAATGTCATCCATATGCGCCGGCGGCACGACGACCATAGGGGCTCCGTGAAACATGTTTGCACGCGCATGGGCGAAGCCAGAGTATTGCGTGCCAGCCATGGGGTGGCAGCCAATGAACGTGAAAGGCCTTGCATCAGCTATTGCAAAGCAACGCTTGCAGACGGCGCGCTTGATGCCATTCGTATCGATCACGATGGCATCGGCGGAGATGAGGGGGGCCTTCTCATTGAGCCAATCCATAGAAGACTGAGGATACCCGGCAAGTATCAATAGCTCGCATGAGCCTATGGCAGCATCGTCAAGCTCGCCATCAACAGTTTCAATCATTGCCATCTCAAGCGTGGAACGTGTTCGGTTCCATGCGTAGACCTCATGGCCCCCGACATGCTCAGCCTTCGCGAAAGACCCGCCCATGAGCCCTAGCCCCACGACGCCAATACGACCAGGAACAAAAGTAGGGGCAGGCGATGAAAGCTTGTCCTTGTCCATCAGCTTAGTCAACCTCCGTCGTAATAGCTTCTCTTATTAACGCGATCCGCTTCATGGCCTCGGTGAACATCTCGGGGGTTAGCGCCTGGGCGCCGTCTGACCATGCTTGCGTAGGATGGTTGTGAACCTCGATCTCCAATCCGTCAGCTCCGGCTGCCGTAGCCGCGTAAGCAACCTGGCGCACGTAGCGAGTATAGCCGGTGGCATGGCTCGGGTCGCCAACGACCGGCAGATGGGTGAGGTGGTGCAAGACGGGAATCGCATTGATGTCAAAAGTGTTGCGCGTGCGCGTCTCGAAGGTACGTATGCCGCGCTCGCACAAGATGACGTTTTCGTTACCCTCGCTCATGATGTACTCCGCAGCCATCAACAGCTCGTCGATGGTACCGGCGATGCCGCGCTTTAGCAGGATGGGCGTCTTTGTCTTGCCAACCTCCTTCAGAAGGGGAAAATTCTGTGAGTTGCGCGCGCCAATCTGCATCACGTCGATTTTCTTGTCGACGAACAGCTGGACGTCGCGAGGGTCCATGACCTCGGTGACAATAGGCATGTCAAGATCAGCAGATGCCTCAAGCAGCAGATCGAGTCCTTCCTCGCCCATGCCCTGGTAGGAATAGGGGCTCGTGCGCGGCTTGTAAGCCCCTCCGCGCAGC
>Ga0214872_100294_pt1 | contig 14515 bp, 12 predicted proteins | sample Stichaenrichm18X_FD_168614 | JGI IMG/M metagenome (GOLD analysis project Ga0214872, IMG submission 168614) | Xylose enriched microbial communities from anaerobic bioreactor in Madison, Wisconsin, United States - 18X | ecosystem: Engineered > Bioreactor > Anaerobic > Unclassified | place: USA... | reverse complement strand
GAAATGCAGGTGCAGGCGGCCGTGAAGGCGATCACCGAAGATTGCGACACGCCGATCGAGGTCGCCCAGGACCTGCCCCGGCTCGAGGACCGCGCCGCCGTGCAGGACCAGGCCGACAAGCTCCGCCGCCGCATCAAGAACATGGGGGCGATCAACCCCGACGCTGCCGAAGAGTACAGCGAGCTCAAGGCCCGCTACGACTATCTGCAGGCCCAGCTCGACGACATGGTGGCGGCTCGCCGGTCGCTCTCGAAGATCGTCCACGTGATCGACGCGCGCATGAAAGACGATTTCGTGCATACGTTCGACGAGGTCAACCAAAACTTCCAGACCATCTTCGGCGTCCTGTTCCCCGGGGGCACCGGCAGTCTCGAGCTCGTCGATCCCACCGACCCCGAAAACACCGGCATCGAGGTCAACGCCCAGCCGCGCGGCAAGCGCGTCCTGAAGATGTCCCTGCTTTCGGGCGGCGAGAAGTCGCTCGTGGCGCTCGCCCTGCTCTTCGCCGTCTACAAGACGCGGTCGACCCCCTTCTACATCCTCGACGAGATCGAGGCCGCTCTCGACGACACCAACCTGCGCCGCCTGCTCGCCTATCTCGATTCGATTCGCGACAACACGCAGTTCATCATGATCACCCACCAGCGCCGCACGATGGAGATGGCCGACGTCCTGTACGGCATCTCGATGCAATCCGACGGCGTGACCAAGGTAATGAGCCAGCGCTTAGATCAGGCGCTGCGCCATGCGGAAGGATAACCAATGTTCGAACGAGTAAAGGCGGGCATGTCCCGCACGCGCACGCGCTTTACCGAGCGCATGAACATGCTGCTCGACCGCGGCCCCGACGTCGACGACGACTTCTGGGACGGCCTCGAGGAAGCCCTGATCCTGGCGGACGTGGGCGCGCCCGCCGCGATGCACATCGTGGAAACCATGCGCGAGGAAGCGACCCGCAAGGCCCTGCCAGACGCCTATGCGGTCATGGACGCCCTGGCCGACCAGATCGCTAGCGAATTCACCACCGAAGAGATCAACCTCTTCGACGAGAACCCTGTTCTCGTGCTCTTCGTGGGCATCAACGGGGCGGGCAAGACCACCACGGTGGGCAAGATCGCCTACGAGCAGCACGCCAAGGGTCGCAACGTCCTGCTGGGCAGCGCCGACACCTTCCGCGCCGCCGCGATCGAGCAGCTCGAGGAATGGGGCCGCCGCGCCGACGTGGAAATCGTCGAGCGCGAGCGCGGGGCCGACCCGGCGAGCGTGTGCTACGACGCGATCGAGCGCGCCGAGGCCAAGGGGTCCGATCTGGTCCTCATCGACACGGCCGGTCGCCTGCACACCTCCGACGACCTCATGCGCGAGCTGCAAAAGGTCGTCACCGTCGTGCGCAAGCGCTCGAAGATGCCGGTGAAGACCGTTCTCGTCATCGACGCGACCACCGGCCAGAACGGCCTGTCGCAGGCGCGCAAGTTCGACGAGGCGCTCGATCTTGACGGCCTGATCGTCACCAAGCTCGACGGCACGGCCAAGGGCGGCATCGCGCTGGCGGTTTCGCACGAGCTGGGCCTGCCGATCGCCAAGATCGGCGTGGGGGAGCACCTGGAGGACCTGCAGGACTTCGATGCCCGCGACTTCGCCGCCGCCCTGATCGGGGCCGAGCCCGAAGGCGACGAGGAAGAGGACGAGGCCGAAGCGCCCGCAGTGGAAAAGGCCGCCGAAGAGGCGCCCGCGCCGGAAGAGCCCGAAACGGCGCCCGCGGAGCCCGAACCTGCGCCCGAGCCCCCAGCTGCCCCCGAAGCGGAGCCGGCGGCGCCCGCCGAGCCCGCGCCCGCCGAGCCCGAAGCGGAAGCGCCTTCCGAAGCCGAGCCCGCGGCGCCCGCGCCGGAAGAGCCCGCCGGGGGCGAAGCACCCGCCGACGAAGCGCCCGAAGAAGAGCCCCAGAAGAAGGGGCGCATCCGCCGCCTGTTCAAGTGGCGCGGAAGGAAGGAATAAGCATGCTCGACAATCTTTCCGATCGACTTCAGAACATCTTCGGCGGCCTGCGCAGCAAGGGCAAGCTCACCGAAGACGACATCAACGCCGCCATGCGCGAGATTCGCATGGCCCTGCTCGAAGCCGACGTCAACTACAAGGTCGTCAAAGACTTCACCAAGCGCACCAAGGAGCGCTGCCTGACCGCCGACGTGCTCGATTCCCTCACGCCGGCCCAGAACGTCGTGAAAGTCGTGCTCGACGAGCTCACCCACCTTTTGGGCGACACCGATTCCAAGCTCGTCCTGTCGAGCCGCATGCCCAACGTGATCATGCTCGTGGGCCTGCAGGGCGCCGGCAAGACGACCGCGGCCGCCAAGCTCGCCTACCTGCTGAAGAGCAAGGACCATTCGCCCCTGCTCGTGGCCTGCGACGTCTACCGTCCCGCCGCGGCCGACCAGCTCGAAACGCTCGGCAACGAGATCGGCGTGCGCGTGTACCGCAGCGATTCCAAAGACCCGGTGGCCATCGCCAAGGCGGGCGTGCAGGACGCCATCGACCACCTGCGCGACGTGGTGATCATCGACACCGCCGGCCGCCTGCACGTCGACGATGCGATGATGGACGAAGCGGCCGACATCAAGGCCGCCGTGAAACCTGACCAGGTTCTCATGGTCGTCGACGCGATGACCGGCCAGGACGTGGTCAACGTGGCCGCGGCCTTCGCCGAAAAGGTCGACTTCGACGGCGTGATTATGTCGAAGATGGACGGCGACGCCCGCGGCGGCGGCGCGCTCTCGATCCGCGAGGTCACCGGCAAGCCCATCAAATTCATCTCCTCGGGCGAAAAGCCCGACTCGCTCGAAGAGTTCCACCCCGAGCGCATGGCCAAGCGCATTCTGGGCATGGGCGACGTGGTGAGCCTGATCGAGACGGCTTCCAAACTCCAGGAAGAGAAGCTCGAAGAAGAGCAGACCGAGCGCATGCTCAAGGCCCAGCTCAACTTGAACGACTTCCTGGAAATGAACAAGCGCGTGCACAAGATCGGCGGCGTGCAGAAGCTCGTCGCGGCCCTGCCCGGCGGCGACAAGGCGCTCGCCCAGGGCCAGGTCGACACGTCGGCCCTCGACCGCATGGAGGTCATCATCCATTCGATGACCGCCGAAGAGCGCGTTCATCCCGAAGTGCTCAACGGCAGCCGCCGCGCCCGCATCGCCCGCGGCGCCGGCGTCACGGTCACCGACGTCAACCAGCTCATCAAGAAGTTCAACGAGACCAAGAAGATGCTCAAGCAGGTCATGCCCGCCATCGACGGCGGCAACGGGGGCGGCAAGAAGCGCGGCAAGAAGCGCAAGCGCCGCCGCAACCTGCCCGGCATGCAGGGCATGAGCATGGCCGACATGAAGAAGCTCCAGCAGATGCTCGACGACCAGAAGTAGCACGCGTGACAGGGGGACGGAGGTTGTTGTCACGCGACGACCGGAAATAGGCATTCCTTGAAGGTCGCCCGGCGCCGCGCATGCGTCGGGCGATCTGCGCGATACTGGGCATCTATTCAGCCTTCGGCCTATTGTGAGCGTTTCGCGCGAGCGCTTGCGTTCATATGCTCTTGGCATTACACTTTTAAATCGCTGTTTTTAAGGGAGTTCGGCTTCCTGGTATATTGGATTAAAGGAGTTCACCTCTATGGCAACCAAGATTCGCCTCGCCCGCCATGGCGCTAAAAAGGCACCGTACTACCGCGTCGTCGTCATCGACGAGCGCGCTGCTCGTAACAGCAAGCCCATCGACGAAGTCGGTCGCTACAATCCCTGCGTCGAGCCCTCTATGGTGAACCTCGACCTGGCCAAGATCGACGAGTGGCTGTCCAAGGGCGCTCAGCCCAGCGACACGGTCCGTCGCCTTATCGAGCAGGCCCGTAAGGAAGCTTAAGCGAATGCCCGAATCCACGCTGGATATCGCCGGCTTGGTCCGCACGCTTGTCGAGCCGATCATCGAGCACGAAGAAGACCTCGACGTCGTTCAGTCTGAAAACGAAGACGGCGACATCCTCGTCGAGGTGCGCGTCAACGATGAGGACACGGGCAAGGTCATCGGCCGCCAGGGCCGCGTGATCAAGGCCATCCGCACGCTCGCCCGTGCGTCGGCCACGCGCGAAAACGTTCATGTCGACGTCGAGATCGTTGAGTAACATGAGCGATTGGGCCCGGGTCGCGCGTATCGCAAAAACCAGGAACCTTGAAGGGAGCCTCGTTCTGCAAGCTGTAGACGGGCTCCCTTTTCTGCTGTCCCCGCATATGGATGTGCGGTTCGTCCCGCCCACGCTGCGCGGCCCCTTCGGCGGCGCGGTCGATGCGGTGCGCGAATTCCGCGAAGGCTCGTTCGAAGTTTCCTTCGACACCGTGCATGACGTGCGTACGGCCGAAAAGCTCGTAGGGTCCTATTGCCTGGTGCGCAAGGCCGACCTGCCCGATATCGACCGCCTGGAAGAACCGGCCACGCTTGTGGGCTGGCAGGTGGTCGACGATGCCTGGGGCGATCTGGGCACGGTGGCAGGCGTAGACGAAGGCTCCCTGCAGGCGCGCCTGGTGGTGCACGGGGAGGCGGGAGAGGTCCTCATTCCCGTGGTCGACGCCTTCGTTTCCGATTTCGACGAAGACGCGCGCACGATCTTCGTCCATATCCCGCAGGGCCTGCTCGACCTGGCCCGGGACAACGCGCGCGAAGCGGGGGAGTAGCGTGCGCATCGAAACCCTTTCCACCTTCCCCGACATGTACGCGTCGGTGATGGGCGCTTCGATGATGCGCATCGCCCAAGACAAGGGCGCGCTCGATTTCTGCGCCTACGACCTGCGCGATTGGACGCACGACCGTCATCGCACGACTGACGACGAACCCTACGGCGGCGGCCAGGGGCTCGTGATGAAGTGCGCGCCCATCTTCGAGGCCTACGACGATATCGCCGCCCGCTATCCCGAGCGCCCGCACACGATCTTCCTCACGCCCACCGGCACGCCCTTCACCGAAGCGAGCGCCCAGCGCCTCGCCCGCGAAGACCGCCTGCTCTTCATCTGCGGCCACTACGAGGGCATCGACGAGCGCGCCTACGCGCTTGCCGACAGCTGCTTTTCGATTGGCGACTACGTCCTTACGAGCGGTGAGCTCGCGAGCATGGTGATCATCGACGCCGTCGTGCGCCTTTTGCCCGGCGTGTTGGGCGATGACGCGAGTGCCGTCGACGAAAGCTTCCACGACAACCTGCTCGAATATCCCCAGTACACGCGCCCGGCCGAATTCCGCGGCATGTCCGTGCCCGACGTGCTGCGCTCCGGCGACCACGCCAAGGTCGACCGCTGGCGCCGCGAGCAGAGCCTGGCCCGCACCGCCTCCCGCCGCCCCGACTTGCTCGACGAGGCGACCCTTTCGCCCGCCGACCGCGCGTTTCTAGAATCTTTACGCGCCCCCGGCGACCCCCGCGCCTAAAGCGGTATCATGAGCGTTTGTGCGGGGAGGACCGCACGTCGTCGCTTACGAAAGGCAACCAATGGCACAACAGCACCAAGAGACGCGCTCGCATGGCTTTCTGCGCCTTGTGTTCATGGTCGTCGTGGTGCTCGCCTGCGTGTGGGGCCTGCGGACCTTCGTGATCGCCCCCTACGAGATTCCCTCGGGATCGATGGAGACCACGATCATGACGGGCGACCGCATCTTCTCGGAGAAGATCACCTACTACACGCGCGACGTTCAAGCCGGCGACATCATCACCTTCGACGACCCGGTGAACCCGGGCCGCACCCTCATCAAGCGCGTGATCGCCACGGGCGGCCAAACGGTCGATTTGCGCGACGGCGTGGTCTACGTCGACGACACCCCGCTTGCCGAACCCTATACCCACGGCCTGCCGAGCTACCCGCTCTCTTCGACCGCGGTCGAGGTGATCTTCCCCTACACGGTGCCCGAAGGCTCCATCTGGGTGATGGGGGACAACCGCACCAATTCGGCCGACTCGCGGTCCTTCGGGGCGGTGCCCGTATCGAACGTGACGGGCAAGGCGGTCGCGATCTACTGGCCCCTGAACCGCATCGGCGGTTTGTCATAGGCAATGCGCGGGCCCGCACGGCCCGCTGTTCGTTTTCGATGGGCGCGCGATCAGCGCGCCCCGTTCAAGGAGGAGCATTGGAAGGCATGCAAGCTGCCCCCGGAACGCAGGGCCAGGTGCCCAGCTTCCAGGACATCATCATGAACCTGCAGCATTTCTGGGCCTCGCAGGGCTGCGTCGTTCTGCAGCCCTACGATAACGCGGTCGGCGCGGGCACCAACCATCCGGCCACGACGCTGCGCAGCTTGGGGCCGGGCACCTGGCGCACGGCCTACGTGCAGGGCTGCCGCCGTCCCACCGACGGCCGTTACGGCGAGAACCCCAACCGCCTGCAGTACTACTACCAGTTCCAGGTGCTCATGAAGCCCTCGCCCGACAACATCCAGGACCTCTACCTCGATAGCCTGCGCGCCATCGGCATCGAGCCCAACGAGCACGACGTTCGCTTCGTCGAAGACGACTGGGAAAGCCCCACGCTCGGCGCCTGGGGCCTGGGCTGGGAAGTCTGGCTCAACGGCATGGAAGTCACCCAGTTCACCTACTTCCAGCAGGTGGGCGGCTTCGAGTGCAGCCCCGTGCCGGTGGAAGTGGCCTACGGCCTCGAACGCCTCACCATGTACATCCAGGGCGTCGACAGCGTCTACGACATCATTTGGGCCCGCGGCGACGACGGCGTGGAATTCACCTACGGCGACGTCTATCTGGAAAACGAGCGCGAGTTCTCTACCTACAACTTCGAAATCGCCGACACTGATTTCCTCTTCAAGGCCTTCGACAAGTTCGAAGACGAGGCCAAGGCCTGCCTCGTCGCGAACCTTGCCCTGCCCGCCTACGACTGGGTGCTCAAGTGCAACCACGCCTTCAACCTGCTCGACGCGCGCGGCGTGATCTCGGCCACCGAGCGCATGGCCTACATCCTGCGCGTGCGCTCGCTGGTGAAGAGCTGCTGCGCGACCTACATGGAACACGTGGTGGGCATCGAGCCCGCCGCCGACGAAGCGGAAGGGGAGTAGCATGGCTCGCACGCATACGCTCGCATTCGAAATCGGCGTCGAGGAGATTCCCGCGTTCGATTTGCATTCCGCAACCAAGCAGCTGCGCCAGATGGTGCCGGCCGCCTTCGATGAGGCCCGCATCCCCTACGAGTCGATCGAGGTGCTCTCGAGCCCGCGTCGCCTGATCGTGATGGGCCAGGGCGTGGCCGACGAAACGCCCGCGCTCGAAGAGGAGTACCGAGGGCCGGCCGCCAAGGTTGCCTTCGACGCCGACGGCAACCCCACCAAGGCCGCGATCGGCTTCGCCCGCGGCAAAGGACTCACCGTCGACGACTTGGAGCGCCGCGAAGTGAAAGGCGTCGACTACGTCTTCGCCAAGAAGAGCATCCCCGCCCAGCCGGTCGCCGACCTGCTGCCCGCGATCCTCACGCAGTTCATCGTCGATTTGAAGTGGCCGCGCAGCCAGCGCTGGGCAACGTACCGCGACTACTTCGTGCGCCCCGTGCGCTGGATCGTCGCGATGCTCGACGAAGCGGTGCTGCCCGTGTCCTTCGCCGGCGCCGTGTCGGGCAACGAGACCTGGGGCCATCGCGTGCTCGCGCCGGGCGCCCATACGATCGACACCGCCGCCCATCTGCTCGACGTCGTGCGCGCCGCCTACGTGGTGCCCAGCGAAGAGGAGCGCGAGTCCATCATCCGCGCAGGCGTGGCGAAGATCGAAGAAGAGACCGGCTTCACGGCCGAGCTGCCGGCGAAGACCCTGCTCGAAGTGGTGAACCTTTCCGAATACCCCACGCCCCTGTGCGGCACGTTCGACGAAGAGTTCCTGCAGGTGCCCGAAGAGATCATCGTCGACGCGATGCTCATGCACCAGCGCTACTTCCCGCTCTACGACGCCGACCACAAGCTCACCAACCGCTTCATCATCGTGAGCAACGGCGACCCGGCCTGCTCCGACACCATTCGCGACGGCAACGAGCGCGTCGTGCGCGCCCGCTTGGACGACGCCAAGTTCTTCTACGAAGAGGACCTGAAGAAGCCGCTTGAATCCTACGTCGAAAAGCTCGACACGGTCGTATTCCAGGAATCCTTGGGCACCGTGCGCGACAAGACCGCCCGTCTGGTGAAGCTCGCCGACCACCTGGGTCGCGACGCCGGGCTTTCCGAAGCGGACGCCGCCGACCTGTCGCGCGCCTGCTACCTGTGCAAGGCCGACCTGGTGACCAACGCCGTAATCGAGTTCACGAGCGTCCAGGGCGTGATGGGCAGCTACTACGCCAAGGCCGCCGGCGAGACCGACCAGGTGGCCCAGGCCATCGGCCAGCACTACCAGCCGCGCTTCGCCGGCGACGCTGCGCCCGACACCCTGGTGGGCAAGCTCACCGCCTTTGCCGACAAGCTCGACACCGTGTGCGGCCTGTTCAGCGTGGGGCAGGGGCCCACGGGCTCGAGCGACCCCTTCGCCTTGCGCCGCAGCGCGATCGGCATCGTCAACATGCTCGACGAGGGCCTGCCCGTGTCGTTGGGCGCTGCCATCGACGTGGCCCTTGCGGCCCTGGCCGCCCAGGGCGTCTCCTTCGACAGCGCGGCCGTGCGCGCCGAGGTCGTCGACTTCTTCATCACGCGCACCAAGGTGATCCTGCGCGACGCCGGGGCGACCGCCGACGCGATCGACGCCGTGCTTGCCGCGGGCGTCGACGAACCGGCCGTGGTCTGCGCCCGCACGCGCGCGCTTGAAGCCGCTCGCGCCCAGATGCCCGACGTCATGGTCGATTTGGCCACGGCCTACGCGCGCGCCAACAACCTGCGCGACGCCAAGCTCGGCGAGGACACCGACGCGGTCCTGTTCGGCGCCGAGGAGAAGGCGCTCTCCGAAGCCATCGACGTGGCGGCCGCCCGCGTGCCGCAGGCGCTCGAAGTGGGCGACTACGCCGCGGCCCTCACCCAGCTGGCCGAGCTGCGCGGCCCGATCGACGCCTTCTTCGACGCCGTCATGATCATGGACGAGGACCAGAAGCTGCGCGAGAACCGCCTGCGTCTGCTCAATCGCTTCGTGGCGGTCTTCCGCGACGTGGCCGACTTCGGAAAGCTCGCGCCTGCCAAGGCGAAGGGCAAGAAGAAGAACAAGTAGCCGTTCGCGCGTTCTGCTTTCGTCAGGGCCGGCAGCCAAGCTGCCGGCCCTTTTTGTAGGGGATGGCGCGCGCACGGAACGCTGGCCCGATAACGCGCCTTTCGCACTCAGAAGCCCCCGATTCCGCCGATTCTTCCGAGAAAGGTGCGTTACCGAAATCCGTAACGCGCCCTTCTCGCCTTCCATGCGGGAATATCGACTTTTCCATTGCGAAAGGCGCGTTAACGGCGGACGCCACGGCCCCGTCCCTCTTTCAGCCGTCCCGCTTTCTTGCCAGTCCGCCCGCGGCAACGACCTGCGGGGTATCATGGTGGGGACGTCAGAGAAGAGAGAGGAAGAGTATGGACGCGCTCACCCTACGCGAGAACGATACCTCGATCCCCACGATCCACGTGATCAGCGATTCGATGGGGGCCACGGCGTCGGCGATCGCCCGCGCGGCCGCGAGCCAGTTCGGCGAGGCCGACCCCAACATCGAGCTGCTCTCCAACGTGCGGAATTTCCAAATGGTCGAGAAATTCCTGCTCGAACAGCTCGAAACCCATGAAATGGTCTTCGGCGACCCCCGCATCGTCGTCTTTTACACGATCATCGACGACGATATCAAAACCCGGCTTCACGATTTTCTGGTAGAGCATCCTATGATCTACGCGGTCGACCTGCTCACCAAGGCGGTCGACGCCATCGCGCAGGTGTCGGGCATGATCCCCATGGACGTGCCGGGCGAACAGCACATCGTCAACGAGCGCTACTTCCACCGCATCGAGGCTATGGAATGGACGATCGCCCACGACGACGGCCGCAACCCGCAGGACCTTCCCAAGTCCGACATCGTCCTGCTCGGCGTGTCCCGCTGCGGCAAAACGCCCACCTCGATCTACCTCGCTCAGGAGGGCTATCGGGTGTCGAACGTGCCGCTTGACCCGCAATCCGCACCGCCTAAAGAAATCTTCCAAGTCGACACAACCCGCCTTTTCGGCCTCATGACGACCGTCGACGTCCTCCGCCCAATTCGCAAACGGCGCCTGGGAAACGCGATCGGAGTGGCCTCCGACTACGCCGATCCCGAAAAAATCGAGGAAGACCTGGAGAAATCCCGCGCCCTCATGCGCAAGCTTGGCTGCATAGTAGTGCACACCGAGAACCGAGCCGTTGAAGAAACGGCCCAGCAGATCTTGCGTTATTATGAAATGGCTCACCCACGAAAGGCCTCATCCGGCCGTCGTGGATAAATCTTTACCCAAAGATTTTGAACAAAGTCGCGAATAAGGAGTAACAGTGACTGAAGAAGTGAAGCGCGTGTTCGCATTCGGCAAGGATGCGAATGGCAACAACGTGACGGAGGGCAACACCAACATGAAGCCCGTCCTGGGCGGCAAGGGTGCGAACCTGGCCGAAATGGCCAACATCGGCCTTCCGGTCCCTCCGGGATTCACCATTTCCTGCCAGACCTGCATGGAATACGCGAATGCCGGCAACGTGTGGCCCGAAGGCGTGCTCGACACCATCCACGAATACCGTGAAGATCTGGAACAGCGCGTCGGCAAGAAGATCGGCGACCCCAAGGACCCGCTGCTCGTTTCCGTGCGTTCCGGCGCCCCCATTTCAATGCCGGGCATGATGGACACGGTCCTCAACCTCGGCCTGAACGACGATTCCATCCACGGGCTCATCGCGCAAACGCAGAACCCCCGTTTCGGCTGGGACTCCTACCGTCGATTCATCCAGATGTTCTCGAACGTGGTCATGGGCCTCGACGGCGATCTGTTCGAAAACGCCATCAACGTCAAGAAGGCCCAGCGCGGCGTGAAGGACGACACCGACCTCACCGCCCAGGACCTGCAGGAGCTCGTCGAAGAGTTCAAGCGCATCTTCTCTGAAAACGTCGACCCCGAACAGTACCCCGACCTCGCCCGCGAAGGCGTGGCCGTCTTCCCGCAGGACCCGATGATCCAGCTCAAGCTGGCCATCGAGGCCGTGTTCGGCAGCTGGGACAATCCCCGCGCCGTCCTCTACCGCAAGCGCAACAAGATCGACGACAACATGGGCACGGCCGTCAACGTCCAGACCATGGTCTTCGGCAACATGGGCGACACGTCGGCCACCGGCGTCGCCTTCACCCGCAACCCCGCCAACGGCGACAAGGAATTCTACGGCGACTACCTGGTCAACGCCCAGGGCGAAGACGTCGTGGCGGGCATCCGCAACACGAGCCCCATCGCCGACCTCAAGCACACCCCCGGCCTGGAAGAGGCCGGCAAGGAACTCGAAGAGGTCTTCGTAATCCTGGAAAACCACTTCCATGACATGATGGACATCGAGTTCACGATCATGCAGGGCAAGCTCTACATGCTGCAGACCCGCGTGGGCAAGCGCACCGCCCAGGCCGCGCTCCACATCGCGATCGACATGGAAAAGGAAGGCCTCATCGACAAGAAGACGGCCGTCCAGCGCGTCGAGCCCGAACAGCTCGACCAGCTCCTGCATCCGCAGTTCGACAAGAACGCCAGCTACGACGTGCTCTGCAAGGGTCTCAACGCCTCCCCGGGCGCCGCGGTGGGCGAAGTCGTGTTCTCTTCCGAAGCCGCCGTCAAGGCCGCTGAAGAAGGCCGCAAGACCGTGCTCGTGCGCTGGGAGACCACGCCCGACGACCTTGCTGGCATGATCGCCGCCGAAGGCATCCTTACCAGCCATGGCGGCAAGACGAGCCACGCGGCCGTTATCGCCCGCGGCATGGGCGCGCCCTGCGTCTGCGGCGCCGACGCCTTGCACATCGATGCCGACAAGAAGGAAGTCATCGTGGCCGGCACCGACGTTGTGCTCCACGAAGGCGACATGATCTCGCTCGACGGCTCCACCGGCGACGTGGTCCTCGGTGCCGTCGACCTGGTCCTGCCCGAGCTTACCGGCGACCTCGATACTATTCTGTCCTGGGCCGACGACATCCGCGAGCTCGGCGTGCGCGCCAACGCCGACAACCCCGAAGACGCGCAGCTCGCGCGCGACTTCGGCGCTGAAGGCATCGGCCTGTGCCGTACCGAGCACATGTTCCTGGGCGACCGCAAGCAGATCATTCAGAAGTTCATCCTGAACGACGACGAGGAAATCCGCGCCGACTGCGTGGCCCAGCTGGGCGAACTGCAGAAGGGCGACTTCCTGGGCATGTTCAAGGCCATGGACGGCCTGCCCGTCATCGTCCGCCTGCTCGACCCGCCGCTGCACGAGTTCTTGGAAAGCCCCCGTACGCTCGATGTGGAAATCGCCCACATGGAAGAGCAGGGCGCCCCGGCCGACGAGATCGCCGCTAAGCGTCACCTCATGGAACAGGTCGACTCCTGGTCCGAAGCCAACCCCATGCTCGGCCTGCGCGGCTGCCGCCTGTCGATCGTGTTCCCGCAGCTTCCCAAGATGCAGGTGCGCGCCATCGCCGGTGCCGCTGCCGAATTGAAGAAGCAGGGTCTCAACCCCCAGCCGGAAATCATGATCCCGCTGGTCGCCTTCGAAAGCGAAATCGAAACCCTGCGCGCCACGGCCGAAGAAGTCGTCGCCGAAGTGGCCAAGGAAGAGGGCGTCGAGCTCAACATCAAGATTGGCACCATGATCGAGCTGCCGCGTGCCGCTGTGATCGCCGATAAGATCGCCCAGCATGCCGACTTCTTCTCCTTCGGCACCAACGACCTCACGCAGACCACCCTGGGCTTCTCGCGCGACGACGCCGAAGCCAAGTTCCTGCCGGCCTACCTTGAGCAGCACCTGCTCAAGCGCAACCCGTTCGCGACCGTCGACGACGGCGTGGCCGAACTGGTGAAGATGGGCTGCGAGAAGGGCAAGGCCGCCAACCCCGAGCTGGTGTGCGGCGTCTGTGGCGAGCATGGTGGCGACCCCGAGTCCATCATGAAGTTCGCCAAGATCGGCCCCGACTACGTGAGCTGCTCGCCTTACCGCGTGCCGCTGGCTCGTCTGGCCGCCGCTCAGGCGGCGCTTGCCAAATAGCCGCTCGTCTCAGCGCAGAGGAAAAGGGCCGCAAGCTTCGCGCTTGCGGCCCTTTCTGTATCGACGGGGAAGTGGTGCGGGCGGACGCTGTGGCCTGCCGGCGGTGCGGACGAGCGGCTGCGGCGGGGCCTGCCTGCGAACAGGCGGCCGGAGCGCTGCGACAGGGCGTCGCGCTCCGGCGGAAGCGTCCGCGGCGCTCTAGCGCCCCTTATGCGGCGAGCGCGCCGCCGAGCTCCTTGCAGGCGGTTTCGGCTTCGTCGTCTGGGTAGTCGCGGGAGATCGCGGTGCCCACCACGTTGAGGCCTGCGTCATGGGCGCGGCTCTCCCAGTTTTCCATCCATTCGCCATCGTTCCAGTCGAACGAGCCGAACAGGGCCACGGGCGTTTCGCCGAGCACGGCTTCGCAGGCCTCGTAGACCGGCTCGAATTCCAGCTCTTCGAGCTCTTCGTTGCCCATGGCCGGGCAGCCGAAGGCCACCGCATCGAATGCGGCTACCTGTGATTCGTCGAAGTCGGCTACCGGAAAGACTTCGACTTCGGCGCCGGCGTCGCGCGCCCCTTGGGCCACCAGGTCGGCCATGGCTTCGGTGTTGCCCGTGCCGCTCCAGAACACTACCGCTACATGCTTCATCGTTCGATCCTTTCGTCGGGCTCCCTGCGTATGATTCGCGCGCTGGGAGCGCATCTCTCATCAGTTAGAGCAGCCTAATTATAGGTGCGTCTCCTGTCAATCGGGAATTCCCTCGCCTCGTCTTCGGCAGACCCGCTGGTTTGCAGCATATCCGTACAGATTTTTTCCGAATGTCTGATATTCTGTTAAGAATATGTAAACCAATCGATTGGGGACAAATGGAAGAGCTCATCGCCCTAACCGGCGACATCGATACCTTCATGTACACCTACATCCTGATCGCCTTGCTGGTGATTTCGGGCGTGCTGTTCACCGTGCGCACGCGCGGGGTGCAGGTGCGCCTGTTCAAGGACATGGTGAAATCGGTTACCGAACAGAAGTACAACGAGGGGAAGAGCACCGCTTCTTCCTTCCAGGCGCTCATGATCTCGACGGCGAGCCGCGTGGGCACCGGCAACATCGCCGGCGTGTCGACTGCCATCGCGGCCGGCGGCCCGGGCGCCCTGTTCTGGATGTGGGCCATGGCCACGGTGGGTGCGGCATCGGCGTTCGTGGAATCCACGCTCGCGCAAATCTGGAAGGTCAAGAACCCCGACGGCAGCTTCCGCGGCGGCCCGGCCTACTATATTCAACAGGGCCTTGGCAAGCGGGGTCTGGGCGTGGTGTTCGCGGTCACGCTCATCCTTTGCTTC